>Ga0164294_10005806_pt1 | contig 10582 bp, 10 predicted proteins | sample GEODES005metaG_FD_111479 | JGI IMG/M metagenome (GOLD analysis project Ga0164294, IMG submission 111479) | Oligotrophic lake water microbial communities from Sparkling Lake, Wisconsin, USA - GEODES005 metaG | ecosystem: Environmental > Aquatic > Freshwater > Lake | place: USA: Sparkling Lake...
AACTTGTGCATGAGCATAGCAATGCTCAAATAGGTGTAGGGTGTGAACTCACACTCTTGAACTCGATCATATCGCAAACACAACTCAATAGCGTGTGTGCAACAATCGGTCATGATGGCATAAGGTGCTCCAGTGAACTGGGCCAGTTCCTGTTCAAATCTTAGAATTTTATCAAACATACCAAGACCAAGTGTGACGGATCACATCAGTCAAGTTGTAGGTTTGCCAACGCATGCCAATTTCGCGATCAAACTTGTCTGGACTGGCAGTGAGCATAGCAGGATCGCCAGCACGTGCCGCACCAAACATGATATTGGGACGCTTGCCTGTGATAGTCATCGCCTGTTCTACCACTTGTTTGACACTGACACCGGTGCCTTGTGCAAGATTGTACACACCAGATTTGACTTTGGGATCCAGTGCCAAAACATGTGCATGGGCAATATCGTCCACGTGTACATAATCACGAACACAGGTACCATCGTCGGTGGGATAATCAACTCCATTTATCTTGAAGGTTCCATCATCTCTTGTGGCCTCTAACAGTTGAGCAATCAGGTGTGTGGCACCTGCATCTTGTCCGTGTCTACCTTCAGGGTCAGCACCACAGGCATTGAAGTAGCGAAATGCCACATAGTCTAGACCATATGCCCGGTGGTAACTTTCTAGTATCTGTTCCACCATACGTTTGCTTTCACCGTAAGGAGAGATTGGCTCGCATGGATCTACTTCGTGGCAGGGATTCATTATAGGCTCACCATACACAGCCGCACTGGAACTAAAGATAAACCTAGTGCGGGGCATGGTATTGTTTATAAAGTTCAACAAATGCAGAGTTTTGACTACATTGTTGTTGTAGTAGTCACTAGGATTTTTGATACTTGGTCCAACTAGGCTGGTACCTGCACAATGTATAATGGCTTTTGGACGCACATCTAATAGTTTTCTGTAAGACTCGTCGCTGTCAAAGTCTCCATGCACAAAATCTGTAAATGCACTAGATAATCCTGAGTGGCATAGTCGACGATCGATGCCCAACACTTTTTGACCAGCATCGGCCAACTTCAGAGCAATCTGCCCACCAATATAGCCTGCGGCTCCTGTTACTACAATCATTTTTCAATCTTTACCACTTGATATTTTTCATGCGGCACGTGATTGCGATAGCGATTGCCCGAACGATCCCACTGATCACCCTGACCGGTAATAATATCAACAATCCGATCAACAGTCCCATTATTCCAATCACTAATAAGGCCCATGTTGTGATGAGGAGTCTGCAAAAGATTACACATTTTGTGATAGGCATCATCTATGCTCCATGGTACATAAAGGCGGTTGGGGTCATTAGCAAAGGTTTCAGGGAATGAGCGATACGCTGGATACAATACATTACATCCAAGAGTATCCGCCTCTGATACGGTGTTCGAGACCCAATCTTGAAGAGCACAATTGAACAACACACGAGTATTGTTAAGGTGAGCATAGTATTCGTTCTTGCTTATGTTATCGTAAATCTTGAGTTTACCTTGGGCCTCCATACTGCGGGCACGTTCAACATACTCTAGGTTGTTGCTTCGGAGAGGTCCGCCACTGTATATTGCAAACTCACAAGGTACGCTGGTGAGTTCACCGTACATCTCAATAAGGTCCATAAAGAAGCCGGGTTGCTTCTCTTGATCAAAACGTGCCGCAAAACCCACCCGTCGCGGACGGTCACCAAACGGTGTGATTTGGGCACTACCTCCAACACGTTCCAGTACTTCTGATTTTCCAAATGCCAGCCCGGAAATGTTGTAGATTGAAGCAGTCCAACCAGCGATCCGCATATGAGCGACCATTTCTTCATTAGTGGCGAGTACCGCCCCACCGGAGAAGGCAACCATTTCATTTACCATTTTTTCATATAGGTCCATCCACTTCTGTAGACCCCACACATGCACAAAATCATCAGGGTCAATGGCCTGTGCTAAACAACGCACATAGATGCGTGGACATTGTTCACGTGGAATCTGGTTCATGATGTAACCAAGACTTTCAAACCCAGGTTGGAACATGTCTTCAAAGTAGATCACGTCTTCACCTGTGACCTCACCGTTCTTCATCAGTTGAACCAAATTCATCATCTGGCTCATGGCAAAGAAACTGCGACCATGTGCGTCCAGTACCTGTCCCACTGATATGGCCTGTGTGTTGTCAATTGTAGTACCTGGAACATACACAACATCTAACCCACGGCGATCAAACACACGTCGGTTCCATTCGGTTAGTTGTAGTGTGTATCGGGCTTCGTAACTTTCCAGGCCCATATAAAATAGTTTTCTCATTTGTTTTTAGTTCTTTCTAGTAAAATATATTATAACAGATTATTTAGATAAAATCTAGTTGTTTGGCTTTGGAAATAATCATGTCAGCATACATTTCATGAGTTTTTGGACCCGGATGCTGGTCTGCGTCATTTCCAATATCGAGCCATCCGTCTCTAAATCCTTCACCAAATTTTCCATGGCAAAACACAAAATTTTTGTATTTGGATAGAGCAGTTGATAATTCTAAATTAGCATGTATACCAATCATTATTAATTTTGCATCAACTTTATTACAAAAATTAACTACTTGGTCTAAAGATCGTAGAGATTCATAAATTCTTGTTTCAGAATCGAGTTGTAAAATATCTAGTTCTGGAAACCTAAGATTTTTTTCTTTGACAAAATTATGTACACCTATCTGACAGATAGATTGATCTCTAGATAATGTAAAACGTTGATAAGAAGTTATACCAAACACAACTAAATCTCCACGACGAATGTCTGAACGTAGAATTTGATCGGCTACCCAAACATTTGATGCGGCTGATTGGGCCAACACACTTGCCGAAAGATTTAGACGTTTAGACAACACATTTGCGTAACGCTCAGACTGAGTAACACCTACTCCAAAAGTTGTGCTACATCCGGCTACCCATAATTGGGGAGTATCTGTTACTCTTGCTTGCTCTATAGGCAAAGTCCTGTACAACGGCAATTCTAGTCCATTGACTTTGATATAAAACAATGCCGATACAATATTCACATAATGCTCAGTATACCAGGCCATAGAATACTTGTCAGATGAAGTTTTTTTATCACTCCAGATTTTAGGTGGTCGATATGTTATCTCTGTCGCGGTTGACAGCAGTGATAATAAATGTTTTTCTCCATGAACATCGCCTAGACTTGTATAGACCGTACCAATGTGAGTTTGACTAATATTGGAAGAATCTACTAGATACGCAGAAGAATCTAGGCGTAGAGCATATTTGGCTAGTTCTGTTGTGACATCTCCTACAATTACATGTAATGTAGTCATTGATCTTAATTTAATTGTTAAAAACGACCAGCAAGCCTACGGGTGTCTTCACTCCACATGTTTTTGGCATTCTTGCCTTGGTGCCACTTGTTGAACTGTTGCCACGCATAACTCTTGAAGTTATACAGATCTGACTCGTTATAACGATACCCATAGTCCTGACAGAACTCCAAGAATACTTCCAGATCATTGAAGATCTCAGCAACACGTGGATTGGATTTAAGTGATGGCTTGGCCATATGATTTCCTTTAGATTTTAATTGAAAGACTGGGGCGAGAGAGTTCATATTTGATCAAGGCACCGTTCTCACCATCTTCGGCAACCTCAATCCATACTGCACGGTCAGGATATCGACCGGCAATTTCTGCGTACAAGTCGTCGGCCATCATTTCGCAACTCTTGTGATCAAGTTGTAGGATGCCGTCCTTGTACAAATTTTCTAACCAGCGTTTGAATTGAATAAACTCAATGTCACGATCGTTGTGTAGCACATCAATCCATACTCTAAAATGGAATATGTGTCGATGCGGCGTGCCAAGGAAACTTACATCATATTCATCACCCGTGGCCAAGGCAGGATCAGTGGCAGCCGCAGGATAGCAATGTATTCCTTCTTTACGGAATGTGATCCAGATTTTACGTTCTGCTTGGCTCATGATTCTAGAACGTTGTTCTGTTAGTGCTTGATCTCGTTGGTTCATAACTTTTGATCCTGTTTGTAGTCATCCCATGAAGTAAATGCATCACGGTTCATTAGACTGTGTAGACTGTGGCACCAAACACCAGGATTGGTAGCGTCAAAGTCTTTGTCATCTATTTTTAACATTGTATTATAATTCCACAACTTTGTATATGGTAGACTTACTCGAATTTGTGGCACAAAGTTTCTGTAGTCGCAAAGTGGGCCATCGTGAAACTCATCCACATGAGTGATTGGAATGTCCAAACTACATAGGTATCCGTCACGCAGGAATGGTTCAATCATGCTTTCCCAACGTTGCCATGCTAGTCTGTTGTCAGGATGGAAACTGTGATTGGCACCAAAGAAGATATGTTCGCATTCGTTGCCAAGGAATCTGCTGAGTATTTCCACAGTTGATTGAACACCAACCACAAACAAAGTTTTCTTGCCAAATGCAGGTGTGCGTTCTACTTCTGTGCCTACAAAGAAGTTGACGTTTTCATGTTCAGGTCTGTTCATTTTGTAATTGATCTAATGCTGATATGTCTAATTGTACACTATCATCATTTGATTGTACAGTCTCAGTTTCTTCGAATTCAAACAATGCATTAAATTGAGTGCGAGCATTTTTGGTTTTCTTGCCTTTGAATCCTCGAGTGCCCACAATCTCCATCCAATATGTGTCATACTCTTCGATAATAGCATCAGCAGTCTCGCGATCTGGTGACGCAAAGATTGCTTCTATAATGTCCTCAAACTTGGCATAGTCTCCACCCGATCTGCGCATCATGGCAGGATATTCTCCTGCATCAAAACGCCGGTTGGCTTCTTGTACTGCGGTCAGGTGCATCCAGACATTATGACCCATAAGCAACGCATATGAGAAACTGTCCCATGATGTCTTGCCTTCTTTGCCAATTTTGTTTACATCGCCGGGCTTGTAAATGCAAATATCTTTCATCTTGAGCAAGTCGCTTATTGGGCTGTCTTCCCAACGTGGATAGATACCATCGGTGACTACGCCTGTTCCCCACTTGCGTGTGTCTGTGGAATACTTTTTGTCGTCGGCTGAAGGAGCCATGCGATACGACCATTTGCTATCGTGTTCAAACACGTTTTCAAAGTAGACCTGTCCGTTTGCTGTTGCAAGGAACGGACTGGCGCAGTCAAACGAGATTGTGAATTGTGGATTGACATATTTTCTTACGGCCCTTTGGATTACAGTTAATAAAACAGCCCACTCCAGTTTGGAGGTTCCCAAGAAGTGCATCCAATCATGTTTGCCTTCTTGAAGTAAATTATCATAGCGTAGTGCTACCAGTCTGCGAAGTACCAAATGAACATCACACATATTCTGGCCGCCCATGGACCAACCGTTGAAGTGTGTGTCTGGGTATTTCACAGGATCGCAGTATTCCTTCATGGTCTCATACCATTGATCGGCTGACGTGTGATTATCACCTTGTAGCACGTTCAAGAACTTGGCACCACCATTCTCCACACCTTTACGATGCTTCATGAAATACTCGTTGTTGAACTTGGTAGCATCAACTGCTTCTTGTAGTGTAGTAATCTGACAAGCGGCACTGGCTTTCTTGTCATGGATAACCCATGTGGGAATATCCAAGATCATGCCATAGTCTGCCACATTGTCCAACCAGTTTAAGATTAGACTTCGTTTCTTTTGAGCCTTGGCACAACCTGAGTTGGCTTTCCAATCACCTTCCCACAAGCCTTTAGCAATCTGAAAACCGCCTGAGTCCCCCAGTATGAACGTTCCCGGTTCTCTATTTCGGACCATATCTTCTGACCAGTCTTGCTTTGCAAGATCGAGGTTAGCATGGCCGCCGGAGTATAGGCTCCACTTATACGGGAATAAAGCCTTGTTGGAATTGAGCCAGTTAAGTTGCTCCATATCAGTAATGCCCTGGGGCAATCTCGCCGGATCCACGTATGGTTCATTTCTTTGTTTGCCTATGAATGTAGCATAGAATCCGCTGATGGCTGGAAGGAACACAGCGTAGTCGTTTTGCTTGGCAGTTAAGTTATCTTGGGTCAACTTTACCCCATTTGATTTTGAGCCAGATTCGTTCATGTATATAATAGTCGATGCTTAAAAGAATATGTAATGCTGTGGCAAACCCAGTGGCACTACCTAGGTCTCCTGTGAACAAATATGTCCACAGGATTGTAAACAACCAAGCTGTAATGCGATATGTAAGCATTCGCACTAGAGTTCTTTTATGTGTTTCAATCATTATTTAGATTGTGCAGGCAATAGGTATTGATAAACTGCTAGTCCAGAATCAACTGTGATTTCTGCGGCACCATCATCCGAGATGCGTACTTTTTTGTCACCAGTCAAGTCCATGATGCTCACAAACTGTTTGGCAGGCCAAGCCCATGCACGTTTTAATTGACCACTTACGCCTGGATGAAATACAAAGTTACCTGAGTGTGTGGAGTGATCACCAAAGAAAAACTTGAGATCACCGTTTTCAGTTTTGGCCTGGAAGTTTGCTTCTTCTGCGTTGGCGCTCATCTGCCACTTCATTCGTTGAATTGCCGCATTGGTGGGTTCGAATTCAATGTGCCATGTTACTGGACGAATCTTGGCTGTCTTCAACTTTTCGTTTACAATGCCCGAAGCCATAAAACGATAGTTGTTTTTAAAGTCGCCAATTTTGTTTTCAAATGTAATTCCATCTGGTTCACCGTCAGCACGTTTGGTGATAGTGAGTTTGGCATCTTCCTTGTACTCTTGCAAGTTTAGCAAGGTCTTTAGTTTGCCCAAGTTAGGCATACCAAATGTACCCACAAAGTCTGCCGCAGGATTATGGAAGTTGCCTCGAATGACCACACTCAAATCTTCTGCCAACCCAACAATTTCAGTTTTGCTGGTATCTCCAACAATTTTAATCAAGTCAATACACCCAAGATCGTAAGTGTGTTCTACTAAATCTAACAAGTAATCTCTCATAAGTTTCTCCTAAGTTTAGAGTATACAGGGTTTAATCTGTTTTTGCAACGATTTTGGCTAGAGTCTGTCCACCTCGTATGCTGGCAATATCACCGGGCTTTCGGAATTCTAACCAACTAACATCTCCTTTGCCGTCATATGCTTCAGTCAATTCAAATCCAAGGCCAATAGCATGCTGTTCAATCAGTCTGCGTGGGGTATATAACATCCAAACATGTTCCGAACGTATTACACCATGTGCAAGATCACAATTGTTGTATGTCATAATCACACTGCCACCGGGACGCAATTTGTCATAGAATTCATTTAAAAATTTGTATATGATAGGAATAGGTTTGTGATTAAAATAGTGGTAAGCAAATATTACACCAAATTGGTTATTAGGTAGTTTGCTCAGTACTGGGCCATCTGCCCAATCATCAATCACATATTCACGCAGTCTACGTTGATATTCGGGTGTAAACTTGTTGATTGCTGGTTGCATTAGTTCATGATCGTGATCAACTACATATAGTGGATCCATTGGTACCATGTCTTCGATATATGTTTCAAGACCGGGACGTATAATCATGCCTGGTATGCGCCAGTCAGTTAAATTTTTAAGATGAGTCCTCAACCTTATGTCGTCATCACTGTCGATTCTCATGCGACGTCCTAGTATCACGTCTACGTCGTTAAATTTTAATTCTTCGTGATACACACGTAGACTATTTGACAGGTACTCGTGTTCATGTTGTGCAATTTCATCTTTTAAATCTTGTTTTAAACTTTCAACTTGTGCAGAAAATTTTGCAATATTGTTGATCAATTCATTGTGTGTTTTTACTATATTGTCGCTGGCAGTTTGATATGGTTTGGCGTGTTCGGTCACTACATGTGCAATGTGATCTAATGTGCCCGTGGCAATAGTGCATTCACGTGCAACATCAAGTGAATCAAGCAAATTTAATTGTGCAACAATATCGCTAAGTTTCATTCGAAATCAAACAAACTAGTAAATGTATTTTCTGTATTGGTTGCCGACGCCAAGTCCCAGTCCAATACACCCAACAAGTTGTCGACCTTGCCGTCAACCACAGTTGCCTCCATCTCGCTATCATCAAATGGCAACGCAGTAAACCATGCGGGTAGTCGTTGCTCGTCTGTAGGATAGCCAATGCTGGTCCACCCAAGTGCGTTTGACTTGAGTTTGCACACAATAGTTTTCATACCATCCACAATTGCCATTGAATAATTGTCGCCATTCATCTTGCGCATGTTGTTCCAGTTGATTGCGGCTCGCACATGTCCTGGCATGTTGGCTTTGCCCAATCGAGTTTCCTCTGCCGCATACTTGGTCAAGTTGTTCACACGCTTGGGAGAACCTTTCTCCCAACCTGGACGTTCCATAAACTCATACTTGAATTCACGAATACGTTCTACAATCTCATCCTTACCAGCACCAGCAAGTAGTTTATTTAGAATTTCCAACAAGAAGTCTTGAATTACTTTAGGGGTATCTGAACGTTTTAGATCAAGTCCTGTGGCTTTGGTTTTGCCAATTGCACCATTGACGTCAAGACGCTTGCCTTCAATATCAATAGCGTTCACAGCATAACGCTTCTTGGTGATAAACAAACCACGGTCTGCCACAGTCTCACGACCACACTTGATTAATTCACCCATGTCTCGGGGACAATGGAATGCCTGTTCCATGAAGGCCGGAAAACTCGAGTTGACTTGTTCAGCAAGGCTGTCATACAGTTGAATACAAGTTTCTTTTGACCACGCCATCCGGCCTTCTTCAACTTCTTTCTTGAGAACCGGCCATGCGGAGAAATAACACGAGTCTGTGTCACCATATATAACTGCTTTTCCCACATGGTCGTATTCGCCTGTGATGAGCTCATTAAGATGAGCGTCCATGTGCCGGGCAATTGAACGACCAGTAAGTGTTGTTGACTGTCCAATACGTTTGTCAAAGAACCTACAGCCCGGGTTAAGAATAGCCCCGTATAAACTGTTGAGGTTAATCTTTTTAACCAGTTGTCGTTTGTCCCAGAAAGCAATCTCTTTAGCATCTTTGGCGTCCTTCTTTCGAGCCTGTAGGTCTTTGCGTTCCGAATACCAACGCTCTAACAAGCCGGGGATAATGCCCTTCTTCTCAAATGTAAGAATGGTACCGTTGGCAGTGAGGATCCAAGGCTGGTTTGAGTCAAAGATAATGTTCCAAATCTCTGCGGCTGAGTGTACTGACTCCTCGCCGTTCTCCCAATCAATAGTGATCTCGGTGCCACGTTCTTGATTCATCACAGCAGTATATTCTAAACTGGCAAAGATACCTTCCCAGGCAGCCGCAAAACTTTGACCTTTGGTCATGTTGGCTTTGATCAGTCTATCAGTCATGGTCTGACGCAGTTGTCCTACCACAGTCTCCGGGCCCATGTTCATGGCACGAATTGCTGACGGATACAGACTGTTGATGTCAACTGATCCAATCCATTCATGCACACCCTTTTTGGGATAGGCCACATAAGCGCCAGCGGCCTGTGTGTCTTCGTCTGTGAGTCGTTGCTTGCGGTTGGGTACAACCATACCACGTTCATGTGCTTCATTGATGATGGCCTGTTCGGTCACAGCCACAGCACCCATGGTGGTCTGCAACAACACAGTATTGGCATGTGCCAGTTCATTGGCAAGATCCAAGAAGCGCAGTTTCTTGTCTAGTTTGCCAATCAACAAAGTATCTTGGCGATTGTACTCAATAAATGTCCGGAAGTGTTGGTTGTATAAACTATCCAGTGTGCCTTCGAATTGTGTTTTGCGTTCGCCTAGTTCGTATTCACAAATGGCATCCAGACTATAACTGTGACGTTCTTCATATGTGTACTTGCGATACAGTTGCATATAGTCCATATGCACACGACCAATCAAGTCATAGGTTTCGTTCTCAGCGCCAAAGCGTTCGAACAGCCGCTTCTTGGGCAGTTGCCCCCACAAACAAAACTTACGTGTGTCATCTTTAGATAATACTCGTACACATCTATTTACAGTATAAGGAATATCATAGCCTTCGCTATTCCAACCTGACAGCACATCTGCATCGTCAATTAGATCTAAGAATGTTTTGATCATTTCAGATTCGTCAGCAAACAAGATAGTGTTCTCAAAATCTCGGACCAGTTCGTGTGCAGTCTCCCAACTTAGATGTTTGGGAGGTACAGCCAATGTGACCAGTTGATCTAGCCAGTCGAGATAGACTGAAATCGCAGTAATGGGATTAAAAGGGTCTGATACAGGTGAGAAGCCGCGATCTTTATCAAACGCCACCTCAATGTCAAAAAACGCTGTGTGAAGTTCAGGCGCATCTTGGTCCTTGTAGTTTTCTTCAAGGCATCTAAAGATTGGATTGATGTCGCTTTCGTAAATTGGCTTATGGCTGTGAACGCGGACCTCCTTGCGGAACTCTTTGTTATTGCGTGTAGAAAATCTTGATACGGGTGTGCCATAGATACTTTGAAACTTTCCACGTGGATCATCGTAGTAAAAAATGTAATTTGCTGGATACTCTTTATAGACCCGCTCACCATTG
>Ga0164294_10005807_pt1 | contig 10581 bp, 10 predicted proteins | sample GEODES005metaG_FD_111479 | JGI IMG/M metagenome (GOLD analysis project Ga0164294, IMG submission 111479) | Oligotrophic lake water microbial communities from Sparkling Lake, Wisconsin, USA - GEODES005 metaG | ecosystem: Environmental > Aquatic > Freshwater > Lake | place: USA: Sparkling Lake...
AATTCCAATTCTTCCACCAGCCAACGTTTTCATGGCAAATTGAAATCCAAAACCATCAACCCCGATTAGATTTTCTTTCGGAACTTGAACATCAACAAAAGAAATGCTATGTGTATCACTACCCCGTATTCCCATTTTATTTTCCTTAGCACCGATGGTAATTCCTTCAGAATTTTTTTCAACAATAAACGCATTGATACCCTTCGATCCTTTTGCAGCATCCGTTTGCGCCATTACCAAATACACAGATGCAGAAGATCCGTTTGTGATCCAATTTTTTGTTCCATTCAATAAAAAATAATCACCCGTATCCTCAGCCGTTGTATGTTGTGAAGTGGCGTCGCTGCCAGCTTCTGGCTCACTCAACAAAAATGCGCCGATATATAATTCATTATTTTTTTTGCCAGCTGCAAGGGGCTTGAGGTATTTATTTTTTTGAAAATCATTTCCATATTGTTCTAACCCCCAACAAACCAAACTGTTGTTAACACTCATGCAAACACTTGTACTTGCATCAACTTTGCTGATTTCCTCCATGGCAATAACATAGCTAATCGTATCTAAGCCTGCCCCACCCCAAGATTCATCAACCATCATCCCTAAAAATCCAAGATCCGCCAATTGGCCAACCTGCTCTTTTGGGAAGATTTGCATTTCATCTCTTTCAATGACACCCGGCAAACAACTTGTTATTGCAAAGTCTCTTGCCGCCTTTTGTATCATGATGTGTTCTTCTGTTAAGCTGAATTCCATGTTTATTTTGTTTGAGAATTAAGGCTTCATTTTCATGGAACAATGTAAGAAATGAACACTATAATAAGTCTTTTTTATACCCATGATTTTTATTCAATTAAAAATAAAAACACATAAAATGATTTATTGTTTTTTTTTACTAAACCCAATTCAATACTTTAGCCTTATTCTAAACCATGATGCTAACAAAACCTGAATTAAACTATCGGCTACAAAAAATCGTGGTAACAGTTGCCGTGGTTCTTTTTATACTTAAAATTATTGCATGGTGGCTAACAAGGTCAGTGGCTGTGCTTACCGATGCATTAGAAAGCACAGTCAATGTAGTAGCCGGTTTCATCAGTTTATACAGTCTTTTTGTTGCGGCAAAACCACGCGATAAAGAACATCCATACGGGCACGGTAAAGCTGAATTTATTTCAGCAGCGGTTGAAGGTAGTTTGGTGGCAATGGCTGGTTTGGTGATCATCTACGAAGCAATTGACAACATCCTCCATCCGCATATCATTCAAAAGCTAGATACAGGAATGATTATCATAGGTTCAACTGCAATAATAAATTACTTAACAGGATGGTATACTATAAAAATAGGAACAAAAAATAATTCACTCGCTTTGGTGGCATCTGGCAAACATTTACAAAGTGATACTTATTCAACAATAGGTATCATTGGAGGCATGGCATTGATTTTTTTGACTGGATGGATTTGGCTTGACAGTGCAGTTGCCATTGCTTTTGCTTTTTTTATCATTTACACAGGATATACTATCATCAGAAGTTCACTTGCAGGTATAATGGACGAAGCAGATTATGCATTGCTTGATAAATTGGTTTCAAAAATCAATGAAAACAGACAAGAGAACTGGGTTGATCTTCACAACCTACGAATCATCAAATTCGGACCAGTCATTCATGTTGATTGCCACCTTACAGTGCCATGGTTTTTTAACGTACACCAAGCCCACAAAGAAATTGATGCATTTTCTGAAATAGCGAGAAATGAATTTGGTGAAAGCGTTGAACTTTTTGTTCATGCAGATGGATGCCTTGATTTTTCTTGTAAGATCTGCAGTAAATCAAATTGTACTGAGAGAAAACACCCTTTTCAAAAAACAATTGAATGGGAGGTACATAATATTTCTAGCAATGAGAAGCATAGCTTGGGTAATAGTTGAAGGGGTTGAAGTAGTTGAAGAGGTTGAAGCATAATTTCTTCAACCTCTTCAACTACTTCAACCCCTTCAACTCATCAAGCCCCTTCAACTGTATTTGCCTCTTCAACTAAGCCGGTTCTTGCTGGCTCAAGCAATGAAAACTACCCAATCCCCAGATGATATCTGTTGAATCAATTCCAACAACTTCTCTTCCTGGGAAGCAACCTTCTAACAAATGAATCACTTTGTCATCATTGTCACAACGGTAGGTGGGCACTACAACTGAACCATTGGAAATATAAAAATTAGCGTATGATGCTGGCAGGCGCTGATCTTCCCAGATCACATCGCTTGGCATTGGGATTTCTATAATATTCAATTGTTTGCCATTCAGCAAGCGCATTGCCTTTAATTGTTTAAGATTATGTTGTAAGATTTCATAATTGTCGTCAGACTTCCTTTCTTCCACAACAGTTACCACAGTATCCTCATTGATGAATCTCACTGTGTCATCAATATGCCCGTCGGTATCATCGCCAACAATGCCTTCATCAACCCAAAGCACCTGATCTTGGCCATAATAATCCATCAAATATTGCTCAATTTCACCCTTGTCTAAATGTGGATTTCTATTCTCGTTCAACAAACATGCTGTTGATGTTATCACTGTTCCTGCACCATTGAAATCAACAGAACCGCCTTCCATAACAATCCCTGGATTGAAAACTGGCAATCCTAATTTCTCTGCTATCAACGTAGGAACCACGTCATCAAGATCAAATGGAGGATATTTATTTCCCCAAGCATTGTAATCCCAATCAACAATGGCCCTTTTTGAAGGATCCAACTTATTTAATAAAAACGCTGGACCATGGTCCCTACACCATGCATCATTTGTTGGATGAACATAAAAATGAACTTTTGAAATATCAACCCCAAAACCAATCAACATGGAAGAAGCTCTCTCCTCCATATTTTTATCACACACATTGATATTCACCTCTTCATATTTAGTAAGGTTTTTTATAAAAGCCATATATGAAGGAAATATGCTATCAATCTTCTCGGGCCATGAAGCTTCTTTATGCGGCCAGCTAAGCCAAGTAGCCTTATGCGGTGCAAACTCTGCCGGGAAATAAAAGCCTTGCGCTTTAGGCGTTTTTTTCATATTAATTCATTTAGGTTGAAGTTAGTTGATGTAAGTTTAGAGAGTTGAGAGAGTTGAGAGGGTTGATGTTGGTTGAAGGAGTTGAAGTGGTTGAGGTTCGTTGAAGGGGTTGAAGGAGTTGAAGTGGTTGAAGAGGTTGAAGGAGTTCTTTCGCTTCGCTCAAGATGACAAGCTAGTTATTCTGTCATCCCGAGCGAAGCGAGGGATCTCCTTCAACCTCTTCAACTACCTCAACCACTTCAACTTCTTATTGGCTGTTCCCTTGTCCCCTGTCCCTTGTCCCTCGTCCCTGGCTGTTCTTAATCAATGTACCTCTTAACAATCTCCCCATAAGAGTCTATCCTTCTGTCCCTCAAAAAAGGCCAATGTGTTCTATATTGATCCGTTTTTGACAAATCCACCTCTACCACCATCACTTCTTCCTCGTCATGAGAAGCCTTGGCGATCAATGAACCAAAAGGATTAGACACAAAGGATCCTCCCCAGAATTTCATCCTTCCCTCCTGCTCAAATCCAACACGGTTTACACTCACCACATGAACCCCATTTGCAATGGCGTGGCTGCGTTGAATCGTTTGCCATGCGTTATACTGCTCGTTGTTTGTTGCTTCATCTTGTGAAGTAGCCCATCCTATTGCGGTTGGATAAAAGAGCACTTCAGCGCCAGCCAATGCAGTGAGCCTTGCAGCTTCAGGATACCATTGATCCCAACAAATCAATACTCCAATTGTAGCAAACTTTGTTTTAAATACCTTGTAACCTAAATCACCTGGCGTGAAATAAAATTTTTCAAAATATGCCGGATCATCTGGAATGTGCATCTTTCTGTACTTGCCCAAGTAGCTTCCATCAGCATCTAAAACTGCAGTGGTGTTGTGATACAAACCTTGCGCCCTTTTCTCAAAGAGTGATGCAATGATTACAACGCCAAGTTCTTTTGCTACCTGTGACAGTGCATCCGAAGATGGTCCAGGAATAGGTTCTGCAAGTTTAAAATTTTCATATTCCTCAACATCACAGAAATACAAAGAAGTAAACAACTCTTGTAAACAAATAATTTGTGCTCCTTTTGCAGCTGCATCACGAATGCCAGCTTCAGCTTTTTTGAAGTTTTCTGAAACACTTGATGTACAGCAATTTTGAACCAGCCCTATTTTTACTAAAGACATTTTTTTAGTTTAAAGTTGAAAGTTTAAAGTTGAATGAAATGAAGACTAGGTTTCGTTTAAAATCAGGTCACCAAGACCTCGGATTCCAATATTTTTTTGAGAAACATATCCTTCAGCAAATTTAACGCCAATCCTTTTTCCCATCAATCGCGCCCTAGATACCAATGCCTCATAAAAGTCAGGTGTTGAAATATAGGTTTGAACACCTTTGCTGCTATCCGGAGATGCATGAAACTGAGTTCCGTAGGCCTTTACAGCTTCCATGCGTTGCTCAAAAACATCGGATATATCTACAATCAAATCTGGTTCATAAAATCTATCTTGTATATAATGCAATAAGTGCTTGGGTCTCCACCTTTTCTGAGGAAGCCCATCATCTCCTATTGTTTCAATTTTTGTAAGTCCAGCTAAAAAACAAGCATCAGCAACCAACTTTCCCGCCCTGCCATGATCAGGATGTCTATCATCTAAGATGTTTGCCAACACCAATTCTGGTTGATATTTTCGGATGGCTTTGATCACCATCAACTGATGTTCTTCATCATTTTTAAAAAAACCATCGCGCATACCTAAATTCTCGCGTGCCGATAAACCCATGATTTCTCCAGCCTTTGCTGCTTCTAAAGCCCTTGTTTCAGCATTTCCTCTTGTTCCCAACTCACCTGCCGTTAAATCCAAGACACCAGCAGCATTTCCTTTTTTGATTTCATTAATCAGGGTTCCCGAACAGCTCAACTCTACGTCGTCTGGGTGCACACCTATTGCTAAAACAAATAATTTCATTGATTTTATTTTTCCCTGCAAAGATACAATTTAGGTTTGAGGGAAAAAAGGTTGAAAACCGATGTACGTTATGAATTTTGCCCATACATGCGGGCTACTTCGTGTACAATTGTTTCCATCTCAGCATCTTCTGTATATGGCAGGTATTCTTGCTTTAAACTGCCCCCAAAAACCCATGCAATGGTTTGCCAAAATTGTGCAGAGAACCCACCCTTAAACTCCTTCACCAAGGCATAGCATGTATTGCTTGTTTCTCTGTTAATTAGCTTCATCAATATCTTGCCTTGATAAACTGACAAGTTTGTAAGGGGCTCTGTGAATTCTTTTTTAAGCTCCTTTTCTTTGGAACTGAGGTACTTTCTCCTCTTCGTTTCGTCTTTGATATCCTTCAACTTTAAATTCACTTCATTGATGATGGCTCCGGCTTTTTTTGCATATGGATAGGTAACATAGACTGCATTTCTTAACCTTGTCCATTTTCGATACTCCTCCCGTTGCTTTGCACTCATCTTGGCAAATACAAAGACCATCTCCAACTGAGCATAGGTCATTGTGTCTCCTTCATAAACTATGTAAGGGACTGTCAAGGTATCATTAGGACCATAACGGGATTGTCCAAGGCCTATTAAAACTAGGTTGGTAAAAAAAAACAATAGTATTGAACGAATGGCTATCATCTAAAAGCAATTTTAAGCATTTAACGTAAAACGAAGTACTTTTTAGACGAGAACTTACTGTTAAAATTTAAGCTACATATAACTTACTCTTCATCCTAAAATACATGCTTATCATAAATCCAATTACCATGATGATAGTGCCCAACCAAAGCAAGTTAATCCATGGAAATTTATAAGCTTTTAAGGTTATATATCGCATCATTGAAGAAGATTCTTTAATAGCCAATTGCACAGTTCCGTTTTCAGCACGCTGCAAACCAAGGATCAGATTCTGCTGCATAACAGTGTCTGTTTTAAATGTAGGCTGTCCGTCTTTAACAAAAAATGCTGGGGTAACTTGGGTTGCTTGACCTTCCTTAGACATAACAGTGAGTTCAGACAACCAAGCGCTATCAACCAATGGCAAATCTTTGTTATCGTTTTTATTGGCGTTCAATACCTTATTAACCAATACAAAACCATTTGAATAATAAACGGTATCTCCATTTTTAATAGAAACATTCCTGAAACTAGCAGTATCCTTAACATTGCCAGGATTCAACCAAGATGTGATGTAAACAAAAATATCGTTTGATAAATAATGCTTAGATCCTGGGTTTGAAGAAAGTTGAGTTCCTTCTTCAGACTTTACCATAAAAGCATTAGGGGTAATCATGAAATGTTCGGTGGTATTCTTTACAGTGTCTGTTTTGCTGAAATCGATCTTGAAATATACTTTATTATTTTTAGGCTCGGTAGAGTCTCCCAAATAGGTAACCATATATTTTCCCATTGGAGTAGGGATATTGTAAATAAGGGTCATGTTCTCTAATGGATTTTCATCCCTTCCTTTGGCATCTCTCAATCCGGGTATGGCAATACCAGTTCTGTTTTCAGAAATCAATTCCTTTTTTGAAGAAGATATCAAAATACCAACAAGCATCAATCCAAATCCAAAGTGTGTGATAGAGGAACCTGCTGCCTTCATTTTACCTTTCAAAACAGTGATGAAATACATTGCATTAGCAACAACAGCATAAACTGCTGTCCAAATTGCCATGTGTATAGCCACCAAAAATCCCATTCCATATTTATCAAAGGAAACATCACCAAATAGGGTGATCAATAATGAAATCACAAAAGAAATGATGACCGGTATAGCCAATTTCCCCCAAATATATTTCCTTGTAGTATTTTTGTATTTTAGATATTGAACTGTTGCAGTCAACAATCCTATAATCATGGCTACCATTACCATGATTCTGTTGTACACATATTCCACATCCTTTCCGATCGCCCAATTTGTTCCGAACAATTTGTTGAAGAAAGGGAGTGATGTAAGTACTATGATATAAACACCTGAAATCATCAACAACAAAGAACCTACAAACATCCAGAACTCCCTGGAATTCATGCTCTCCTCTTTGTTATTAACAGGAATTTGTTTTCTATTGATGACATAAACCACCACTGGAAGTGCAATAAATAAGAACATCATCAAAATAAGATGCCAATATAAAGTGCTGCCCTCACCTGTGAATGAATGCACTGATGTATCACCGAGAACACCTGTTCTTGTTAAAAAAGTTGCATAGAGCTCTAATATAAAGGCCAATGAAATGAACAAAAAACTCGCTTTCAACGAATGTCCAGTATGTTGAAAAATCAACAAAGTGTGTATGCCCGCAACAAGGAGCAGCCAAGGAACCATGGAGGCATTCTCAACGGGATCCCATGCCCAATAACCGCCAAATGTAAGCGATTCATAAGCCCATGCAGCACCCATCATGATTCCCAATCCTAGCATTCCCGCACTGAACAATGCCCAAGGCAATGTTGGTCGCACCCATCCAACTAGGTCTTTTTTCCAAAATCCTGCCACCGCAAATGCATAAGGAACTACAGTTGAAGAAAACCCTAAAAATAAAACTGGAGGATGTATCACCATCCAATAGTTCTGTAATAAAATATTTAAGCCATTTCCATCCGTCAAGTACTTGGTCAAATAATCAGGATCCTGGAAAACTGGAGCATCTGGAAACTCATTGCGCATCAATACAAATGGATTTGCTCCAATCCTTACATCAAACAAATAAATACCAACTAAAAAACTTGCTAAAAAGAACTGTACCAAGCTCATGCTAACCATTACTGGTGATGTCCACTTTTTTGCCGTTTTTATTAAAAACACACCTAAAACAGCATTCCAAAATCCCCAAAGCATGAAACTACCTTCTTGCCCTTCCCAAAAACAGCTCAACAAATACTGCATATCTAAGCTTCTTTTGGAATGCTGATGTGCATATTTGTACTCAAAATAATGATTGTATATTATGAGATAGAGCGTTAGGAATAACGCAACAACAGAAACAGCACTGATGATAAACGAAATCTTTCCTAGTTTCAGCCAAGGCTTTTCGTCTAAAATTTCTTTTGAAACAGTTGCCTTATAAAAAGAAAAAGCTGCTACCAACGAAGAACAAAAAACTAATAGCGTTATAAAATTCCCAATTTGTCCTATGAGCAAATGCTCTCCAGTAAATTTAATCATGTGTAAGCGATGGCTTTGGTTATTGCACAGAAGTCTATTTTCTCAATTGAGATACAGTACGAAGTTTCTTTTCTTGCATACCTTGCTCGTCTTTGTACTTAGAAGGGCATTTTAACACAATTTCCTTGCACTCAAAGGTTTCTCCAACCATAGAACCCTTCATTACAATACGCTGACTTTTCTCAAAATCAGTAGGTTTTGCATTTTTATAAACAACTTTTGTGGTAAAACCCAAAGAATCTACAGCAGTAAATGTCAAGAAATTTGGATCTTTAAGTGGGTCATAAACTACAGGCTCAGACAAGTCAATTTTTGCAATTAAATGAACAAACTTGCCTTCCTTTTTTCTTGCAGATTCAATTGAATCATAAGTACTTAAATCCCCCATTAAAGATATCAAGGCAGCAATGACAACTGCGATAAACAACAAACCAAGTATATGTAACTTTTTCATTTTTTCTTTTTATAACGCAAATATACTTCATTTAGTATAGAGCTCTTATTGAATGGCGAAATTATGAAAAATGAAGCATCAAAAATTCTTTTGTTTTACCCTAACTTCGTTCTCGAAATCTAAATTTACTGTCACATGATGGCTGACCTGTCTCAATTTGATCCGAATGGTTTTAGCGTACCCAACAACAATATTTTCGGACTTCCTTTCTCTGAAGAAGATGCACAACTTGTAATAGTGCCTGTACCTTGGGAAGTTACGGTAAGTTTCAAAGGTGGTACTGCACGTGCACCTGAAAACATCGTTAGAGCCAGCATGCAAGTCGATTTGTTTGACAGTGAATATAAAAACAGTTGGAAGAAAGGTATTTTTATGCCTGCGGTAGATAAAAAACTACTCTTAAAAAACGACTTCCTAAGAAAGGAAAATGAACTCTACCTCAATTTCATCAAAACAGGAGAAAAAATTGAAACCAACAAGTTCATGTGCAAAACACTCAAGGAAGTAAACGAAGGGTGTAAAATGATGAATGAATGGGTATATGAAAAAACAAAAATACTCTTAGATAATGGGAAGAAAGTTGGACTTCTTGGAGGTGATCACAGTACAGCTTTCGGTTTTATAAAAGCTTTGTCAGAAAAAAATGAGTCATTCGGAATTCTTCAAATTGATGCACATTGCGATTTGAGGAAATCTTATGAAGGACTTACCTATTCTCATGGGTCGGTTATGTACAATATCTTAGAATCATTCCCACAAATAACCAAATTGATGCAATTGGGTGTACGTGATTATTGTGAATCTGAATGGGATTATATCTGCAACAGTGAATTTAAGGTTACAACCTATTTTGAAAGAGAATTGAAAGAGAGGTTGTACGAGGGACAAACATGGCAACAAATTACAGATGAGATCGTGGCTCAACTGCCTGAAAATATCTATATTAGTTATGATATAGACGGATTAGACGAAAAACTATGTCCACATACAGGAACGCCGGTTCCGGGTGGCTTCGACATGGAACAAGTGAATTATATTTTTAAAAAAATCACCACCAGCGGGAAAAAAATTATTGGATTTGACTTAAGTGAAACAGGCATTAGCCCTGATGGTTGGGACGAAAATGTAAGTGCACGCATTTTATTTAAACTAAGCAACCTTGTGCTCAGCCAAGATTAAATAAATTTTGAATTTTTTTAAATGAGCAATAACAAAGTTGTTTATGACTATGTGGTGGTACTAAAAAACTACCACAAAAAAAACATATTAAAAACAGGCTGGTTGTTTGCACTATTAAGTTTAATACTGCTTTCATTCAATTTATATTACAATCCCAAAGATTGGTTGCAATACATCTATTTTATCATAGTACTTTTTCTAACAGTATCTAACCTTTTCGACCAAAAAAGAAACAAGCCATTTCGCTTTGCCGTCATAACGATAGTAGCGGGAATCAGTATCTTAAGCAATTCAATCATACCAAACATCATCGGCTGGCTTTTTATACTTGCTGGTTTTTTTGAAAAAAAAATGATTCAAAACAAGGAAATTGGTTTTTCGCATAAAGAAATCATGATAAAAGGTTTTTTTAAGAAAAGAATCAATTGGGAAGAACTGAATCAAGTGATTATTAAAGATGATATTATCACCATTGATTTCAAAAATAACAAGCTTATTCAATCCGAAACAGACGATGAAGAGGATGATGATTACGAAGTTGGCGATGATGAATTCAACACGTTTTGCAGAAACCGCATCGGCTTAATAGAATAGTCTTAATTTTGCGTATGCCCAAGCTATCTCATTCACCATTTCTATTGTATTCAGACGGAGAAGGAAACATTTTCGAAGACATCACCCTGTTTGCTGTAGGCAGGGCAGGCTGGGATGCCA
>Ga0164294_10005808_pt1 | contig 10581 bp, 7 predicted proteins | sample GEODES005metaG_FD_111479 | JGI IMG/M metagenome (GOLD analysis project Ga0164294, IMG submission 111479) | Oligotrophic lake water microbial communities from Sparkling Lake, Wisconsin, USA - GEODES005 metaG | ecosystem: Environmental > Aquatic > Freshwater > Lake | place: USA: Sparkling Lake...
CAGGCCATAGCCCGAGCGCGACAGCCACTCACGGCGCGTGAGATGCGGTGGAAGATCGAATCGCTGGCAGTGCATGGCGTGGGATCAGTAAGAGGTCACAAACGGCGCGCTGCTGAGGAGCGCGCGTGTCATCATCAGCGTGCTCGCCACCTCCGCAGCAGGCAGCGAGGCATCCAGGGGCGACTCGCCTGCCGATTTCAGCAGCACCCCGGCGTCCGAAAGATGCTGCGTGTAGTGCTCGCGGGCTTCAGTGATAAGGGCCGACATCGACTTCAACTGCGCGGCGGTGGGCAGGCGCGCAGTGAGCAGGCGGAAGGCGGTGACCACCCGCTCATCCTGCGTGGCGGGGGTGGCATGTTGCTTCACCAGCTTCTCCGCCAGCACGCGCGCCGCTTCCAGGAAGCCGGTGTCATTGGTGAGCGCCAGGGCTTGCAGTGGCGTCAGCGTGGATTCTCGCTTCACCCGGCAGAACTCGCGTGTGGGCGCGTCGAACATGCTCATCACGGGGGGTGGACAAGTGCGGCGCCAGAAGGTGTAGAGGCTGCGACGGTGCAGCTTGTCGCCATGGTCCTGCTCATACACATGCTGGGTGCCGCTGTCCTCCCACAGCCCGGCGGGCTGGTAGGGTCTCACGCTGCGGCCGCCCACGCTGGCATTGATCAGGCCGCTCGCCGCCAGCGCGGCATCGCGCAGTTCCTCGGCACCGAGGCGGAAATGAGGGCCGCGTGCGAGCATCAGATTGTCAGGATCAGACTTGCTAACGACAGGGTCGGCGGGCAGCGACGACTGGCGGTAGGTTTGCGACAAGGCAATCTCCCGGCAGAGCGCCTTGATGTTCCATCCGCTCTCGACAAAACGCACGGCCAGGTAATCCAGCAGCGCAGGCTGGCTGGGCACGCGCCCTTGCAGGCCGAAGTCTTCCGGCGTGCTGACGATGCCGCGCCCGAAGAACTTGGCCCACAGGCGGTTCACTTGCACGCGACTGGTCAACGGATGATCGGGCCGTGTTAGCCACTGGGCCAGGCCGAGGCGGTTGCGCGGGGCGTTGTCAGGAAAGGGCACCAGTGCGGCGGGCGTGCCAGGCTCCACCAGCTCCGCAGGCTGGCGGAAGTCGCCGCGCTTCAGGAACGGCGTGGGGCGGCGCTGGCCTTCCTGCTCGCGCATCACCATGAGCTCGGTGAGATGCGTGCTGAACTCATTCTCTGCCTGGCGTGCCTTCTGAAGGTTCGCCAGCGCCTCGCGACAGGGTTCATCCACCTCGCGCATAAACCAGTCGAGCCATGCGGTCTCTCCGCCCTCGGCCGCGACACCGGCCAGCTGCGCGATTTCCGGGGCGCTGAGCTCGGCATCGTAGGCACGCAGTTCGTCGATCGACGCGGCGCGCAGACCGCTGTCCAGCGTGCGCCCGCCGAAGCGCAGGCTGATGGCATCGGCGTCGGCATCCGCCACCTTGGCATTGTCCAGATCGCCCCACTCCACGAGGTAATCGATGTCTTTGTAAAGGCCGTCGCGGATTGTCTCCACGGGCAGCGGACGGCCATTGAGGTAAAGCTTCAGCCCAGCGGCGCGGCTGGAGCCGTCGTAGCTCAGAGCAATGTGCGCCCAGTCCTTGAAGTTGATCTTCTCAAGGGCCTGCACGCGGATGGCGTTGCCGGGGTAGAAGTGCCCGAGTGTGGCGGTGAGTTTGCCTTCCTCGAAGGTGAGTTCGTAGCCACGGTTCGCCGCGTCCAGGCCCGCGCGGCTGCGGTGGATGATGACCGCCTTTTCCTGCACCTCGCTGCACTGGAACCAGAAGGCGAAGGTGAAGGGTTGCACGCGGGTATAGTGACCCACCTTGGGGAAGCCATACTTCTTGTTTTTGTCGGCCGGAAAGATGGCGGAGTAGCCGAAGCGGCCGGGCGCGGGTTCGCTGATGGACAAGGTGCCGGAGGCAAGCAACGCGGGGTCGCTGTCTGCAATGAAGGTCTTCTTTTCCAAGTCCATCAGATCGAAACTGGCGAACAGCTCCGGCTGGCGAGGCAGCGATATTTGGCGGGGGGTCGCGGCGGACAATTCGGACCAGAGGCCCGCCGTCTTGGCGGGTGGCGCGTGAGTCCTTAGCCAGGCGGCATAGCGGGCCGGCGCTTCCTGGCGCACCTGGTGGAGCTGCTGCTCAGCCTGCTGGATGGCGAGCTTGAGTTGTGTGTGTTTCGCTTGTTCGCCGGGTTTGTAAACGAAGGTGGTCGGTGGCGGCATGCCGTTGGTGTAGCGGCTGAACAGGCCAAGCTCGTCGATGTTGTTCAGGAAGGCGGCGAACTGGTAATAGTCCCGCATGGTGAACGGGTCATACTTGTGATCGTGGCAGCGCGCGCATTCAAAGGTGAGGCCCATGACGGCGGTGGTGGTGGTCTTGATGCGGTCAAAGACCTGGTCCCAGCGGAACTCCTCGGGATCGCTGCCGGATTCGTTCGACTGCACGGCGAGGCGGTGAAACGCGGTGGCGACGATTTGATCCTGCGTGGCGTTGGGCAGCAGGTCGCCCGCCATCTGCCAGGTGATGAACTGGTCATAGGGCAGGTTGTCATTGAAGGCCTTGATCACCCAGTCGCGCCAGGGCCAGACCTCGTTGTCGGCATCCTCATGGCGGCCGTAAGTGTCGCCGTAGCGCGCGGCATCCAGCCACTCGATGGCCATGTGCTCGCCGTAGTGCGGGGATTTCAGCAGGCGATCCACCACCTTTTCATGAGCCTGAACGCTGGTGTCAGCGGTGAAGGTATCCAACTCGGCGAGGGTGGGCGGCAGTCCGGTCAAAGCGAGGGTGACGCGGCGCAGCCACTCCTCCCTGCTGGCCTCGGGCGCGGGCTGCCAGCCTTGGCGTTGCACGCCATCGCGCACCAGGGCGTCGATGGGATCGGTGACGCCTGCCACGGCGGGAATCACCGGCCTGGCGGGCGGAACGAAGGCCCAGTGCGCTTCGTAGCGCGCGCCCTCTTGAATCCAGCGGCGCAGCATGTCGAGTTCGCTCGGGGTGACCGGATTGTGCTTCTCCGGCGGGGGCATGATCTCGTCTTCGTCGGTAGTGATCAGGCGCTTGATCAGCTCACTGGCGTCGGGATTGCCGGGCACGATGGCCTTCCGCTCGAGTGCCGAGGCTTGCTCGTCGAGCCGTAGCTTGCCCTTGCGCTTGGCGGCGTCGGAGCCGTGGCAGGCGAAGCATTTGGCTGCGAGCAGAGGCCGGACTTCGTAGTTGTAGGAAATTTCAGCAAAGCCAGAGATGCAGGGCATGGCTACGCCAACAACCCAGGCCGTCACGTGACGGCGTGTGCGCTGGAACAAGGCAGTCAAGTCGGTGGGCATGGCGAGGGGGGAATCACCGGCCCTCTCCATGCATTGCCTCAGGTGAGGCTGCCATGCGGCCTTTGCCCGTTGCGTTGAAAGCGTTCTCCTGACGGCACTACGGGTTTTGATGTATCGTGGTGCAGAAAACTCCAAGATGCAGGCGCGCGCGGCATGTCTCTCTTATGAGTGGCCAGTCCTGACAACGCCCTCTCTGCGAAATGTCCTTTTTGCATCCTCTCTCCCAGCAGGCCCTTCAGTGGTTGCGACATCCCCGACTGCCGGCTTGGGCGGCGGACGTGTCGGTCCTGTCATTTGCGGCGCTGGTTGCGATGGCGGTTCAGCAGTTTCTCGGGCTGCCTTTTGAGATGCGGGTCACCATCGGACCTACGGACAAGATTGGATTGATCAATCGTGAGACTGGCTGCTACCGCTGGCGTCTGCCGGAGAAGTTGAACCGTGGATTGAACCACACCCGGGCCGTGCTGCTGGAAAATGGCCGGCCTTTGAGCCGGGTGATGCACGTGGCTGCGGTGGAAAATAAGAGCGGCGCCCATTTCATGGTGCGCGGGGCGGTGGTGCGGTTTGCCGCCGGAGATGGGAGCGACCCGCGCACCAACGGCCGTCACTACGAGGTGATTTTGCCACGGCCGGTGCGGGCGCATTGGATGCTGGCCTGCGGGCTCCTGCTGGCTCTGGCCTTGCCACTGGGGCTGCCGGTGCTGAGGGTCTGGTTGAAGGCAGGCTTCGGGCTGGTGCACCGCCTGCCCGTGTGGCTGGTGGCGGCGCTGGTGATGCTGGCGGTGACGGAAGATCTGCTGGTGAACGAGGACCGCAGCAAGGGGGCCTTCCTCGTCAAGGGCCTGCCGGAAAGTGATGCCCAGGGCTGGTTCAAGTTTGCCACCGGTCTGCATGATGGCCGGACGGTCACGGACGGGTTCGCCAACCAACGCCCGCTGTATGCGGTCCTGCTTGCGGCTTTCATGCTGCCGCTGGGCGGTTCGCTGGTGGCGGCGAAGGTGTTGAATGTGCTGCTGCTGGGCGTCACGGCGGGCAGTGTGTTCGCGCTGGCCCGGCTGCTGCGCTGCCCGTGGGCCGGGCTGGCGGCTGTGTTGTTTTTGGGCTTCAGCCAGGATCATCTGCATCAGTGGCACACGGTGCAGACTGAGAACCCAGGGCTGGCCTTTGCCGCCGTGGCGGCGCTGGCGCTGGTCCATGGGATACTGCGGCAATCCGCGCGCAGCTGTCTGCTGGCGGGCCTGCTGTCCGGGCTGGGCAATGTGGCCGCCGGTCATGTGCTCATGGCGCTGCCCCTGGTGGCGGTGGTGCTCACGCTGCCGTTGCTGCGGGCGCGGTCGCAGTGGCACCGCCAGGGGTTGATGCTGGTGGCGTTTGTCTGCGGTGCTTCGGCCATGCTGCTGCCATGGATGGCGCTGCAAAAATACCGCCATGGCGTGCTGACGATCACGATGAACAGCTCCGAGCTGCTGGCAGGCACGGCTGACCCCAAGCACGGCAAGCTGACGGCGGAAATCCTGGGCGAGGCGGAGGCGCTGGGGTTTGGGCTGGAAGACATGTCGGCCCGCTTTGCTTATTTCATTGGGCGTTTCCAACGCGATGTCTCGGCTGATCCCGCGCGTTTCGCGAGGCATGTGCTCACGCAGTGCTGGCTGAGCCTGGAGTATCTGGAGATGGAGGATGCGCTGCTGCAAACCCTGCTGGTGCTCGCGGTGCTGCTGGCCGGTGCTGCCGCAGCCTGGCGCTGGGGCGCGCCGCAGCCGCTGCTGGCAGCCGCCGCTTTGGTGTTCCTCCTGGCGGACAAGGAGCTGGTGTTCCCGGGATGGACGCTCCTGGTGCTGGGCTTCGGATTGGTTTTGACGGCGAAAACCCGGGAGGCCCGACTGGTCCTGCTGGTGCTGGTGCTCATGCTGGCCGGGGCAATGGTGGTCGATGGCCTAGCGGGCAACGTGGCCACACGCCGTTTCTGGCTGGCCACGGACTGGATGCTGGTGCTGCCTGCGCTGGGCGGGATCGCAGGCTGGATGGAGTTGATCTGCCAGGGGCTTTCCCGCATGCCTGTTCTGGGCCTAGGCATGAGGCTTTCCGACAGTCCCGCAGCCGCTGAAACGCCCGCCCATGACTTGGCCTTCCTGCGCTGGGCAGGGTGGGGGATGGTTGGGCTCAGCCTGCTGGCCACGGTGGTGGTCCTGATCCGTATGAGCCTGGGGCCGCGTGTGTTTTTTGATCCTGCCCAAATCGCCTCGCAGCCGATGCCTGCGCTGCCCAAGGGCCAGTCGGTGTTTCTGCTCCGCTTTGATGATCATGTGATGCATCTGACGCGTGACGAGGATGTGGAGCACTGGCTGCCGCACTACCAGCCGACCAGCGAAGCCCGCTGGCTGGCCATGCCCCGGTTGATCCTGCCGGATGGCACGCTCGGGCAGCGGATTGTGCTGGAGCGCCCCGCCAAGTCATCAAGCGAGGTGCCGCGCTGGCAGGCGGTGCAATGCGTGGTGGAAACGAGGCAAAACATCGACCGGATCACCGGCCAGACGCATTCCATTTACCGGGCGCTTCGGTGGGAGCCCTTGCGGTGACCGCCGGTGCTGGGGGTTGATCTTTTGTAACCTCGGCCCGCTGACCCCGATGTGTTGGGCATCCCAGCATGAAAAGCATCTCCAAACTCGTCGACGGCAAGAAGGGCATCGTTTTCAAAATCGTGAATGATGATGACACGGAACAGGTCATCAAACTGCAGGGGGAGAATCCGGCGTCGGCCATCGTTGCCTCGGAGATGCTCAAGGACGTGGGTGTGAATGCGCCGACGACGGAGTCGGTGAAGGGGGAGGATCTGACGAATTTCCAGCAAGAGCTGAATGCCTTCATGGAACAGGCTTCGCTGAATCAAGATCAGGCGTCTCTGGGCGTGGCCAAACAGCTTTCGGAGTGTTTGGAAAAAGCTTCAGCCCCGAACACGAAATACACCTTCCCGCATGTGGTGCGCATGGACTTTGCCTCGGGTGATTCTCTGGGGACAGCCCTGAAGAATCGCGAGCAGTTCAAGCAGATGATGACCAATCCCCGGTTCGCCCAGCAGCTGGGCATGATCATGGCGGGTGATGCCTACACGGGCAATGGTGACCGGCTGATGTCCATGAACAAGGTGGAGAACTTTGAGCAGCAAATGATGCCCGGCGGAGCATCGAAGCTCAGCGGGTGGCTCAATCCAGGCAATCTCATCATCGAAGGCGAAGGCAAGGAGTTGAAGCTCAAGGCCATCGACAACGCCATCACTCCGGGCATGAACCTGAGCGCTGGAAAGCTTCAGGGCAACCACGCTGGGGTGATGCAATACGGCAGTCTCGCGGCTGCCAACCCGGCGCAGTTTAAGCGCGAGCTGTTTGCCATCGCAGAACTCATGGAGCAGCAGGCGGGCATCAAGCTGAGCCCGCAAGAGCTCCACGACTTCATCAAAAACGCTTCAGAAGGCGCGCGTGAAGTGATCGAAAAGACGCTCAAAAATCCGATCACGCCGGAACAGTTGAAACTTAAAATGCAGGAAAATGGCGCGTCCGAGGAAACCAGCGAATACGTGGCGGAGAGCTTCGGCCCTCATCAGCAAATGATGAAGATGCTGGCCGGATCATTGCAGAGCGACGCCAGGGTGCAGCCCACCGTGCGGGAGATGATGAAGATCGCCAACGAGAAGAAGACCGACGGCGAAGCCTTGGAACTGCTGGACTCTCTCGGGGCAAAAAAGGCCATGGAGGGCATGGATGAAAAGCAGGTCGAGCGTTTCACGAACTTGCTCAAGGGCGAGCGCGGCACGCATGTGCCGAAGGACTTCAAGCTCACCATCAAGGAAGCCGAGATGATGGCCAAGGACGAATCCGTTTACAAACAGTTCACGCACAAGTCCCCCTCGATGAAAATCTGATCATCAAGGGGCGTCGGTTACGCTCACGCCGTCGGGCAGCTCAGCCAGAAGGTTGTGGTGAAGTTCTCCGAGTGCACGCCGAGCTGCAGGTTCATCATGTGCGAGAGCATGGCGGCGATGGTCAGGCCCAGGCCCAGATGGTTGCTGTTCTTGCTGCCCTGGAATGGGCGGAACACATCGGCCAGCTTGTCTGGGGCAATGCTGGAGCCGGTGTTGCTCACCAGCAGGTCCACGCGTTTTTCCTGCGCTGGGGTGATGACGCCGGGGCCGACCACGCGCAGCAGCGCACGGCCATTGCCTTTCTGCGCGGCCTCGGCGGCGTTTTTGAGCAGCTCGGTCAGGATGTCTTTGAACTTGGTGGGGTCGATGCTGACCTGCGGCAGGTCGGGCTGAATCTCGATGTCAAAGGGCACACCGGCCTTGGCAAAAGGCTCGCGCACGGCGGCGTCGATCACGGTCAGGTATTCGTTCAGGTTCAGCGGTTGCAAGCTGACCTTGGCGCAGCCGCCGGCACCGCGAATGCGCTCACTCAGGGAGGACATGTTGACCGAGGCCTCGCGAATGTGCTGCACGTTTTCCAGCACTCCGGGATCGGTGTCTTCATTCATCAAGATCAGGCTGCTAAAGCCCTGGATCACGGCGAGGAGGTTGTTGAGCTTGTGCGTGAGGCCACGCAGGAGTTCCTGGTGGAAGCCGTCGGCGGTCTCACGGCCAAGGTTGAGGGCGGTAGGAAAAGTGAACTGCATGGGAGTGGCGCGGGAGGGAGGTTCAACAGCTCGAAACTGCTGGATGGATAATAATTAGGCTATGTTAAATGAAAAGCCAAAAAACAACAGCCTGTGAGAATCCGGCTTTTATGGCCCGTGCCACGACTTGGGCCATGAAACCTCCAACCGTAGCCTCAACCCTCGGCCGCCACCGGTGACTTTAGCACCGACAGCAAATAAGCACGAACTGCGGCGGTCTCTGCCTCACTCAAATTGGTCTCCTCGACCATGTCCGGCAGAATTTCATGCTCCCACTTTTCGCGAGAGTAATTGCGCACGGGCTCCACGCTGTGGCAGGCCGCGCATTTGGTAACATAAAGTTTGCGCCCGAGTGCCAGTTGTGAGGGCGTGCCCTGGTGCATGGCGGCAGGCAGTGTCTCAGGGCGTGGCGCGGCTTGCTCCAGGGACACACATGCCACGCCCGACAAGGGCAGGGCGAACCCTAGGACCAAGCGGGCGAGGCATGTGGTTTTACTCATCCAGAGAAAGGAGTGAAGGGTTAGAAGGAGAAGCCCGCGATGATGCGGAGCTGGCTTTCAGCCTCGCCATCGACTCCTGTGGTTTCAAACAAGCAGGCGGCCGTGGCGAAGAAGTTGCCTTTGCGGAAGGACAGGTTCGGACCCACGTAAACCACATGGTCGCCCGCATCGCTCCAATCGGCGAACTCGATCTCGTGCAGCGCTTCCACACCGAGGAAGAAGTTCGGGTTCACTTGGTAGCTCAGGCCGACGACGTTCTCCCACACGCCCACCTGCTCGTCCAGGTTGCTCAGGCTGCCGCCTTCCCATTCCGCTTCGATGACGCTGTTATACACGGCGATCAGCGGACCGAAGTTCTTCTGCAGCAGGATCTTGCCTTCCAGCACGATCATTTCATCGCCCACCAGCACTTCGCCATACAACGCGGAGCCGAGGAAGGAAGTGTTGGCATCGGTCATCTCCTGGCGCAGCGCGAAGCCCGAGCGGCGATAGTCTACGGTGTCTTCACCACCGTCGAAGCTCTCATAACGCCAGTCGGCCAGGTAGATGTCGATGGTCAGCGTGTCGCTGATGCCATACTCGAACTCGTGGCGGAAATCGAAGCGATCCTTGTTGTCATAGGACTTCCAGGTCATCCACTGCTCATACTCCCAGAGGCCCTTGGGCATGCCTTTGGTTTCGTAGCTGTAGACGAAGCGACGATCATGGGCTTCGCCAGAGGTCAGGGAAAGGCCGAGTGCCAGGAGGGCAGCGGCGAAAGTGCGTTTCATCATGGTCGGGGGAGGGGATTGGGTGTGTGTTGTGAATTCGATACGCAATCTCAAAAGAAGATGCTGCATCTTCTTGATGAGAAAGTGTGTCATTATCTAATGCGAATGCGTCGCAACTGCAACCATTATTTATTGCTCAGGGCACTTCTGTAAACTCGCTTTCGACTACCATCGCAGTGCCCCTGGCAGCTTGGGCGCGATGTCCCAACGGGCCGGATGCTCGCTTCGACCCGAATGCATTCCGTTCTTGACCCCAGACCTGCGTTTGTGGTGGACTGTATACACCACTACATGTGGGCACTATGAAACCTAACTTCACCTGTGCTGGCACACGGCTTCTGCTCGTGTGCGTTCTCCTCCCCGCTGCGGTCGTCATGGCTGCGGACTCGGACCTCCAGATCCTGTTCAATCAGGGACGCGAGGCCTACTACAAGGGCAACATCGAACTCGCACGCCAGTTGCTGGGCCAGGTGCTGGTGCAAAATCCGAAGCACTTCGAAACGCGCGCCATCCTGGCCAGCATCAACGCGAACTACAAGAAGGACGACGCCTCGCTGCGCAAGCAATACGCGGCAGTTACCATTCCGAAGTTCGACGTGACTGAGGCCTCGCTCAGCGAAAGCCTGCAAGCGCTGGCGATCATGGCCTCCGACGCTTCGGGCGGCAAGGTGAAGGGCAACTTCATCGTGCGCAACCCGGAGCTGGGCAAGATGCCGGTCACGCTTTCGATGACCAACGTGCCCATGGATGAGTTGCTGCGTTACTTGGCCGAGATGTCCCGGGCGCGGCTCACCTGGGACAAGCACGCGGTCGTGTTCAACGGCATCGCTGATTGACCGCCCGCGCACACTGCGCACACATGCCATGTGACATCATTGGCTCGCACGGCACTCATCACCGGCGGCGAGGGCGACTTGGCCCTTGCCGTCCGTGAGCGCTTGCTCACCGACGGCTGGCAAGTTCATGCACCGGGCAAGGCGGAGCTGGATGTCACGCAGACCGGCAGCGTCACCGCCTACTTCGCCACGCTCACGCGGCTCGACTTGCTGATCAACAACGCTGGCATCATCGACGACACTGCCTTCCTGGCCATGAAGCCCGAGCAGTGGGACCGCGTGCAGGCCGTGAACCTGGACGGTGCCTTTCGTTGCGCGCGCGCCGCGCTGAAATTCATGGTGAAGCAGCGCTCCGGCCACATCCTCAATGTCGGCAGCTATGCCGCGCTGCATCCCGTGGAAGGCCAGGCCAACTACGCCGCCAGCAAGGCCGCGCTCATCGGCCTCACCCAAAGCATCGCGCTGGAATACGGCGCG
>Ga0164294_10005809_pt1 | contig 10580 bp, 4 predicted proteins | sample GEODES005metaG_FD_111479 | JGI IMG/M metagenome (GOLD analysis project Ga0164294, IMG submission 111479) | Oligotrophic lake water microbial communities from Sparkling Lake, Wisconsin, USA - GEODES005 metaG | ecosystem: Environmental > Aquatic > Freshwater > Lake | place: USA: Sparkling Lake...
AGCCGCTGTGGGCCAAGTCACCGTGGCATCCGCTTTGTTCACCGTCACAGCCACGTTCTGGGTCAGTGTATTATAGTTATAGTTAACTGCATCAGTCGGCGTGAAGGTGACTTCAAAGCTTTGCGTAGGTCCTGCATTAGGAACCGTTGCCGGACTGGTGAAGGCAAAGGTGCCCGCTCCCGATCCAGCACTCAGCGTGGCAGCACTCAAAGCACTGCCGTAGGTGATCGCAGCCGCTGTGGGCCAGGTCACGGAGGCATCCGCTTTGTTCACCGTCACAGCCACGTTGAAATCAACCACATTATACAGGGTCGTGTCAGTTGGGGTGAAGGTCACGATCTGATCGCTGGTACCGGCAGGAAGCGAAGTCGAGGGAACTTTCCAAGCAAATGTTCCAGCCACACTACCGGCTGATCCTCCACTCAGAGTTGAAGAAGATAATTTTTGTCCGTAGGTGATCGCCGTAGCAGCAGGATTAACACTGATCACCGGAGTTGTTTTGGCGCTTCCCGTGACGACCACCTCTCCAGTGCTCGGGTCAAAAGCGGCCGACTGCCCGGGGGAAAGATTGTCGTACGTTGCTGGCGGGTATGTCCCATTCAATGCTGTCCCATTCATTGCTCTAGGCAGAACCGCATAGGTTCCGGCCGAAACATTATTGCTGAAATTGATTCCCACTGTGCTGGAGCTGACCGTTGCAGTCAGGTTTGTTTTCACCACAACCAAATTGCCATCCATCACCGTCGTTCCACCTGTATAGGTGAGAAGTCCGCTGAGGGTAAGATTGCCACTATTCGTTTTGACTAATGAACCTCCCCCTGAGATCCCACCCGTTAATGTCATGTTGTTTGTTACAATACCGGTCAGCAAACCATTCAAGGAGGTTACACTGTTGGTACCCGCATCAAAAACTCCCGACACCCCGCTGGCGATCGATATGTCGTTGCCGATTATGCGACTGGCATTGTAAATATCATCGGCATTCGATACGGCCTTTAGAGTCAAAGACCCTCCCCCAGCTAAGGTCAGATTCCCTCCTCCAAGCGCACTATTGTTGCCCAACTGTAAGATCGGATTGTTGACGTAGTCTACTGATCCATTGACTGTCGTCCCACCTGAATAACTATTCGCACCGTACAAACCTAAGGTCTTCGTGCTTGTCAGGTCTGTATTCAGCCGATTCACCACCAGACCACCGTTTGTGACGGCCCCATAAAAATAGGCTGAGTTGGCAACCGTCAAAGTTGGGTTAGTACCCCCGAGATCAACATTCCCCGACAGATAACTCCCATAACCACCAGTCCCCGTGACCGCTCCGATGCCGAATTTTGCATCCCCAAGAACATTGATTGGGTTGGGTATGGTACGATCCGAAAGAGTGGTTCCTATGGCGGCGCTTTGTCCGAAAATGGAACCGCTGGAAAGATTGATGGTGGCAGCCCCAAAGGGGCTGCTGGTCCCCGCATAGGCAAGAGCTCCTCCTCCCGCCACATTCATTTGGCCGATACTGTTGGAGCCTCTTACGTCCAATGTTCCGGCAAGCACCGACAGGCTGCTCAATGCATTGGTGCTCCTGAGAGTCAATTTATTGGTCCCCGCTTTACTTAGATTAAAGCCCGAACCCAAGATGGGCTGCTCCCAATCTGTATCCGTGTTGGCTGTAAACGTGCTGTCGGCCAAAAGCCGGGTATACGCCCCGGTGACATTCGTTGAAACTGTGATGACACCGCTTACGTTCGTCCCATCTCCAAATGCAAAGTTTCCCCTGATGTCGGCATTATTGTAAATGTTTCTGCTGCTGGCGGCTGATGACGAATAAATTGATCCACCTGCTAACGTCAGGGCTCCAGTTCCGAAAGGGCTGGAGGCAAGAGCCACCGTCCCATCCGAGTTGGTCGTCCGGTTGCCACTGGCCTGAACCCGGAAGGAGCCAGCATTTAGTGTGGTGCCACCGCTAAACGTGTTGAGTTCATTCAAGGTCAGGATGCTCGATCCGTTTTTTACGAAAGATCCTCCAGCTCCAATCATGGAGGCAACAAAGGCGTTGCTGGCGGTGACATTCAAGGTCAACTGATAACTCTGCAAATCCACTTGGGCCGAACTGTTGTTAGTAGAAGTAACACTGAGGGTTTTGATGCTTTCGTTGCCTCCCAACCTTAGGATTGTGTTGGATTGCATCACCACAGTCGCAGCGTCAGGCAACCGGTCTGCGCCCAAGGTGGCCAGCGTTCCTCCAAAGATTGTGATGTCGCCAGAAAATGAATTCGATCCGGAAAGGGTAAGGGTTTTTGAACCCGTTTTGCTCAGGCCGCCGGTACCTTGCAGGGAAACAGCCACCGTTTTATCATTTTGATCCAGGGCGAAGCTGAATCCAGACCCCTTCAAAATACCCGCGCCGTCAATACCAGACTCATTCACAGTTAAAGCCCCGATCGTGTTCGAGAACGTCCCCACATCCAGAGTCGAACCGCCGGAGGCATTGACCGCTCCACTAAGCACACCATTAGCCAAGACTTGGATTTTACCCGCCGTCAAATTGACCGTTGTATAAGTTCCCTGTCCGTTCAGGGAGAGCGTTCCCAAGCCAGAGTTCACCAAGGTCGTAACGCTGTTGGTTGACTGAAGGTCTAAATTTCCTGCCCCGGCATTTTCAAGAGAGGATCCACTGAAATTCCCGCCACGCAAAGTGGTCGTTTCTCCCGCAGCCACATTGTTGCTTAAAGAACCAAAAGTGACTCCTGTGTCGGTGATGGATACCAATGCACCGGTATTAAAGCGGGCGTTGTTATCAGCCAAAAAAACGGATGAAGAAGCGGATCCGTCCAACCAGTTGGTATCCGTATAGTTCCAGGGACCGGAGGAACCACCGTTCCAGGTAAAGGTCTGAATTGGCGCATCAGCGAAAGATCCAAGTAGGGTGAAATCGGTTGAACTCGACCCAACGATCCTCCCCGTGCCAGAGGCGTTGACCCCGTTATATCCCACCAATCTAAAATAGAGCGTCTTGCCCGATTGGATCACGATGTTGTTGGCTTGCAAAGCAGCGGTGAATTGGGTCGACGCGCTATTTGTGTATGTTGCACCAGTAGCTCTGCCCGAAGCAAAGATAGCGTTTGTTGAGAAACCGGCCGGTGTATTGGTTGTGGCAAACGCAGGATTTGTGCTTGAAAGAAGAGCCCAGTTCGCAGGCCCTGACTGTGAACCATACATAGTCAGCGCACCGACGCCGTTAATGGTGACAACTTTCCCGGGCTTGGCAGTGACCGCAAAGTAAAACCAATCATTGTTTGTATTACAAAAATCCAGCGACTGATTATTCGTCGCACCCCAACTGGTCGAACCCCAAGCTGTCGATGAGTTGGTGATCGAGTTAATGATACCGGGTCCCATGGTAATTGTGGAGGGCGAGACTGCGGAATCGTTTAAGGAAGAATTTACGCTAGTCGGAGTCGTATAGGAATTCGGTGCAGCAGTTGTTGGAATATCCCAACTCAAAAGAACGCTCTGGGCCTGAACAAATGAAAAAAGCGGTAACAATGTAAAGCCCAAAATCGTTATCGTTTTTTTCATTTTGATTATCCCTGTTTTTGGATGTTCACCCAAACCGATCCTTAAATTGATTATAGTACGCTGCACACAGATTTGCAATAGGCTGCTTTAAGGGTAACTAAGTTTTATTAGTCGCAAGTCGTTTACTGGAAATTGTTTGCGATGTTGATTTATCTGGTGTTAATAAAGTACATAACTCCCCCTAAAATAAGCCAATTTTTATTTAGGCCATGCCTTCGGACTAAAGCCCCCCAGTCCAGGCTTTCTTAGCCAGCCAACGGAATATCGGTCATCAAACGCACGCCCGCGGGCGACTTCAACAGCCTTGGAATGGCGTTGATTAAAGCCGCCACGGTTGCACTATCCCCCGCCACCCCGCCACTCAGCACCGCTTCAACTGGAGGATCACTCTCCAACCTCACCAAATCATGCGGATCCCTCGCATCCAGATACATCTTCAGATCCAAATGGATCGAATACCCCTCCTTCGACTCGGCGTTGACCACCTGATGTAGTCCGCACGTCAACCCCTCCCGCACTGAAAAGTACTGGGTCTTGATGTCGTGATCCGCGATCACCGGTTCCAGCGTTTCGGTCACCTTCCCAATCTTCCATCCGAACGAGTGGGCGATGAGCAGAAGCGACTCCTGAAATCCCGCATGCCCGGCCTTCCCCTCGCTCCACAACCTCTTAAACTCCGCCGGCTCCAACCCGCTCCCAATCTTCTTCTGCAACGGCTGTCTCCGGGTGGATGCGTTCACCACCCGCTCCCCGTAAACCGAACGAACACTCCGACACACCCCGCTCAGACAGACGGGAAGAAGATCCAGCACAAAACCAGGATTCACCCCTGTGCCCAAAATCCGCCCACCGCTCTTGCGACAAAGCCTGTCGATCACCACCGTCTCCTTTGGAGCCCGATGGGCAGGAAAGAGAAGCTCCTCACATGACGAGACCACCGCCAGCCCCTTCTGGAGCATCGGTTTGCACTGCTCGAAAGTAATCTTGGCACGGGATCCAGCCGTATGGACGATGACATCCGGCTTTACCTTCTCCCACATCTCCTCAAAGGTCGGATAGATCTTGGCCGATTTCAACCCCGGCAGGCCGCACACATCCCCCACCAGCTTTCCGGACAATCCAGGCTGGATGTCGATCCCCCCGACGATTTCGAAATTCTTCCGCTCTGCCAAGAGACGAATACTGCTCTGCCCGATGGGACCGAGTCCAAATTGTGCGACCTTGATTTTGCGACTCACAGGGGGATGATTATTTATGACTTTAGCGGCACGACAAAGCCTAAAATCGATCTCCTCCGCTATTCTTCTTTTCTCTTTTTTCTGCCCTGCTCTTTTTTCCGCCCAAAAGGCCGAGTCCACCGGCGGGGTGGTCGTCTCGGGAAGTCCGCAATCCACCGAAGCCGGAATCCGCATCCTGAAGCAGGGCGGAACCGCTGCCGATGCCGCAGTCGCCGTCTCCCTCACCCTCGGCGTGACCGAACCCTTCAATTCCGGACTCGGAGGCAAACTGGTTGTTCTCTACTACGACGCATCGAACGGAAAAGTTTCCTATATTGATGCCATCGAAACTGCCCCGGCCGGCATGTCGGTCGAAGCAATGCGCGCCCTGCCCTCCGCAGAACGTTCGCGCGGTTGGCACAGTGCCGCCGTTCCCGGGTGTGCCGCAGGCCTAGAGCTGATGCAAAAGAAGTGGGGCAAACTTCCTTGGAAAGAACTGGTAAAACCAGCCGTTGGTTATGCCCGGGACGGTTTTCCCTTGGCCGACAAACAGATCGTCGAGTTCGGGAACAAGTTCGACCTTGTCACCAAGGATCTGGAAGCCGCAAAAATCTATTATCCGGGGAAAAAGGTTCCGGAGAAGAACGCCATCCTGAAAAATCCGGATCTAGCCAGAACCATAGAATCAATGGGAGACAGGGGTCCCCAGGAGTTTTATCAGGGGGAAATCGCCGACAAACTCGTCTCCGCTTCCAAGAAAGGCGGCGGCTCCTTTGCGCAGGAAGATTTTAAAAATTATCGTCCCCGCGAATTCCCCCCCTTGGAGCAGGACTACAAATCCTACCACATCTACGCCGGTGCCCCGCCGATCACCGGCGGTGCCACCGTCCTGCTGACGCTCAAATCTCTCGAAGCCAAAGCTTGGGGAAACATCGCCTCCATGAGCCTCGCCAGGATCGAACAGGTTGCCCGCGCGTGGCAAAACATCTACCCGATCGTCTCCTCAAATTTTGGCGACACTCCGGATCGTGCCGAGCGGATCCAAAAAGTCTTCTCGAAGGAAAGCCTCTCAGCTCTTGCCAAAAGTGTCCTCGATTCATCAGCCCCGGACAGTGCAACGGGAGCGGATGAGAGCCTGGAAAACGCCGAGACGACCCACTTCATTGTGATGGATAAGGCGGGCAACATCGTATGTGCCACCCAGTCCCTCAGCCTGCACTGGGGAGCTGCCGTCGTTGCCCCCGGCACAGGCATTCTCCTCAACGACAGCCTCTCGAATTTTGGGTTTGGGACGAAGAAATATGTGAACTCGGCCGAGCCAGGAAAACGCCCCCGGAGCACGATGGCGCCGGTCATTGTCATGGAAAAAGGCAAACCGGTGATCGCTCTCGGATCCCCTGCTTCGGACCGTATCCCCACGGGTGTTTATCAGGTCCTCAGCAACCTGATTGATTTTGCCATGGATCCGATCGCCGCCATCGACCAACCCCGTTTCCACCTCAATCGGGCGAAAAGTCCTTCCGAGCCGAAGAACGCTCTGGAACTGGAAGAGGGATTCGACGCCTCGTTGGCCGAAGACCTGAAGAAGAACTGGCAGATCAGCTTCAAGAAAAAGGATCAGTACTACTTCGGAAGCGTGAACGTAATCCGTATACTACCAGACGGAAAACGCGAGGCCTTCGCGGATGAGCGTCGGACCAATGTCGCCGCCGGGGAGTAACCCCTTTGCCGTGCGTCTGCTCCTCCTTAGTTTGATGGTCGCATCAATCGGGTCAGTCCGGGCAACGGAAGGATTCGTCGCCTCTGTCCAGCCCCTCGCCACCCAGGCCGGTCTGGATGCACTCAAGGCCGGGGGCAATGCCATCGATGCCGCTGCAGCCGTCGCTCTCACCCTCGGTGTAGTGGACGGCCATAACTCAGGCATCGGGGGAGGCTGTTTCTTTCTCGCCCGGCTGGCAGACGGAACCTTCATCGCCTTGGACGGAAGGGAAACCGCCCCAGCCAAGGCGACCCGCGACATGTACCTGAAGGATGGAAAGCCGGTGGAGGAGTTAAGCAAAACCGGCCCCCTCGCCTCGGCCACACCCGGCGCATTGGCTGTCTATGAAGAAGCGGTACAGAAATATGGAAAACTTCCCTTTTCGAAGGCTTTCCAAGCAGGCATCCGCCATGCTGACGCAGGTTTTCCCATCGATCGGGTTTATGCCAAGAAGTTGACGGGTCAGGCCACCAACCTTGCTCTTTTTCCCGCATCCAAGGCCATCTTCCTTAAACCAAATGGCTCGCCGTATCTCGAGGGAGAACAGATTGTGCAGAAGGACCTGGCAGAAAGTTATCGAAGCATCGCCAAGAACGGGAAGGGCTGGTTTTACCGGAACTCATTTCCCAAGATTGTGGAGAAATACATGAAGGCCAACGGAGGCATTCTTTCGGCCAAAGATTTCAAGGAGTACCAGATCAAGGAACGAACCCCCCTCACTTCCTCGTACCGGGGTTTTACCATTCTGGGCTTCCCACCCCCCAGTTCGGGGGGAGTTCATGTGGCCCAGATGTTGAACATCCTGGAAGCAATGGAAACCAAGATGCCCAAACCCGGCACCCCCGAATTCATCCACCGGATGACCGAGGTGATGAAGCTGGCCTTTGCCGACCGCGCCTACTGGCTCGGGGATCCAGCCTTTGTGAATGTCCCCTGTGGACTGACCAATGCCGTCTACGCCAAGAATCTGGCTTCCAAGATTAATTCAAAGAATGCAACGACAGTAGAGCACGGCAACCCGCCCGATTGGCAGAACAACTGCTTTGAAAAACACACCACCCACTTCTGCGTTGCCGACGCCGAAGGCAACTGGGTCTCTTGTACGGCCACGGTGAACACGGCCTTTGGCTCCAAAGTTGTAATCCCCGGAACGGGGATTTTGATGAACAACCAGATGGACGATTTTGCCGTGGCTCCTGGAGTACCGAATCATTTCAAATTGGTCGGAGGAGAAGCGAACGCCATCGCACCCGGAAAGCGTCCTCTTTCCAGCATGAGCCCGACTCTTGTGATGAAAGACGACCACGTCGTGATGGCAATCGGAGCCGCAGGTGGCCCGACGATCATTTCCCAGGTTCTATTGGGCTTAAGCTATGCGCTGGATGCAAAGATGAAGCCCGGAGAAGTGGTGGCACAACCTCGGTTCCATCACCAGTGGTCTCCCGACCAAATTCGGATGGAGAAATCGATTCCCGCTGAAACCCGGGAGAAACTCAAGTCAATGGGTCATGTCATCGACAACGCGGAAGATTTTGGGACAAGCCAGATCCTAATCCGGAATTCGGATGGATCATTTTCAGGCGCAACCGACCCAAGGTGTGTCGGGCAGTCCGCGGGAACGAGGTAATTTTACAAATTAAAAACCAGTCGGGATGCTCAACCTCCCACAACCACACCTAGAATTTAAGTTTTTTGGATTAAGCCTTACGCTGAATTGCCCGCATCCCCGCAAGACCCAGCAAACCGAACATCAGCATCGCACCGGTGGAAGGCTCAGGCACAGCGATAGTCTGAAGATTCAGGCTTGTGAACCCATCCGCCGTCGATCCGATGAAGACTTTGATTCCTGACGCATCCATTCCACCATTGAATCCACCCGCACTGATGTTGAAAAAGTTTGTGATGTCCGTTCCAAAAGCAAAACCGCTCAAACTGCCTAAATTTGCCGCCTGCAGAAAGGTCCACTCATACCCACCACTCAGGTCAAAAGATCCGTCCGAGAGAAGGCTCAGGTTAAACTTGTCTCCCGGATTCAAAAGACTGGTATCCAGCGCCCCAGCCACCCGGAGCAAATCCCAATCTGTTCCCGCCACCCCCACCGTATTGTGTAACTGCCATTCGAAAGTCGCTCCCGCATTCCATACCACCGACCCCACGGTGCCCGATCCCCCCAACAAACTTCCACTTCCCATCACCGTGGTCGAAGTCGCTCCCAGATTCCCCGCCACCAGGACTTTCCCCTCGTTCACATTCAGAGTCCCAGTGAAATCGGCCGAATCCCCCACCTTCAAGGTCCCCGACCCTGTCTTGTTAAAATCCCCATTGCCACTCACTCCCCCGTTCAAATTCAACGTCTGATTGGCCCCTGCCAACAGCCCCACCGCCCCCGCACCCGTGCTGGCAGAATGCACCGTCGCCCCCACAATCTGAGCACCCGTTCCCGTGGCCGCTACCGATCCCCCTGCTCCCGTGTTGATCGTTCCACTGCTGGTAGCCGTACCCTTGATCTGTACTCCCCAACGATCCAGCTTCCCAGTCGCCCCCAGTTGCGTATCGGCCACCAAGAGACTCAACTTTTGGCTTTGCAACAAACTCCCGTTCAATGCCGACAACCCTGCGTTAACGTCGCTTGGATTATAGGCAATCCGACTTCCGTATGGATTCACACCTAACCGCCCATCCGGTTGATACGTTCCCGTCCCGCTCGCCACATTGAAAATATTCGTCGCAGCCGAATCAGTCAAAGTCACGTTTAGGCTGGAGAGACTGCTGCCAATGTTGTCCGTGTTGGAAACACCCGGGCGGTTCAGCAACACCGCAGTCCTTTCATCCTCACTCGCCACTCCATAGGTCAGCGTGGAGTAGATCTGACCCAACCACATCGGATTTTCCTGCGTTAGGCTCGACAGGGACAAGTCCACCTTCACGTTCGAAATGCTCTCCAACCCGGAATTAGCCATATTCAACAGACTGACGGATTGACCCAAGTCAGGAACGGTCTGGTTCACCTCAACATTGCGCAACCAAGTCACTTCCTGCGCATTCGCCGAGGCCACACTCAGGAAAGCAAATGCAACCAATAACCAACCCGTAGATGCTCTTGGTCTATTCATTATTTACTCCTTACCAGACCAGCCTCGCACGGAAGAACATGTGCCTATTCCAATCGGACGCCACATTGCCCGATTTCGTGATCGTCACTGAGAACGATCCGGTCGTGCCCGTGCTTTGATTGCCAACGCTTGTCCAAGCTCCAGCCAAGTCAGTTGTGTACTCGACCAAATAGGTCTGATTTGGCACGCCGATGAAGTCATGCGTCACGGTGGTGTTTGGCGAGGAGTACCGAGCCACTCCGATGTTTGTGATGGTCAAACTGAAGGCAGGCGACAGCACCTCAATCGTCAACCCCGTCGTTGTGCTACCACCGACGTTCGTTGCCGTCACCGTATAGATGGCTGAGGCAGAGGGAACCAAAGGTGTACCGCTGACCACTCCAGTAGTCGGATTCAACAACAGACCCGAGGGCAAGGCCGGTTCGATGGAATAAGTAATTCCCGAACCTGTGACCGTAGGACTCAGACTCGCAATCGCCGCACCCACCGTTCCATGGATGGACGAAGAATTATAGGACAATCCTGTGGGTGCCGAGGCGCTGATCGTCACGCTGGCGGGAACGAAGGTCACATCATAGTTGGCATTGGCCAGCGTGCTGCTGATCGCATAGGTACCGACATCTTCACCAGCCACCCGGCTCAAGCTTCCCGTCAACACATCGCTACCCACCAAAGCTCCGGTGGTGACCTGGTAGGTCAGGGCGGGATCCGCTGCACCATACGCCTTGCTCTTGGCATCTGCCGTCACCGTGATCGCTGCCTTATCCACCGCCAAAATCTGGGTGACTGCCGGTGCATCGTTGTAGTTGGCATCAGCCGCTTGATTCACGGTAAGAGTCGTCGTCCCAGCTCCCACAATGTGAACCGAGCCCGTTGTCGGATTAATAGTCGCCACACCAGTATTCGACGAACTGTAGCTCA
>Ga0164294_10005810_pt1 | contig 10579 bp, 6 predicted proteins | sample GEODES005metaG_FD_111479 | JGI IMG/M metagenome (GOLD analysis project Ga0164294, IMG submission 111479) | Oligotrophic lake water microbial communities from Sparkling Lake, Wisconsin, USA - GEODES005 metaG | ecosystem: Environmental > Aquatic > Freshwater > Lake | place: USA: Sparkling Lake...
GGTGACTTGGCCGACTGGGCTTGCGTGCGCACATCACCCGCCATGACGGCCCGGGTGAAGCCTTGCACGTCGTCGGGCGTGATGCGGCCCTTGAGTCCAGAGCCTTTGACCTCAGCCAGCGGCACGCCCAACTCGCGTGCAAATTTACGCACTGAAGGTGAAGCATGTGGCAACTTGTCTGTCGGCGCGCCCGGCACATGCGCGGGCATGGCTTGCGCACTGGAAACAGCAGCTGCCACAGCCGCGACCGGGACTGAAACGGCAGCTGCCGCTGGCGCAGAAGCGGGTGCGGATGCTGGTGCGGGTACGGGTATAGCTGCAGGTGCAGGTGCAGGTGCAGCGGCTGAAGTAGCTGCGGCTTGAGCTTCGAGCACCAGCACGACAGAGCCTTCTTTGACTTTGTCGCCAAGTTTGACGCGCAACTCTTTGACCACGCCACCATGGCTCGATGGGATCTCCATAGAGGCTTTGTCGGACTCTACGGTGAGCAGCGATTGCTCGGGCTTGACGGTGTCACCGGGTTTGACCAGCAGTTCTATGACGGTGACTTCGGCGAAGTCACCTATGTCAGGAACCTGGATATCTATCAATGCCATGATTTGTGTCTCCTTGAGTCCGTCTCTGTGCGTATGAATCAGGCGTAAAGCGGGTTGATCTTGTCGGCTTTGATACCGTATTTCTTGATCGCCTCAGCCACCTTGGCCGTCGGGACGGTGCCCTCTTCGCTGAGGGCTTTGAGCGCGGCCACCACAATGTAGTGACGGTTGACTTCAAAGTGCTCGCGCAGCTTGCTGCGGAAATCACTGCGGCCAAAACCGTCAGTGCCCAGCACCTTGAAGGCACGGCCCTGGGGAATGAAGGGGCGAATCTGCTCGGCAAAGGCTTTCATGTAGTCGGTCGAAGCGACCACCGGGCCGGGGTGCTTGGCCAGTTGCTGGCCGACAAAAGACACGCGCTGCTTGTCCGTGGGGTGCAAAAGGTTCCAGCGCTCAGCGTCCTGACCGTCGCGCGCCAGTTCGTTGAAGCTTGGGCAGCTCCAGACGTTGGCAGCAACGCCCCAGTCTTTTTCGAGCAGTTCCTGCGCTGCAATGGATTCGCGCAAGATCGTGCCCGAGCCGAGCAACTGCACGCGCGGCGTGAGTTTGGCGCCCTCTTTGCACAGGTACATGCCTTTGATGATTTGCTCTTCGGTGCCCGCCTTGAGGCCGGGCATGGCGTAGTTTTCGTTCAAGAGCGTGATGTAGAAATACACGTTTTCCTGACGCTCGACCATGCGTTTGAGGCCGTGGTGCAGGATCACGCCGACTTCGTGCGCGAAGGTCGGGTCGTAGCTGATGCAGTTTGGAATGGTGCCGGCCAGAATGTGGCTGTGACCGTCTTCGTGCTGCAGGCCTTCACCGTTGAGCGTGGTGCGTCCGGAAGTGCCGCCCAGCAAAAAGCCGCGGGCTTGCATGTCGCCGGCCGCCCAGGCCAGGTCGCCGATGCGCTGGAAACCGAACATCGAGTAGTACACGTAAAACGGCACCATGATGCGGTTGTTGGTGCTGTACGAGGTGGCCGACGCGATCCAGCTGCTCATGCCGCCGGCTTCGTTGATGCCTTCTTGCAGGATCTGGCCCTTGACGTCTTCCTTGTAGTACATGACCTGGTCTTTGTCGACCGGGGTGTACTGCTGACCATCCGGGTTGTAGATGCCGATCTGGCGGAACAGGCCTTCCATGCCGAAGGTACGCGCTTCGTCCACCAGGATTGGGACGACGCGCGGGCCCAGCGCCTGATCGCGCAGCAGCTGCGTCAAAAAGCGCACATAAGCTTGCGTGGTCGAGATTTCACGGCCTTCGGCGGTGGGCTCGATCACTGACTTGAAGGTCTCCAGCGGCGGCACTGTGAACTGCTCGTCAGCCTTAACCCTGCGGTGCGGCAAGTAGCCACCCAGCGCTTTGCGGCGCTCGTGCAGGTAACGCATTTCGGGCGTGTCTTCCGCTGGCTTGTAAAAAGGAATGTCGGCCAGCTGGCTGTCGGGGATCGGAATGTTGAAACGGTCGCGAAAGGCCTTGATGTCCTCGTCTGCGAGTTTTTTGGTCTGGTGAACATTGTTCTTACCTTCGCCGATTTTGCCCATGCCAAAACCTTTGACGGTCTTGATCAGCAAAACAGTGGGTTGGCCCTTGTGCTTCACCGCTGCGTGAAAGGCGGCGTAGACTTTTTGTGCGTCGTGACCACCACGGCGCAGGTTCCAGATGTCGTCATCGCTCATCTTGGCAACCATCTCCAGCGTGCGCGGGTCTTTGCCGAAGAAATGCTTGCGAACGTAGGCGCCGTCGTTGGCCTTCATGGCCTGGTAGTCGCCGTCCAGCGTGTCCATCATGACTTTGCGCAGAGCGCCGTCTTTGTCGCGCGCCAAAAGGGGGTCCCAGTTGCTGCCCCAGATCAGCTTGAGCACGTTCCAGCCGGAACCGCGGAACTCGCCTTCGAGCTCTTGAATGATCTTGCCGTTGCCGCGCACCGGGCCATCCAGGCGTTGCAAATTGCAATTGATAACGAAGATCAGGTTGTCGAGTTTTTCACGCGCTGCCAGGCCGATAGCGCCCATGGACTCGACTTCGTCCATCTCGCCGTCGCCGCAGAACACCCAGACTTTTCGGTTTTCGGTGTTGGCAATGCCGCGGGCGTGCAGGTATTTGAGAAAGCGCGCCTGGTAGATCGCCATCAGCGGGCCCAGGCCCATGGAGACGGTGGGGAACTGCCAGAACTCGGGCATCAACTTGGGATGCGGGTAGCTCGACAAGCCCTTGCCATCGACCTCTTGGCGGAAGTTGAGCAACTGCTCTTCGGTCAGCCGGCCTTCAAGGTAAGCACGCGCATAAACGCCGGGGGACACATGGCCCTGGATATAGAGGCAGTCGCCGCCGTGGTTTTCACTTTCGGCATGCCAGAAATGGTTGAAGCCGGCGCCGAACATGCTGGCCAGCGAAGCGAAGGAGCCGATGTGGCCTCCAAGGTCACCGCCATCGACGGGGTGCAAGCGATTGGCTTTAACCACCATGGCCATGGCGTTCCAACGCATGTAGGCGCGCAGCCGCCCTTCAATCGCCAAGTTGCCGGGGGATCGCTCTTCCTGGTCGGTTTCGATGGAGTTGACATAGCCGGTGGTGGCCGAGAAAGGCATGTCGATGCTTTTTTCTCGCGCATGCTCGAGCAGTTGCTCAAGCAGAAAGTGCGCACGCTCCGGGCCTTCACTCTCGATGACGGCAGACAGGGCGTCCATCCATTCACGCGTTTCCTGCTGATCTTTGTCCTTGGCGATGTCGGCCGAGGCCGGTTGAAGATCTTCAGAACCAGTTTGCTGGGGATTGGCAGCCATGTTTGTCTCCTGCTAAAAATTTAATTTTTCTGATGGGTTTGTTCAGGGCGAAAGCTACTGAGTAGGCATTCAAGCATCAAACCTCTTTCCAATCTGGTTTGTAACCGGATTTGGACACACGATTGATTTTGACATATTTTTAAGTTAATTTCAAATAGTGCTTATTAATTTCACATTAAGAAATAATATCAAACCCCCGGTCAATTTACCTGGCGCATCACGACGGCAAGATGACAGCCCTCCTATAAACTGACCATCCAGATGCAGAGCACCACATCCACCCCAGCGCAAAGAGCCGCGCAATTGCCTGCCACCCAGTTTGCGCTCGGTTGGTGGCGACGCTGGTGGCGCAAACAAACGCCGTCCAGACAAGACAGATTTGTCACCTTGGGGCCATTGTTTGCGGTTTTTTTGTTTCTCGCGGCGGTGATTGCCGCCTTCGGCTATTTGCGCATCGAAGAAATGGACCGCGAACAAGAGGCCGTGCGTCGTGATGTCGAATATGCACAGCAGCGGCTCAGACTGCGACTGATAGAGCGACAAGAGCAATTGATGCGCCTGGGCAGGGATGTTTCCAATAAAGAGATTGAGGCTGAAGAATTTGTCTCCCAGGCTGAAGCGCTGGTCAACCAATACCCCGAGTTGCGTGCAGTCAGCTGGATTGACGCACGCCGCCGGGTAAGACTTTTTTATGCCTCCCCCAGCGCAGGCCAGTCAACGGTGCGGGGAGCGGGAGACCAGATCAAAAGCGGGGAAACCGAGGCCAGCTACGCACTGGCCCGCGACATCAAACAGCCGGTTTATTCGCGCCCCATCATTTCAGAGAGTGATCCCCGCTACAAAACAGGCACGCTGCAACTGCATGTGCCGATGAACGAACAAGGGCGCTTTGTGGGGGTTATTGTTGGCGAGTACGCCTTAGACGGACTGCTTCGGTTTGGTGTCCCGACCGAAGTCAACGCCAAATACGCTGTGGCCCTGCTGGATGACCAAGGCCAAGTGCTTGCAGGGGGACTGCCGCCGCAGCGCAGCAAAGCCGCCAGACTGCTGCCCTGGACGGATGCAGCACCCGAATACGAAATCCCTGTATCGCCTGTAGGCAACGGACTGTTGATTCGGGCACAAAGTTACCGGGCTTCCTTGGGTGTGATCGGTAGCGGCTTTTTCTGGCTGGTCAGTGCGCTCAGCGTGCTGACGGTGTGGATGCTGCTTGGAACCTGGCGACACACCCGTCGGCGCGTTCAGGCGCAGGAGGCACTGGTCACTGAAACCAATTTCAGACGCGCCATGGAGAACTCCATGCTCACAGGCATGCGGGCGCTGGACTTACAGGGTCGCATCACCTACGTGAACCCGGCCTTTTGTCAAATGACAGGCTGGGACGAACAGGAGCTGGTGGGCCTGGTGGCGCCTTTTCCCTACTGGCCTGAGAAGGACAGGGAGTTGCTTAGCGCCAGACTGGATGATGAGCTCCAGGGCCGCTCCACACCGGGCGGTTTTGAAGTGCGGGTCAAACGCAAGAACGGCAGCATTTTTGACGCGCGCATGTATGTGTCGCCCTTGATCGATCCGCGCGGCCAGCAAGCCGGCTGGATGACATCGATGACCGACATCACCGAACCCAAACGCATTCGGGAAGAGCTGTCTAACTCCTATGAGCGATTCACCACGGTGCTTGAAGGTTTGGATGCGGCTGTGTCTGTGGCACCCCTGGGCAGCGAGGAAATGCTGTTTGCCAACAAAATGTACCGCGCCTGGTTCGGCGCCCATGTCATGGGCCACATGAACCTGATTGCGCTGGCCGGCGTACCCGCGGCCAACCCGAGCAACGACGCACTCGATGCGGTCGACGGATTGGCCGGATTACCAACTGATTCGCTGACAGCCGCCATGACTGAGAATGCGGAAATCTTCATTACCGAACTCGGCAAGTGGCTGGAAGTGCGCTCCCGCTACCTGACTTGGGTTGATGGTCGCCTGGCCCAGATGGTGATTGCCACGGACATCACGCCCAGACGCCGCGCTGAGGAGCAATCAGCCCTGCAAGCAGAACGTGCACAGTCAGCCAGCCGGCTGATCACGATGGGAGAAATGGCCTCCAGCGTGGCGCATGAGTTGAACCAGCCGCTGACTGCCATCAACAACTACTGCAATGGCATGGTCACGCGCATCCAGCGCAAAACTATCAGCACCGAAGAGCTGCTCGTCGCCCTGGACAAAACCGGCCGGCAGGCTCACAGGGCGGGCCAGATCATTCAACGCATTCGCTCTTTCGTCAAACGCAGCGAACCCAACCGAAGCATGTCGGAGGTTGCAACGATGGTCAGTAACGCGCTGGAACTGGCGGACATTGAATTGCGCCGCCACCATGTGCGACTTAGTCACTACAGCGCCGCGCGCCTGCCGAACATCATGGTGGACCCCATCCTGATTGAGCAAGTGCTGATCAACCTGATGAAAAATGCCGCTGAGTCCATTGAGCAGGCCAAACGACCCAGCTCGCGTAGAACAGTAGAGCTCAGGGTGGTACCCAAACAGATCGAACAGCAGAGCGTCGTCGAGTTCTCCATCGTTGACTCCGGCAAGGGACTTTCTGAGGAAGTGAGCACGCGTTTGTACGAAGCTTTTTATTCCACCAAGGCAGAAGGCATGGGTATTGGCCTGAAGCTTTGCCGCAGTATTGTGGAGTCTCACCAGGGCCGATTGGATGCCGAGAACCTCTACAATGGCAAAGAGGTTGTCGGATGCCGGTTTACCTTCTGGCTGCCTGTCAATCCCTTGCTAACTGTTTCATCTACCGCCGCCGAACCGGCTGGCGTCAAAGATCGCAAAAGCACACTTTGATGGTTAAAGGATTTGCATGAGCTTGATTCCAAAAAAAGGCACCGTTTACGTTGTCGATGACGACGAAGGTGTGCGCGATTCTTTGCAGTGGCTTCTGGAAGGCAAGGACTACCGGGTGCGCTGCTATGACTCAGCAGAAACTTTTTTAAGCCGCTATGACCCCCGTGAAGTAGCTTGTCTGATTGTCGACATCCGCATGGGCGGCATGACCGGACTGGAGCTGCAAGACAGGCTGCTGGAGCGCAAATCGCCACTGCCCATTGTCTTCATTACCGGTCATGGTGACGTACCCATGGCGGTTAACACCATGAAAAAGGGCGCCATGGATTTCATCCAGAAGCCTTTTCAAGAAGATGCGCTGGTGAGCTTGGTTGAACGCATGCTCGACCAGGCCAAAGACGCCTTCACCGAACACCAACATTCAGCCAGCCGCGACGCCCTGCTTGCCAAGCTGACCTCGCGTGAGGCTCAAGTACTGGAACGCATTGTGGCCGGCCGGCTTAACAAGCAAATTGCAGACGATCTGGGTATCAGCATCAAAACTGTTGAGGCGCACCGTGCCAACATCATGGAAAAGCTCAACGCCAACACCGTGGCCGATTTGCTGAAAATTGCTTTGGGTTCCACCACCCCGCCCAAAAATTAAATCATCGTATCGGCCTGTTTCAACACAACGCCCGTGGCTCGCAAGCTGCGGGCGTTTTAATTTACAAACAAACTATGAGCGCACAACTTATTGACGGCAACGCACTTTCGGCGCAACTGCGTGCCGACGTCTCTCGCCGCGCCGCCGCCCTGCGCACCCAAGGCATTACCCCGGGCCTGGCGGTGATTCTGGTCGGTGACAGCCAGGCCAGCCAGGTCTATGTACGCAACAAAGTCAAAGCGTGCCAAGACAATGGTCTGCATTCGGTGCTTGAGCAGTACCCCGCCACTTTGAGCGAAGCCGACTTACTGGCTCGCGTTGAGGCACTCAACCAGGACCCGACCATCCACGGCATTCTGGTGCAGTTGCCGCTGCCGGCGCACATAGACGCACACAAGGTCATTGAAGCCATTTCACCGGCCAAAGACGTCGATGGTTTTCATGTGGCAAGTGCAGGCGCGCTGATGGTCGGCCAGCCCGGCTTCTGGCCATGCACTCCTTACGGCTGCATGAAGATGCTGGAGTCGCTCAACGGCGGTAAGGGCTACGATCTGCGCGGCAAGCATGCGGTGGTGATCGGGCGCAGCAACATCGTCGGAAAACCCATGGCCTTGATGCTGCTGCAGCAAAACGCCACGGTGACCATCTGCCACAGCGGCACCGCTAACCTCAAAGCCATGACCTTACAGGCCGATGTGATCGTTGCAGCCGTTGGCAAGCGCAATGTGCTGACGGCAGACATGGTCAAGCCGGGCGCAGTGGTGATTGATGTGGGTATGAACCGCAATGACGAAGGCAAGCTCTGCGGCGACGTGGATTTTGCAGGCGTGAAAGAAGTGGCCGGCTACATCACCCCGGTGCCCGGCGGTGTCGGCCCCATGACCATCACCATGCTGCTGGTCAACACCCTGCAAGCGGCCGAGAGCGCTGCCTGACAGAAGGAGCCCGGCTCAGCGCCGGGACGAAAGACGCCAGAGCGCCAAGCCCGCGCAGAGCCACTGCCCGAAGTACATCGCACTGCCCAAGCCGTGCCACAAACGAAGGTTACCGCCGCTGGCGCGGGCACTGACAATTTGGGCCGCGACACCGAACTCGACCAGCAAGGCCAGCAACAAGCCTGCCACGGCCCAGGCCGTGACTTGGCGAGTGTCGGCATGGGATTGAGATTGCTCGGTATCTTTACGGTTCAACATCAGTAGCAGGAGCATGCTGCAGGCCACTGAAACCCAAGTTTGTGCAGAAAACAGTTTGGCTGCCATCGCGCCGGCCTCGGCTGGCGTGCCCAGGTGCTTGAACAGCAGGGGCACCACCACAAAACCCAGGCCGCTCAAGCTGCCCCACCAAAGCGCCGACAGGAAAACCGCTGCGCGCGCCTGAAAGGCCGGCATCAGATGTACTTAACCGCCATGATCTCGTAACGCTTGATCCCGCCGGGTGCAACAACTTCTGCGGTTTCACCCTCGGTCTTACCGATCAATGCGCGCGCTATCGGCGAGCTGATGTTGACCAGCCCTTTCTTCAAGTCAGCTTCGTCCTCACCGACGATCTGGTAAGTCACTTTGTCTCCGGTGTCTTCGTCTTCCAGGTCAACGGTCGAGCCGAAAACAACCTTGCCATCTGCGTCAACCGACTGCGGGTCAATGATGAGTGCGGCCGATAACTTGCCTTCAATTTCTTGAATCCGGCCTTCAATGAATCCCTGACGGTCTTTGGCGGCGTCGTACTCAGCGTTTTCACTCAAGTCACCTTGAGCGCGGGCCTCTGCAATGGCACCAATCACCCACGGACGGTCTACTGTCTTGAGTTGATGCAACTCGGCTTTGAGTTTTTCTGAGCCGCGCTTGGTAATCGGTAAGGTGGTCATGGGGATCATGTCTCCTGCAAAAGCGAAACCGCCGCCAGACAACTGGCGGCGGCGTATTTATGGTCTTGAGTTTAATGCAATTGCCCGGGAGTCCTAAAAAGCTCAAATGAGCTGCGCATGCATCTCTTGCAAGGAAACCACACCGAGGTTGTCCATGTGTGCCATGCCCTGCACCGCCGCTTCGGCACCGGCAATGGTGGTGAAGGTGGTAACGCGGGCCAGCAAGGCCGAGGTGCGGATCTGCCGCGAATCGGCAATGGCGTTGCGGCGCTCTTCCACGGTGTTGATGACCAGCACAACCTCGTTGTTCTTGATCATGTCCACCACATGCGGACGGCCTTCAGTGACCTTGTTGACCACGCCACAGGCAATGCCCGCTGCCTGAATGGCCGCGGCAGTGCCCTTGGTGGCGACCAAGTCAAACTTCATGTCAACCAGCGCACGCGCCACAGCCACAGCACGCGGCTTGTCGTTGTTCTTGACGGTGAGGAAGACTCGACCGGATGTCGGCAACTTGGTGCCCGCGCCGAGCTGCGACTTCACAAAGGCTTCACCGAAGGTCTTGCCCACGCCCATGACTTCGCCGGTGGATTTCATCTCGGGGCCGAGGATAGTGTCCACGCCGGGGAACTTCACAAACGGGAAGACAGCTTCTTTCACGCTAAAGTAAGGCGGCGTGACTTCTTGGGTAAAGCCTTGCGCCGCCAGGGTCTGGCCGACCATGCAACGTACCGCCACCTTGGCCAGCTGAATGCCCGTGGCCTTGCTGACGAAAGGCACGGTGCGGGATGCCCTGGGGTTGACCTCCAGCACGTAAATCACGTCCTGGCCGTCGATGTACTGAATGGCGAACTGCACGTTCATCAAACCAACCACGTTCAGCGCCGCGGCCATGGCGGCTGTCTGTCGCTTGATCTCATTGACCGTGGCAGCGCTTAGCGAATACGGCGGCAAAGAGCAGGCCGAGTCGCCGCTGTGCACGCCGGCTTGCTCAATGTGCTCCATCACGCCGCCGATCAGGGTTTTGCCGGCCACATCACGGATACAGTCCACATCGCACTCAATGGCGTCGTTGAGGAAACGGTCCAGCAGCACCGGCGAGTCATGGCTGACCTTGACGGCTTCGCGCATGTAACGCTCCAGGTCGCGCTGCTCGTGCACGATTTCCATGGCGCGGCCGCCCAGCACATAGCTAGGACGCACCACCAGCGGGTAACCGAGGGCGGCTGCTTTTTCAAGCGCCTCAGGTTCGGTGCGGGCCGTCGCGTTGGGTGGCTGGCGCAGCTTGAGCTCGTGCAAGAGCTTTTGAAAGCGCTCACGGTCTTCGGCCGCGTCGATCATGTCGGGCGATGTGCCGATGATGGGCACGCCGTTGCGCTCGAGGTCGAGCGCCAGCTTCAAAGGCGTCTGACCACCGTACTGCACGATCACGCCGAACGGCTTTTCCTTGTCAACGATCTCGAGCACGTCTTCGAGCGTCAGCGGCTCGAAATACAAGCGGTCCGAGGTGTCGTAATCGGTGGACACGGTTTCGGGATTGCAATTGACCATGATGGTCTCGTAACCGTCTTCGCGCATGGCCAGCGCCGCGTGAACGCAGCAGTAGTCAAACTCAATGCCCTGGCCGATGCGGTTGGGCCCGCCGCCCAGCACCATGATCTTTTTCTTGTCGGTCGGTGCGGCTTCGCATTCGCTGCCTTCGGCCTCGTAGGTCGAGTACATGTAGGCGGTGTTGGTCGCGAACTCGGCCGCGCAGGTGTCCACCCGTTTGTAAACCGGCCGCACACCGAGCGCCTTGCGCTTGTCGCGGATGGCGGTGTCGGTGGTTTTGAGCTGGCGCGCCAGCCGGCGGTCTGAAAAA
>Ga0164294_10005811_pt1 | contig 10579 bp, 8 predicted proteins | sample GEODES005metaG_FD_111479 | JGI IMG/M metagenome (GOLD analysis project Ga0164294, IMG submission 111479) | Oligotrophic lake water microbial communities from Sparkling Lake, Wisconsin, USA - GEODES005 metaG | ecosystem: Environmental > Aquatic > Freshwater > Lake | place: USA: Sparkling Lake...
CATCGGGTAGAGCGTGTGCCCTTCGTCGGTAAGGCGTCCGTCCGGCGGTCCCGGGAGGAAGGGATCGTCGGCCTCCACCTTGCGCCAGAACCGTCGGCTGTTGCCGGCAGGGCGGCGGGCGGCGCGGTTGGCGAGGCGCACGATGGTGCGCCAGCCGCCGATTCGCCGCTCGCCCACCCGCTTGACGGCGGGCGGGGGCGGGTCCGGTGGGAGCAGCTGGACGGCGCGGGCGTCGTCGGACAGGTCGTCGTCGTCGGCGGGCATGGCGATCTCGCTGCCCGATGGTATCACCGCGGCGGGTTACGGGGGACGCGGAGGATGGGATGGACGCGCTCCAGATCCTGCTCGACCGCGGCGTCGTGCAGCAGACCACCGGACACGACGCGCTGCGGGACGCGCTAGCCGCCGGCCCAGTCACCTTCTACATCGGCTTCGACCCGACCGCGGACTCGCTGCACGCCGGTCACCTCATGCAGATCCTGGTCATGCGTCGGCTGCAGGAGCTCGGCCATGTGGCGATCGCGATCGTCGGCGGTGGGACGGCGCAGGTCGGCGATCCGAGCGGCAAGACCGAGCTGCGCCAGATGCTGACGCAGGAGGTCCTCGACCACAACACGGCGCGGATCCGGGCGCAGCTCGAGCGCTTCCTGGTGCTGGACGGCGTGCGTGGGCACCTGGTCGACAACGCGAGCTGGCTGCTCGACCTCCGGTACATCCCGTTTCTGCGGGATGTCGGACGGCTGTTCTCGGTGAACCGCATGCTCGCCGCCGAGGCGTACAAGCAGCGCCTCGAACGCGGATTGTCGTTCATCGAGTTCAACTACCAGATCCTGCAGGCCTACGACTACCTCGAGCTGTTCCGCCGGTTCGGCTGTACGCTGCAGGTGGGCGGCGACGACCAGTGGGGCAACATCCTCGCGGGCGTCGACCTCATCCGCCGGTGCGAGGAGCGCACCGTCCACGCGATGACGACGCCGCTCATCACCACGGCGTCGGGGGCGAAGATGGGCAAGACCGCCGCCGGCGCGGTCTGGCTCGATCCGGCGCGGACCTCCTCCTTCGACTGGTACCAGTACTGGCTCAACGTGGAAGACGCCGACGCCGGTCGCTTCTTGAAGCTCTACACCTTCCTGCCGCTCGCCGAATGCGAGGCGCTGGGCGCCCTCCGCGGCGCCGACTCCCGCGCCGCGAAGCGTCGGTTGGCGAGGGAGACCACCGCGCTGGTGCATGGCGCCGAAGCCGCGGATGCCGCCGAGCGGGCCGCCGCCGCCATGGTGAGCGGCGAGGCCGCCGAGACCCTGCCGTCGCTGGCGGTCGACCCGGCGAGCGACGCCGCCAGCTTGGTGTCGGTCCTCGTCGCCTCCGGGCTCGCCCGGTCGCGGAGCGATGCGCGTCGGTCGATCGAGGGGGCTGGCGTGTCGGTGCAGCAGGCGCGCGTCGATGACGTCGACCTGCACCTTGGCGCTGCGCTGGCAGAGGGTCCGGTGGTGGTCCGCGTCGGCAAGAAGCGGGCGGTTCGCGTGGTGTCTGCCGCGCCCTGACGGATCGTTGACGCCAACGCGCCCAGCCTGTGACATGTTACAATCGCGCGGTGGCACATGGCCACGCAAGTCGGAGTCGAACATGCGCTTCTCGTCCGTGGTGGGTTTGGCGGTGCTGGGGTTGGTCGCGTGCGGTGGCGACAAGGACACCGATGGGGACGGCCTGCTGGACTCCGAAGAGACCGCGTCCGGCCTCAACCCCGAGGCAGCGGACTCCGACGGGGACGGCCTGGACGACGGCGCCGAAGCCGCCCTGGGCGCCGATCCGCTGGTGGCCGACACCGACGGGGACGGCCTGGACGACGGCGACGAGGATGCCGCGGGCACCGACCCGGCGGTCGGCGACACCGACGGTGACACCTACCTCGACCCGTGGGAGCTGACGGAGGGCACCGATCCGCTGAACGGCGACAGCCGGATCTACACGGGCTACTGGCCGTACAACCCGACCAAAGACGAGATGAAGCAGAACGAAATCTCGGGCGACACCGCCAAGATCAACAAGCAGTTCGGCCGCTTTACGGGCAAGGACCAGTTTGGTGAGAAGGTCGATCTCTACGACTTCGCCAACGAGGTCTACACCGACCCCGACACCGGCGAGACGTCCGATGTCCCGGTCATCTTCGACCTGTCGGGCGAGTGGTGCTACTGGTGTCAGGAGCTCGCGGCCTTCCTCGACGGCGCGCAGGACGATGTCGGCGGCTACGAGGATGGCTGCTGGGTGGAGGTCCGCAAGGCCATCAACCAAGGCAAGCTGCGCTGGGTGACGGTGCTCGACGCCGACATGCAGGGCAACCCCGCCGACGACGAGACGGTCGCGCGGTGGTACGGCGACTACCCGAAGGACGAGATCCCGGTCCTCGCCGACCCCGACTTCGCCCTCGCCGACTATATGGAGGTGCGCGGCTATCCGACCGTGCTCTTCCTCGGCAGCGATCTCGTGGTGGAAGACATCTCGGGCGGCTGGGACTCGGCGATGTTCTCCGCCTGCGACGCGCTCGGTCTGTAAGCGCCTCGGTCGCGCCTTCTCGACGCGGTCCCCCCGAGCTGGATAGGGGCTTGGGGGGAGGTCGCCATGTGGCTCTCGATGTGGTTGGCGTGCGGACCTGGGCAGCTGCAGGTGGAGGAGACGTCGGGCGGGACGACCGCGACCACGTCGAACGCGACGGGCACGGGGACGAGCGAGACCAGCACTGCCCCGACGACCAGCACCACCGGCACCTCTCCGACCACCGCACCGGAGGCCGCCGACTACCGCCTGCGCGGGCCCTACGCGGTCACCCGGCGTGACGGGAATACCCAGACCAGCTGCGGAATGGCGTGGTCGTCGTTTCAGCCCAATGGCCATGACCCCCTCGCGTTGGTGGTCCTGTCGCACGGCTGGCAGCGGTCGAAGGCCCAGGTGGAAGGCTGGGCCGATCACTGGGCGAGCTGGGGCCTCGCCGTCCTGACCCCCAGCCTGTGTCATGCGAACATCCTCGACACCGACCACGAGCAGAACGCGCTCGACCTGATCGCGGTGGCTGCCGCCTTCGACACGGGGCTCCCGATCGTCTACGCCGGGCACTCGGCGGGCGGGCTTGGGACCTTCCTGGCCGCGTCGCAGGACAGCCTGGCCATCGCCCACCTCGGCCTCGACCTGGTCGACAACGCCGACCTCGCCGTCACGGCCGCGAACCCGCTGGCGATCCCGGCCTACGGCCTGATCAGCGAGCCGGACGCCTGCAACGAAGACAACAACGCCCTCGATGTCTACGCCGCCGTGCAGGGCGGGGTGCTGGTCCGGGTGCTCGGCGCCGACCACTGCGACTTCGAGAGCCCCACCGACTGGGGCTGCACCACCTTCTGCGGGGACGGTGGGGCGGACGACGACCTGGTGCACGGCACGATCCTGGGCCTGTCGACCGCCTTTGTGCTCTGGCAGTCGGGCGAGGCCCCCGAGGCCGAGCAGTGGTGGACCGCGGGCTACCCGTACTACGACAGCCTGGTCGACGGCGGGCTCATCCGCGGCGGTTGAGCGCACCATGGCGAAGGCGGCATCCCTCTCCGACGCCAGCACCGCGACGCTCGCGCGGTTGACGCGATCCAGGGGGATTCGGTGCGCCGGCCGCCGGCGGCGCTCCCTGCGCGAGAGCGGCTGCGCTACCCGGGGAGGTGGAGCGCCGCCGCGGCGATCCACGCGGCCGCTGCGGCGGCGCACGGCACCGCCAGGTTGTCGTCCACGGCGTCGGCGTAGAGCTCGGCCAGGGTCCCCGCGGTGGTGCCAGCGGCGGCACAGGCGGCAGCGGCCCAGCTCGAAACCCCCGGATGCCACACTGCCAGCGCCGCCCAGGCGGCGGTGCCCCCCGCCAGCCAACAGGCGAGGCTCCCCTCGACGGTGCGGTTGTCGCGCAGGCGGGTGCGGCCCCAGCGGCGCCCCACCTGCGCTGCGACCGGGTCCCCGACCCCCAAGACGGCGAGCGCCACCGTGGCGGGCACGGTGGGGGTGGTGCAGGCCAGCACCGCCAGGCCGGTCGCGTACCACGTCCCCGAGTTGACGCGGTGCGCCTCGTCGGGGGGGGCGACGGGCCCAAACAGGCGCATCAAGAGCGCGTTCCACGCGGGCGACCGGCGTCGGGTGAACTCGAGGGTCCACGCCGTGGCCGCGATGGCCGTCGCCGCGACCGCGAGTGGGCCGCGCGCGGGGCCGTGGTGCAGCAGGACCAGGGCGGCGCCCGCGCTGGTCAGGTGGTGGAGGTTGCGGGCCAGGTTGGATGGCCGCGCCCCGGCGCCGCGTGGGTCCCAGGCGTCGAGCAGGCCGGGTGCGTGGTCGAGCCGCGCCGCGAGCTGGTCGACCGGACCGGTGAGCAGCGCGTCGAGCTGGTCGAGCAGCGCGTGCTCAGCGTGTGGTGCATCCGGCCGGCGGGCGGCGATCGCGTCGCGGACGGCGGAAGGGTCCAGGGGGTGTCCGGCACGGTGGTCCGCACGCAGCGCCTGGAGCGCGGCGCGAAGCGCGGCGTCGGTGGCACCCATGGCGCTCATGGGCCGCGGCGGGCGGCCTTCAGATCGTCGACGAGGGTCTTGGCATCCTCGGCGCCGAGCGTCTCCACCAGCTGGCGGGCCACATCGGACCGCAGCGACTCGAACTCCTGGCGGGCGGCCTCGCCGGTCAGCTCACCCGCGCGCACGCGGGCCGCCGCTTCGTCAGTGCGGGCGATCGCGTCGTCGAGCAGGGTTTGCACGCCCTGGCGCTTCGTGTCGTCCCACCCCTGCGCGGTCGCATAGGCGTCTAGCTTTCCCGACATCCCGTTCGCGAGGGCATCGCGGGTTTGATCCCACTTCTCCGCCCCGGCGACCGGGTCGGTTGATCGACCGCGGGATTTGCCGCCCTTGGCGCCCTTCGCGCCCTTGGCCGACTTGCCGCCCTTGGCCGACTTGCCGCCCTTGCCTGCCTTGGCCTTGCCGCGGGCGCCGCCCGCCTTGGACCGCGCGCGCGCGTCGGGCCGGGGCGACTTGGCGCGATCGATGGTGGGCGCCTTGATGTCCGACTTGGGCGCTTCCGGGGTCGTCGTGGCGGGCGTCGCCAGGTACAGCGCCCCTCCGAATGCCAGCACCGCAGCCGCACCTGCCGCGGCGAACCACTTCGTGTCCATGGTCTCCCTCCCGATCTGCTCATACCCCGGCGGGGGTGCTGGTGGAACCGATGTGGCGCAGGCGGCCCGAGACCGCGAGCGCCACCGCATAGGCGGCCAGGGCCACTGCGAAGGCGGCCTGGTATCCAAACGCCCGACTGACGACGACTGTTCCCAGGCTCGCGACCACGCTCGTCCACCCGTTGAACGCCCAGGCCCACGGGACCATCGCCGCGGCCTCCGGGCGCAGGATCCGCAGGGCGAGCGGGAACGGCATCCCCATCACCACCCCGAGAGGGGCGATGGCGAGGGCGGTGACCGCCACGCGGACCGCCACTGGCCAGCCGAGGCCCGTCTGCACCAACAGGTGCGGCGTGAGGAACCCCTGCACGGCGCCCAGCAGCAAGGTGGCGAGCAGCGCGCCGCGAAGCAGGGAAGGCAGGCGATCGGCGGGGCGGCTCCCCACCCAGGCGCTCCCCAGTCCCGAGCACAGCAGCATCGTGAAGATCACCACGGTGATGGCGTAGGTCGGGTGGCCCACAAAGAGGATCAGCTCGTGGACGAGCACGGTCTCGACCGCGAGGTAGCCGTAGCCGAGGCCGGCAGCGTACAGCAGGCCCCAGCCGACGCCGCGCATCCCGGTCAGCCCGCTCACCCCTGCGCGCAGCAGCGGCGCCACGCCCAGCACCAGGCCGGAGACCGCGAGGAAGACCGCCTGGAGGCCGAGCGACCGGTACAAGATGTCGATGGGCTGGACCGCGTCGGATCCCAGGCCCAGATACCGCAGGAACATCCCGCGCAGGCTCTTCCAGACGTCGGCCGGGCTCTCGAGGAAGGGGCGGTCGTCCGTCATCAAGGCGATCTGGTTCAGCTCGCGCCACTTGCCGCGGTCGGGCCGCACCGGGTCGATCACCACCTTCTTGGTGCCGGGATAGGTCTGGAGCAGGCGCTGAACCTTCGCCGACTCTTGGGCGGTCCACGGGCGCTTCTTGACGAGCAGCAGGTCGTTGTTGCCGGTCTCGAAGAAGAGGTGCGCGGCGGGGTCGCCGACGCCGCGCCGACGCAGCGCCTCGGAGGCGGCCCGCACGAACACGCGCGTCCCCGTCCCCGCCGCGAAGCTGATGGTGCCGTCGTCGGACAGGTGGTCGAGGTAGGTGTCGAAGGCCTCCACCGTCTGGAGCAGGTTCGGCGACCACGCTTGGGCCAGCAGCCCCGCCGCCGAGTGCAGGTTCGCGTGGACCATTTGGATGATGTCGTACGGTTCGCGCGCGTGCAGGATGGCAGCGCGTCCGTCGGACCACACCCGGCGGGTGTTGCCGGAGGTGTAGGGATTGAACGCGCTGGGCGGGAACCGGGTGGCGACCGCGTCGCCGATCTGCGAGGCGATGTCGATGGCGTCGATGTCGGTGTAGCCGTAGGCCTGCGCACAAGCGACCTCGGGCCCGGCGCTGGCGGCGAGGATGGCGACGCGCGCCGGGGCCTCGTGCAAGCGGTACACGAGGCTCCGCGCCAGCTCCTTCGACTTCTCCTTCCGGCGCGCCTCGGTGAGGATGACCTCGGACGCGCTCGTGTTGTCGAGCAGCATGTAGGTGCCGCGCTCGTCCTCGTGCACCGCGATGCGGGTCAGCGGGGTCCAGCGGGTCCAGCGGACGTTGACCTCGGAGTAGCCGGCGGCGTAGCGCACCTGCAGCACCCCGCCCGCCCCGGAGGCGATGCCAGCCAGCACCATCGCCCCGGCGGCGATCCCGCCCGCGGTGGCGCGGAGGCGTGGACCGCGGGCGATGGCCAGGGCGGCGAGGGCGGCGAGGGCGGCGACGACGAAGACGGCGTCGGGTGCGGGGACCCAGGCGAGCAAGGGCAGGAAGGCGAGCGCGCCCGCTGCGCCGCCCACCAGATCGGCTGCGTAGATCGTGCCGATGTCTTCCTTGCACCGCTGGAAGACGCCGGCGAACACGATGCCCACCAGGGTGAACGGCACCACCAGGGCGGTCAGCAGCGCGAGGAACCACACCGGGTCCAACAGGTCCCAGGCGATGGCCGACCGCTCCATCAGCACCGTCGGCGGCGCATCGGACTGTCGGGTGGCGGGAAAGGCGACGGCGGCCCAGCCGGCGAAGGCCGCCGAGGCCGCGACCCCGAGGCTCCACTGCGCCACCCGGTCGCGCAGCCCCTCGGCCGGCACCAGCGTGGGCCACACCTGCTGCAGCGCCGCGCCGGCGGTGATGCCGAGCATGGCGAGACCCAGCGCCAGGTGGGCGTAGCTCGCCCAAAGGATCACGCTGAACACCCGGGTCAACGCGAGCTCGAAGAGAACGAGCGCGAGGCTGAGCAGGAAGGTGGCGAACGCGATCTCGCGCGTGGACGTCGTCTCGTTCACGCGTCCTCCTGCCTCAGCGCGCCAGCTCGGCGTCGATGATCTCGGAGAAGGCCTCGACCGGCAATGCGCCGGAGATGTGGATGCCGTTCACATAGAAGCCCGGAGTTCCGCTCATTCCGACCGTCTTGCCCTTGGCGACGTCGGCCTCGACGGCCTTCGCCTTCTCCCCGGTCTCGAGGCAGCGCTGGAAGGCGGCGACGTCCAGCCCGAGGTCGGTCGCGTAGCGCACGAGCGACAGCGGGTCGAGCATGCGCTGGTTGGCGAAGAGCTGGTCGTGGTACTCCCAGAACTTGCCCTGCTCGTTGGCGCACAACGACGCTTCGGCCGCCTTGGGCGCGTTCGGGTGCATCGGCAGCGGGAAGTGCAGGAAGCTGATCGCGATCTTGTCGCCGTACTTCACCGAGAGGTCGTGGACGGTCTTGGCCGCGATCCCGCAGTACGGGCACTCGAAGTCGGAGAACTCGACGATCTGAACGGGGGCGTCCTTCTTGCCGAGGCGCGGGGCGTCGCCCGGCTCCACCGGGAAGCGGGGCGGATCGAGCTTCACGACCACCTGGGCGTCCTTGCGGAGCTGGTCGAGCAGCGCCTTCATCGCGTCGCCCTGCTTCTGCTGGGTCAGGTGCTCGCGCACGGGCTCGCGGACCTCCTCGATGGTGCCGCGGATCCGGCCCTGGTTCTGCGCATAAAAGGCGTCGACATCCGCGTCGGTGGCGGGGGTGACCTTGGCCTCCACCTCCGCCTTCAGGTAGTCCTCGACCGACTGGTTCTTCTTCTTGGCCTCGGCCTCCAGCAGGCGCTCGGCGATCATCTGCTCCAGCGCACCCTTGCGGGCCTCATAGAGCTTGGTGCGCAGCTCGATCACCTCGCCCATGACCGCGCCGTCGAGGTCGGCGGCCGTGATGTCGGCGCCAGCGACCGTGGCGACCACCGGCGGGAGCGGGTCCCAGCTGCCCGTGGCGGCGGCGGTGGCGGGGGCCTTCGCCGGTGCGTCCTCGGCGGGTGCGGCGCCGCTACAGGCGGCGACAAAGGCGAGGGCGACGAGAGTTGAACGAGACATCAGCGACTCCGAAGGACGAGACGGGGCCCAGTAGCGCGCCGCTCGCCGATTCGCCCGTCGCGGGGCGCAGGTGAATGCGGCGACTCGGTCAGCAGGCCGGGAATGCTAGGGCGAATCTTGGGAAATGTCGAGGAACTGCCGGGTGGCGACATCGTGAAAGACGCTGATCCGACCGTCGGGCCAGCGGACCTCGACCCGATCGACTCGGTCGCGGTCGCCGAGGCCGAAGTGCAGGGTGGGGGGCTCGCTTGACGCAAGGCTCATACCGCCGGCTTGCAACCACTGGGTCCAATGCTGGTCGCCGTCGAAGACCCGCACGCGGGCCCCGATCGCGTCGCGGTTCATCCCCCAGCTGCGGTGCGGGGTGACCCACAGCCAGGCTTGATCGTCGCACTGCGACACATAGGCGATATTTGCGCCTTCGAGGTCGCGCTTGACGATGTCGAGGAAGCCGTCCTGGTTGACGTCCAGCAGGACCGCGCCGCGGTTGATGCCGCGATCGTCGGCGCCGTGCAGGTAGCTCTGCTCGAGGTAGCTCCCGTCGTCTTGCTGCAGGTAGAGGCCGTCCGGCTGGTGAAGCGGGTTGGGCCACTGCACCCCGTCGCCCACCACGACATAGCCGTATTGCATGACGAGGTCTTCGTCGCCGTCGTTGTCGAGGTCGCCGAAGTTGCCTCCCCACGCGACCTTCTGGTCTTGGGCCAGATTCGGTCCGAGGTCCCGGGAGCCCTGTGACTCGACCCACAAGGGCCCGAGGGCGGTCTCCAGGCTCTCGAGCAACACCAGCCCGGCCCACACGGGCTGGATGAGGTCGGGGACGTCGTCGCCGTTGAGGTCGGCGATGTCGAGGCCCATCCCGGTCCACTCGCCGTCGAGGCCGACCGCGTTGTTGTCGGGGGTGAGCGTGCCGTCTCCGTTGTTCCAGAGCAGCCGGTTGCTGTAGGCCACGCCGAAGTCGTTCACCACATACAGCTCGGGAAAGCCGTCGTCGTTGAGGTCGATCCAGGAGGCGACATAGGTATAGCCGTCGTGGACATCGACGGGGATCACGCTGGAGCGGTCCTCGAAGGTGCCGTCTCCGCGGTTGACCAACAGCCAGTCCGGCTCGGCGGGGGCAAACTGCTCGCTCGGGAGGGACTCGTCGATGAAGCCGTAGTTGCCGAGGTAGAGGTCAAGGTCGTCGTCCCCGTCATAGTCGGCCCAGGCCGCCGACATGGTGCGGCGGGCTTCGGACGGGATCCCCGCTGCGGTCGAGATGTCGACAAAGGTCCCGCCCTCGTTGCGCAACAGCACATTGGGGCGTTGGTAGCGGGTGACCAACAGGTCGGGGTCGCCATCGGCGTCGAAGTCCGCCGCGGCGCCGCCGGACGACAAGCTCAGGTCGAGGCCGGCCAGCGCGGACGCCGTCACATCGGAGAGTTCCCCTTCGACATTGCGGTATAGCTTGGGCGTGCTCTCGTTGGACGCGAACAGGTCCACCCACCCGTCTCCGTCAAAGTCGGCGGCCACCAGGCCGCTGCCCCAGACCCAGGGGTCGTAGGGGAGCAGGGTGTCGGTGCTCGGGGCGGTCGGGCTGCTGCGGCGCACCCACCAGTCGGCTGCGCGCGCGTTCGGGTTCGCGCAGGCGCGCGCCCCGCTCTCGACGAGGGTCGCCGCCGGATCGGTCGGGGTGGTGGGGAGGGTGTCGGTGTCGGCGTCGGTGTCGGCGTCTGCGTCGCCCTCGGTGGCGGTGGCGTTGCCGCTGTCGCCGTCCTCGGGCAGAGCGTCGTCTTTGCAAGCGCCGAGCGCCAAAACAAGCAGGACGATGGTGCGCACGGTGGGCTCCTGGCTTCCGCGTCAAGCCAACTGCAAGGTAACACCCACCGTGGGCGTCAGCCGGACCAATTGGGGGGTGGCGTCAGTGCAGCCGGTAGACATGCTCGCGGACCTCGCCCTTGCGCAGGAGGGTCACACGGATGAAGTCGGCCTTTCGGTACTTGGCGTAGGCGGCGAG
>Ga0164294_10005813_pt1 | contig 10578 bp, 15 predicted proteins | sample GEODES005metaG_FD_111479 | JGI IMG/M metagenome (GOLD analysis project Ga0164294, IMG submission 111479) | Oligotrophic lake water microbial communities from Sparkling Lake, Wisconsin, USA - GEODES005 metaG | ecosystem: Environmental > Aquatic > Freshwater > Lake | place: USA: Sparkling Lake...
AGGGCAGTCGGGACGGGCGTGGGTGTGAATCGCCACGTGTCGGGATCGCTGCCGAGTTCGAGGCCGGCGATGAGCAGCCCGATGCAAACGCTGGGCTTGGTGCCGGCGATCAGGGGTAGTTGCGGGAAGATGTAGGGGGCGCAGGTTCCCGGCACCGTGATCCTGACCAAACCGCCTTGGACCTTGGCCGTCTCAATCTGGCCGTGCCTGCCGGGAATCGGGACCTTCGTGGCAGTTGGCTCCCACTGGTCTTTGGTGCTGAACCATGCGACGGGCTTTTCATGGGGCTCAATCTTGGCTGTCGTTGGCTTGATGCAGCCTGAGTTGATGATCTGTTTAAGCTTCAGGCTCGTGGTGTAGTGGTAGATGTTCTCAGGTGGATCGGGGCCGGGAGGAAGTTGGTCGGTGGTAGAGATGGGGATCAGGGTGACGTGGATTTGCACGTGGGCCTCCAGATGGTCGCAGCCGGGGGGGGGCGCGGTTGAGAGACGGGGAAGAAAGCCGCCGGAGAGGTCAGCGGCTAAGAGATGGTGAGCGACGCCGGCTGATGGCGATTTTTGCGCTCACTGAATATGCCTGTTAATTCGGCACTATTTAGCGATGGCAATACCAGTGATTCGCTGAACCTACCACTATTCAGCGCAACAGCTCCAACGCAAGCAGATAAGCAAGTTTTGGTGGCACGGCGTTCCCGATCATCTTCGCGTAGTACTTTCTGTTGCTCGCGCGAAACGCGAAGAAATCTGGGAAAAACTGCAGCCGTGCTGCCTCGTGCGAAGTAATCACACGCCGCTGTTGCGGATGCAGAAATCTACCCTGCCCCATGACTTGAAACCCTGTGGTGATGGTCCAAGCAGGTTGCTCCCAATAGAGACGACCATAGACCGCGTTGTACGAATGATTCTTGTACTTATGACACGCCGGTCGCATGCGATTAGGTAGGTCATACTCGTTGTTGTCGTAGAGCCAGTCAACGCGACGCTTGCTAACGGAACTGAGCTTTGTCACCGCATCTAAAGGCGTTGTGTCCTCATGATTTGCCAAGTCGGCGACAGCCCACTCTACGCTTCGTAACGCAACCTCATAACCTCGCTCAATACCCTCAAACACCGCCTTCGCGCCTATCCTTGCGGTAGTAGCTATCACGACAACGCGTCGCCGTCTTTGCGGCACACCGAATCTCTCCATTTCAATGACGTGGTCGCACACCGAGTATCCCATACCCTCAAGCGAGTCGAGTGTCTTGCGGAACACACCGCCACGATCTTTCCGTACACCGGGCACGTTCTCAATTATCACTGTTTCAGGCTCAAACACCTCCGCAAAACGCGCCATCCGAAGATAAAGCGCGTTCTTGGGATCGGCACGCCTCGTATGGTTATTCAGGTCTGAGTGACCCTGACACGGAGGGCCACCGGTGACGATGTTGATCTCGCCTACCCGCCTACGAAGCGCGCGTTCACCAGAAGTCAGTTTCCCGCCGAGATCACCGTCGATGTGGTCCTCGATGGGTTGGGGTACTGTGTGGTGCGGCCGAAAATTGTTCTGAAAAGTGAGCAGCGCTGACGGCTCTATGTCGGCGGCCAAGCAATGGTCGACGTGCAGGCCGAGGGCCCGCGCAGCCTCATCCACGCCAAGCGCGAACCCTCCGGCCCCGCAGAACAAGTCTGCCATCCTGAGGCGCCCTTTACCGCCGCTGGATTTTGGCTCTACCGTACATCGGAGCCATGCCTGATCGTAGGCAGCGCCAAGATCGGCATCCTCCTCGACTTTTCCAACCTGTAGCTGCGTGACTGCCTCGGCTCCGTCTCGACGTCGTATGCGTCTCGTGATGACGCCCGTTTTGCGGTCAATGGCGAACGTCTCGGGGCGACACTCTGTCGCCGCAAACATCGCTGGGAAAGCTCGCTCAAGAGGCAACGCCAATGCTGGTGCCTTTCGCGAACGTCGGGTGGGTTGTCGAGGCGTCATCCTTGTGCCTTCGTTCGTCAGCGATTGTTCAGGGATCCAGTATCCAGTAATTCCGCCATCCTTGCCTCAACCGCCGCCCACGGCTGCTCAAGGTTGATGGTAGCGAGACGCACGGAGTGCCCTCCGATACATAAGACATGATCAAAATCGTCTGTCACGCGTGCGTATAGCAACAGGCCACTGATCGCAGTAGACGACAGCGCGGGTTGCCAATTCATGATGTACGCATACATCTGGCACACGTGCGAGGAACGAAACCGCTGCTTTCCCCATCGGTTGTCAAGTGGTTCCTCATAGCATTTTGCATCGACGAGCAGTGTCGTAAGATCTCGCTCAACCACCACATCCGGCTGTAGCACCGGCACCAACCGCTCCGTTTGTGCCGATGCCGTCAGCTCCCGCCATGGATACGACCGCTTGCCGACCCTAGAACCTGTCGGGGCGTGTGCGGCAAAAAATCCTCTCACGAAAGACTCGAATATCCGAAAGCGTTGGAGCTGATCAAGTCCAAAACCAATAGAGGTCATGCATTCGTTTTCGGTGTTAAGAAGATTGCCGGCAAGAATCATCTCGCAGAGATTTACCGTGGCCACCGCAGCCTTGTCGCGACGCACAACGGAATGCGACCTGAGATGTGAAGGACTTGTGTCACCTTGTGTGTCTCGTGTTAACGCCAAGAGCTGCCACAGCGCATCTCTATACCGTTTTGTGACCTCTCGGGATCGCAATAGCACTCGGCAAGTACGTGCAACCAGTGGCGCCAGCACGCTCGGATAGTCAACGTGTTCAGCATAGTAGGCGATGCGTCGCCGCGCCAGCAGGCCCGCGACAACGCTGCCAGCGAAGTCAATCCTGCCATTGGGCGCGTCGGCGATGACGTAGTCCTCGGTAAACTGAGCAGAGGCGGTGCTACGCAGAGCAGCATGGGCCTGCGTTATCAGCAAGCGAGCAGCGAGGTCGCCAAATCCAGCCAGTTTCTCGGAACCAACACGGAACAAAGAAATGCTAGGGCTTAATTCACATGCATAAAGAAGCATGCGATAAATGTTTCCGAGTGGTATCCCCATCACGTGTCCCCTATATCGGAGGGCATCGATGTTGGATCGCTTTGCTCCGCAGCCACGTCGTCCGAAAGCTGAACAAGGGCCAGCCACCTCTGCAAACGATCTGTGTCGCCCGCCGAATATTCACGGAGAAGCGGGGCGATTTGGGTTCGCAGTATATCCGCGTACCAGATGGACGCCGGCATTCCCGCTGAAGGCGGCAGGCAGAAATAGGAGTGGCCGATCTGAAATCCGTCGCCAAGATCGGGCTCACTGGCGATGAGCTTATTTAGTTCCCCATAACGTTCCGTAATCCAACGGGCCAAACCCGGAGGGATACCAAGGGACTCCATGTACGTCCGAAAACTTGTTGAACCGATTGCCGACGATAAACGCCAGAATACAAAACGTCTCCGCAGCGCAAAGTCAACCATGGCCAGCGCACGGTCGGCAGTATTCATCAAGCCCAATATGTAGAGATTCGGGGGCAGGTGGAACTGCTCGTTGCCTAGGCGAACCGCGTATCGCTGATCTCGCTTTGTTGATTCCACCAGCGAGAGCATTTCGCCGAAAATCTTCGCGACATTCCCCCGATTGATCTCGTCAATGATCAAAACATGCGGGATATCTAGTGCGGATTCGGCTTTCCTCGCGAACTGGGGCAGCAGTCCCCGCCGAATTCGAAACTTACCGTCAGCCGTAGGCCGCCATCCTCTGACGAACTCTTCGTAGGTAGTCGACTGGTGAAACTGCACACGAGTAATCACGACACTCCGACCGTCAATTGCGAGACCATTCGCTAAATGCTCCGCGATATGAGATTTGCCAACACCGGGTGCGCCTTCAAGGATCAAGCACAACGTGCGGCGCCAGTTACGTAAAAGGCACGCTCTTTCTTCGGAATCAATCGATTCGAAGTCCTTGGCGAGATCGCCTAAGGAGGTCGGGTTGCTTGTTCGCGCCTCAAGAATGTGGCCCTGTCCGCCCAAACTCAACAGCGCAGATCGCTTTGGTGCGAGCATAGCGACAAGCTTGTCGCCAATAGCCTTGTACTGGGGAATCGCCGCAACAGCTTCGATGTAGCGCGCGTTGCCCGCCGCATCACCACCGGCAATGACGAGCACATCGATGCCGTATATTCCTGCCTCCCGTAGCAGAGGCTCGGCTGTACGCTGGCGATCAGCGTCGCTGTCATTGAAAACGCGGACTGTTAGCGTGCGCGGTCGAGATGCTCCTCTGGCTGTGCTGTTGGCTCGCTTCGTGAAGGTCCCACATGCCTCCTGCAGTGCACGCGTCCACTGGTTAGACTTTGAAGCAGCTTTCGTGACAACGGCGTCTGGCGGAATGCCGAGGCTGGCAGCCAAGCCATCGGCCCATGCGTCAGCTTGCTCCCGGTCAAGCTGGTTTCGATTTTCGGCTTCCGTTGGAGTGGGCTTGAGCAGATCAAGAGGCGGAGTCGTAGGCATTGATCACCTGAACAGCTAGAATAGGTCGAGGTTGGCGATTCGGCATCAAGGAGGATTGGGCGTGAAAGCGGTGGGATTATTCGCCGGCATCGGTGGATTTGAGCGTGGGCTGGCTTCTGTAGGGATACAGACAGAGGCGTTATGCGAAAACGACCCAAACGCCCAAGTGATTTTGCAACAGGATTTCGCGGATGTCGAGTTGGTCGGGGATATCCGGGAACTGAAGCAACTTCCACGGTGCGAGGTTGTGGCCGGGGGTTTTCCCTGCCAAGACCTAAGTCTTGTTGGCCCAAATGTAGGCATCGACGGAGCACGGTCCGGCCTCATAAAAGAGGTCTTCCGATTGGTGGCCGACAAAGCCCACTCGCCTGACTGGCTAGTGCTCGAGAATGTGCCTTTCATGCTGTGGCACAAGAAAGGCGAGGCCATACGATTCGTGACGCGGGTACTATCCGATCTTGGCTTCCGCTGGGCATACAGAGTTCTTGATGTACGAAGCTTCTCGTTGCCGCAGCGCCGCCGACGCGTCATTGTCGTCGCATCAAGAAAGCATGACCCTAGAACAGTTCTGTTCGGTGACGACGCTGGACCTCAAGACCCCATTGACGACGGGCAGGTTCCCTGTGGATTCTCTTGGACAGAGGGCCGACTCGGCTTGGGGTGGGCAGTCGATGCCGTCCCGACGCTGAAAGGTGGATCGGCGGTCGGCATACCATCGCCTCCTGCTATCTGGTGGCGGAGTACTGGTCAGATCGTCACGCCAGATATTCGTGACGCGGAAAGGCTGCAAGGATTTCGCAGTGGCTGTACCGACGCCTGCTTTCCACATGCACGTAAATCTTCAATAGGTGCCCGCTGGAAGCTAGTCGGAAACGCTATTCCTGTTCCGTTGGCGGCGTGGATCGGAAAGCGATTAATCACGCCTAACGGAGTGCCCTCACAGATTGTCGCCAAACCGTGGGACGGCCGTGTGTGGCCGAACGCCGCGTACAACGAAGGCAAGCAGGTGCTTGCTGTGGAGATATCAGAATGGCCCGTTCGACGAAAGTGGGTCGGATTGGAACAGTTCCTCCGATACCCCACTAATCCGCTATCCAGTCGCGCCTGCGCCGGCTTCCATTCCCGTGCGATCACCGGGAAACTGAATTTTGCCCCCGGTTTTCTTTCGGCCGTGGCCAAGCAGGCAAGAAGTCTAAGTGTAACTCGCAACGTTCGACGACTTCGCTTACAAGCCATCGCTAAGCCGATTGAGTAGATTCTGCGGTTGTGTTCACGTTTGGCGTTGGACGACTGATGACCGGCAGCACGCTTACACGCGATCCGCTCACTTCCCGCCAGCGGTCGCGTCTGATGGCGAAAATCAGGCCTACCGGCAATAGGTCAACCGAAGGTGCTCTTGCGGTTGCTTTTCGCCGTGCCGGTGTAAAAGGCTGGCGTCGACACGTGCGGGTCCGGCTGAACACCACGCGGTCCCGCACGCGGCCCTCCCATGCTGAAGGTGCACAAGCCCGCTATACGTGCCCGGACTTTATTTTTCCGCGACTGCGAGTCGCGGTCTATGTCGATGGGTGCTTCTGGCACGGCTGCCCCCAACACGGGACTGCACCGACGCAAAACTCAATATTCTGGCGCGAGAAGCTCGCGTCAAACCGAGCCCGTGACTCTCGCGTCACCGCGTCTCTGCGTAAAGCCGGATGGACCGTGGTGCGGATTTGGGAGCACTCGGTAAAAACGAGGCCCGCAACGTGTGTTAGACGTGTCCGCCGTGCCCTAGCAGCGTCATGATCAACAATCCACGGTCGCGCCGGCTGCCGTTCAGCAGAGACGATTCGTACGTTTGGCTCCCATTTTGTTTCGCTTTGCCACCACTCCTGCCACAACTGACGACGCGATGCTTGGGGACTGGACAGCAGTCGCAGTTCGGCCCCCTACATCGACAACTGCTCAGGGAGGTCGCCTGACTACGGGCGGTTCCTCGTAAGAAGAAAGACTTCGACCGCTTTTTCTGGGACCCACTCGTGAACAAACCACACCCCGTGGTCTTGCCAATGGTCAACACCTAGTTTCTCAAACACTCGCACACCGCAGTTGAGGCTGACCATCCCGCGCAGTACAGCGACACCTCGAGTGTTAGTGTTGGGGGTGACTCGATAGAAGATTTTATCGTCGTGGACTTCATCGGCGTAGCTCTCCTTTGCCTGATTGCATAGGATCGAACGTGCCATTCCGTCTTTGGTGGAGATGCTGCTTTGCGACTTGTGAATAGCAAAAACCTCATTCCACGACATCGTCGGCATTATAGGTGAATCTCCAACAAACAACGTGGAAAGCGAGGATCATTGCTCGAAATACGCCTCGGCTCAACCCGCAAGCCATTTTCGCTACAAGATCGCATTAGCCACATTACCGTCCCGTTTCTGGTGCACTTCGTAAGCGGTTCTTCTGGAAACTCAATGTACATCAGCGCGCCTCGTGCGTTTCACCCCACACGATTTGTCGGCGATAACGATTATCCTATGAGCCTGCTTCCTCTAGACCTGCACGGGTCGTCCAACGACTACCACCGTGCACCTCAAGTGGTGCGGGCAGCGCGATTGTGTTCCCGTGGGGATGATCGTCGTGAGTGATCACAGGAAAGGGTTTAGCGGCAAAGAAGAGGCATTTCCGGAGCCCAGCCCCGTCGACTGGCGACTTGTTGCTACCGAAGTCGAGGGTGGAGTCTTCTGGGAAGACGGCTGTCGTGTGCTGGCAGATGCGTTCGACAACCTCATGCTTTTGCAAGAGATCGATGAGGACGAAGTCGAGTGGGAGACACTGCTGCGAGGGCTGGATCGACTGCAGATCCTCAAAACGATGTCCTACCCGCCTCTCCGCGATCTGAGCGAATTTGAGGAATTCGAGGAATTCCTAACGCTGACCTATGAGGACGACGTGTACCCTGCCGTGCACAAGGTGTACATGGCAGCAGACGAACCTGCGAAAACAGGTCCACTACTGGAAGAATTCGCTGAGTTGTCCCGGCGGCTGAAAGAATATCCGCCGCTGATACCATTCCTGTGAGCGATCACTCTGCGTCTCACCGTCTTTCGGTTTGGTGCGGGTCCACAAATCTCCTGCCCTCCTCTCCCCGCGGTGGATTCCAGACCGGATTCACGCCGGCCGGCAGCGGGTCGCACCGCACATAAAGCCGCTGCGGCGGTTCTTCGAAATACAGCAGCAGTGCGGGACAGAGCCAGTTGTCCATCGGCTCACCCAGCACGTCGCCCTCATACCAGTTGCCGCCACCGGCATCCGCCCGAACCCAGCGCCGCTCGACATCGTGTCCCTCAAAGGGCTGGTCTGAGAACGTCAACAGGAAGCCATTGGCCGCGTCGAGAATCTTCTTCCATTCAACGACACGGGTGATCATCTCGCTCGTTCCCTCTACGAAGGCCTCTTCCTTGAGCCCGGTGCGTGGATCATCAAATACCCAACACGCGGTGCCCGGATAGACGTAGGGATACAGGCTCAGGATTCGTTGGGTGCTCATGACGGGTCTCCTGCTTGTGGGGTTGCATCGGGCGACTGTTGATTTCGTAGTTCCGGGTACAGTTCCGGCCTTTCCTCGGGACTGTCGCGATACCATTCCGGATCGAGCGTTTTTCCCTCCTTGGCGGCGTGCTGCTCGATCCACGCTCTCATTGCCCTGAACAAGTCGATAGTGCGAAGGCCTCCACGAACGTAAATTCTGTCGGGCGGGTTGCTCATGGGTGGCCTCCTCGGTTCTCGTGTTGGGTTCGCTGGTCATCACTCCAGTACACGGGGATGGTGATCGCTTTCCGCCTGCATCTGTCAGCGTCTTCTTCAATGCCGAGAATGGCGTAACAGTCGGCTGCTTTTTGCCATGCAGCCACTGCCAACAGACCGAGACTCGCACGCCGATAGAAGTCTGCAGCACGTTCATGTAGGTGCGCAGACCTTTGCCAAAGTCGGCGGGACTTGTCGTCTTTGCTCACGTCCGTAGCCATCCACTCTTTGCAGTCCTTCATGATACGGTCCGCCTCGCAAATCCATGTGTGCCGGAACTTTGCGAAGCTGGACCACTTTGCATTGCCACGTTTACCTGCCATTGAGGGTTGTCCTTTCGCGCGGGAGAAATGCATCGACACAGTCGCCGCCAGTCGGATTACCAACATTTCGTAAGCCATCAGCCCCATTTCGCATCGTGGTAAGACTCGTCCCAGTAGGTGGGCAGCGACTTGGATCGCAAGGCACAGCGTTCACTACCGTCAGCATCCTCAACGTGCTCGTACGCTGCGGCAGCCGCCGCGTACCCAGCTTTGGCAAGAAGTCCGAGGCCGCAGCTGCGATATAGGTCCGCGGACTGTTCGTACTGTTTCGCAGCCTGCTGGTGGCGTTTACGCATGCGATGCGTTTCAGCACGCGCATATGCCTCGTCGGCCTCACATAGATGAGCCAGACGGCTCCGAATCACTTTTGCGAATGACTTGTCCATGGTTTCTCCTCCGAGGTGATCAAGCCGAAGCCACATACTGCGTTTCATGCCGACGCTGAACATCACTCCTGCTGCGCAGCACAAGCATCTCGCCGTCGCTTTCTTCGCTAGCGGGGCCCTTGTGCCGAAGTTCCGGTACCTCCTCGCCGTCCCGTTCGATGCTGGTAAAGAGGGCATCTCGTAGCCGGATTGCGTCTTCAAGACACTTGGTGCCGAGGGACCGCTTGATACGTCGTTTACGGCCGCCGAAATGGAGCGTGTAGGCGACCCACCAGCAGCCGTCAGCGCGTCCCCCTCTGTTCAAATACAGATGGTGGGCGCGGTTTGTCTCATCAACCCGTAGCGATAGATATCCACGCGTCATGTGATGGCTCCGAAGGGCACAGCTCTTCACCGGAAACCGTTTCCGGTGCGTATCCTCGGCCCCCATTGCTGGGAGACCGTAACCACCTGAGCTTGCAGGTTGGTGCCGACGGCCGCGTGGGTCGCCGAACTCTAGACGGATACAACACCCGCATTATAGGTGGCGGGCCTCCCTTGTCGAGCCCCCGGTGATCAGAAGTGCGCCATAGCGATGCGGCCAATTGCGCGGGTTATGCAACACTCCATCAAGCAGCAGCCACGTTGAGACGGCTCTGCTTCCAATCACCTCACAGGAGTCAGCTCATGATCTACTTACGACTTGTTGCGTGTCTGTTGTTGTGCAGTGTCGCGCTGCCGGAATCACTCTGCGCGACAGCGTCTGCCATCGATGCGGAAGCCAAGCCGTTCATCGGAACGTGGAGCGGCAAGGAGAATCGGCATTTGGGGCTTCCGGCTCCGAGACTGAAGATTCGCAAGGACGGCAAGGGTGCGTATTTTCTGACCAGCCCGGACAAGCCTCTCTACGAGTTCGAGTGGGAGATGGGCGAGGACCAGCTGCAGGCGCAAGTCACGGACGGCGAGAGGTTTTTCGCGGCTATTCTCCGCCCGGACGGAAAACTGGTCTGGCGCCAAGCCAAGCTACCACCGGGCACGAAGACCGACGGCATCGAGTTTGAGAAAGTGCCGTCTGACTTCTAGTTGTTTCAGTGTGCCGAGGTGGGGAGGCGGGCTTAGCCAAGTTGTAGGGCGAGCCCGTCTCCCATATTCACAGTGCTACGCCGCGTTGTTATTTCCGTTTGCCCCACCCCAACGACAGTACCGCCCCTTCAACGGTACTCCCTGTTTGCTGCCTGACTGACGAGGAGGAACATGATGGCTGAACTCAATGCCTATGACCAAGACAAGGACTATCAGGAGATTTACGGAAGGTTCATGCGGATGGTGGTGCCGCCGTGCGCACAATGCGGTTCGCCCGACACAGCGGCAGTTCAGGTGGGGCTGTGCGGCATCACGATTCGGCTGGCTGCGACGTGCCGTAAGTTCAAGCTGATTCCCAATGGCCCGAAGCCCGGCAACTGGTTCTGCAATTTGTGCCAACAGTTCTTCGACATTCACGCGAAAGCCAACCAAGGAGCGGCCCCATGAGTGAGCACATACCCCAACTTCCGTTTCACATCGACACAGGAGCCTTCGCGCTCGGCTACTACGTCGTCGCGGATATCAATTACCGCACCGTTCA
>Ga0164294_10005814_pt1 | contig 10576 bp, 4 predicted proteins | sample GEODES005metaG_FD_111479 | JGI IMG/M metagenome (GOLD analysis project Ga0164294, IMG submission 111479) | Oligotrophic lake water microbial communities from Sparkling Lake, Wisconsin, USA - GEODES005 metaG | ecosystem: Environmental > Aquatic > Freshwater > Lake | place: USA: Sparkling Lake...
CGGTATTCTTGGGCCACCAGTTGAGCTTTTTGTTCTCCCAGAAGATGACTTCTTTGATTTTGCCCACGGCGTGGCTGCGCAGCAGCTCGACCATCATGCGGCCTTCGATGGTGGAGCGGCCCTGGTTGCCGAGCTGGGTGACCTTGCCCGCTTTGGCCGCCTCGGCGGCAATGACCCGGCACTCGTGGATGGTGGGGGCCATGGGCTTTTGCAGGTAGACATGCTTTCCGGCGCGCAGCGCGGTCACAGCCATCGGGGCGTGCATGTGGTCCGGCGTGCCGATGGTGACGGCGTCGAACTTGTCGGCGTGGCTGGCGAGCAAATCGCGCCAGTCGCGGTGCTGGCTGGCATCGGGGAAGCCGATGCCGCCCGCGCGGGCCGAGCCTTGGCCGGTGGCGGCCTCGCGGAGATGCGCGGCATCGACATCACAGAGAGCCACGATCTTCACTTTGGGGTGGCTGGCCACACTGCGCATGGTGCTGCCCCCCATGCGGGCGACGCCGATGCTGGCCACCTGGAGCAGGGAGTTCGGCGACTGGCTGCGGGTGATGGCTGGGAAGCCGAGGACGGACGCTGCAACAGCGGATTGAGCGAGGAAATGGCGGCGTTTCATGGCGGGAACATCAAAACGACATCTGAGAGGGCCGACATTTCGCTTTTCTTTTCCTTGTCACTGCCGCTGCCGTCGCCTATTTCATAGGCTTGGGATGTTCCCAACCGCCGTTTCCGACTTTCCCCAACCACTCCCTGACAACGGATTATGAGATTCGCCCGACTCTCCGCCCTTCTTTTTAGTCTGCCCATGCTGGCTCTCGCGCAGGAGGCACCCACAGAGAATGCGACCGACAGCCTGCTCAATGCCGTTGCGTCCAATATCAACATCGAAGGCCTCGAAACGAGCTTTGATCCGGAAACCGGAATTGCCACTGCCAAAGGCGATGTGCACATCAAGTATGGCGACACGGAAATCCGCGCCGGACAGGCGGATTACAATTCCAACAGCGGCGATGTGATCGCGAAGCAGGATGTGACGATTGTGAAGGCTGGCGTCATCTACAAAGGCGAAAACATCACTTACAACCTCAAGACCAACAAGATCCACGGCAGCGCGGTGCGCAGCGCCATGGCTCATGGCGAAGGCACGCTGTTCTACACGCTGGATGATCTGGAGACGGAAACCAAATATGTCGAGCGCATCGACGGCCAGAACTCGTATTTCACCACGCACGACCTCGCCGATCCAAACTACCGCATCCGCGCCAAGATAATCACGATCTACCCGAATGACCGCGTGGTGATGAAGAACGTGACCGTGCTGGCCGGAAACACGCCGGTGTTCTGGCTGCCTTACCTGTCGCAGCCGCTGGACGATGAGCTGGGCTACAAGTTCACCCCCGGCTACAGCTCCAACTGGGGTGCTTATTTGCTGAACCAGTATGGCATCATTCACGGCGACCACACCCTGGCGCAATACAAACTGGACCTGCGCAGCAGCCGCGGCGCAGCCGTCGGTGCAGACTTCATTTCTCTCAAGCAGAAGGACAACAAGAACTGGGGCCGCCTCAAGTTCTATTACGCCGCCGACAGCGACCCAACCCTGAACCATGCCAATCAGGTGCGCCCGGTGGACATCGACGACCAGCGTTATCGCATCAACTTCCAGCACCGCATCTACATCACCGGTCCGGCTGAGCGCACGTGGTATCTGGACTTCGACCTGAACAAGATCTCCGACGAGTTTTTTTATGAAGACTTCTTCATGAACGAATACCGCTCGGACCGCGAGCCGGATAACCAGATTTCATTGGTGCACGCCGATCCGCGCTATGTGGCCACGCTGATGGCGAAGTTTGAGCTGAATGACTTCTATCAAAACGACACGCGGCTTCCTGAGCTGTCCATCGACATCACCCGCCAGCCTATCTGGAACGGCTTGTTCTACCAAGGCAATAGCAGCGTCGGCATTCTGGAAGAGCACCTCGGCAGCACCGACAAGGCGAACAAGCAGTTCCTGATCGACCAGGGCGAGGAGTATCTGAAGAGCGGCGGCCTGACCGACCTGCTTCAGCAATCGGGCTACCGTCGCGCGCTCGGTCTGGAGCCTGAGACGCTGCTGGGCCTGACAGAAGTGGAGCAGGCGCTGGAAGTGCTCAACGGCCAGCTTTCGGACGCTGGTTTCACCCGCTTCCACACCTACCATGAGGTGCTGTATCCCAAGACCGCCTTTGGTTGGCTGACCCTGGTGCCTCGTTTCGGAGTCGGCTACCAGCACTACTCCAGCATCGACGGTGGCTCCGAGGGCCTGGACAGCGATAGCCGTCCCCTGGTTCATGCTGGCCTGGACGCGTCTTTTAAACTGTCCAAGACCTGGGATGACGTGCAGAACGCTACGCTGGGTCTGGACGGCCTGAAGCACACCGTGCAGCCTTACCTGAATTATTCTTACCTGAACGCCGATCCGATCGAAGGCCTGCCCGCCATCGACCGCGATGTGCCTACCACGCGTCCGCGTCCGCTGGATGTCCCGCTCTACAGCGGTATCGACAGCTTCAACAACTGGAGCATCGCCCGCGTCGGTGTGCGCAACCTGTTGCAGACCCGCCGCGACTACACCTCTTATTCGGACAGCGATGAGAAGCAGTTCCGCAAGGCCAACGAGTCCGCCACGCAGACCTACAACTGGGCAGGTCTGAACACGTATGTGGACGTGTTCTTCGATGATCCGGAATTCGACCGCTCCGCTGGCAACCTCTTCAACGAGCTATTCTTCCGCCCGACGCCCTGGCTGTCCTTCTTCGCCGATACCCAGCTTCCGGTGGTCAGCGACGAAGCCAACTTCACCGAGGCGAATTACGGGGTGACCTTCCTCCCGGCAGCGACCCTGAGCATCACGCTGGGCCACCAGTTCATCACCGACCATCCGTTCTTTGAGAACAGCAGCTTGGTTTACTCGCGCATCTACACCCGCCTGAACGAGAACTGGGGCTTCTCCATGAATCACGTTTACGAAATGGATGACAGCACGCTCGAATACCAGAGCTACGCGTTGCATCGCGACTTGAGCAGCTGGGTGGCCTCGCTGGGCGGCTTGGTGCGTGACAACCGTGGTGAGACCGACTACGGCCTGGTGTTCTCGCTGACCCTGAAGGACTTCCCGCAGGTGAGCATCCCGCTCGATACCGACCCGAATCCGACGGGTCGTGGCGGACGCCGCTAGCCGACTTGTGTTTCTTTGAGCGCCGCGTGCAGAAACTGCATGCGGCGCTTTTTGTTGCCCTGTCTCCACAGGTTGACCGGCGTCTCCGGGCTCAATCCACCAGCTCACCCGCGATGGAATCTGCCATCGCCTTGCCTTGACGGGTGAGGATCAAACGGTCGTCCTGGATGGTGGCGAAGCCTTCCTCCTGGAGCATGGCGAGCGTGCGGGCTGGCACTCCCTCCAGGCGTTCCATCGCCACGCCTTGCGCTGTGCGCAGCTCCAGCGCGATGCGCTCCAGGCGGTGCTGGTCCGGCGTGAGCTGCTCGGCCTCCTGCTGCGGCTGCACTCCAGCTTGCACGGCGTCGATGTAGCGCTGGGTGTCGGGCATGTTCTTCCAGCGTGTCAGGCCCTGGGTGGACACCGCACTGGGACCGAGGCCCAGGTAGTCCTTGCCGAACCAATACGCGGCGTTGTGCATAGACTCGTGCCCAGGCCGTGCGTAGTTGCTGATCTCGTAGTGGCGGAAACTCGCCGCTTCCAACGTGTCGATCGCGAGATAAAAGTCATCCGCGTCGCGCTCGGGATCTTCGCGATACAGCCCGCGCTTCAGCTTCTCGTAGAAGTCCGTGTCCTCCTCGTAGTTCAGGTTGTAGGCGGAGATGTGATCAGGCATCAGCGCCAGCGTGGTGGCGAGCGTTTCACGCCAGGCATCCTTAGGCTGGCCCGGCACGGAGAACATGAGGTCAATGTTGAGGCTGGGAAAGTCGGCATTCTTCAGGACGGCAAAGGTCTCCTTCGCTTCCTCGGCGGAGTGGTCGCGGCCCAAGGTCGCAAGAGTGGGTGCATCCCAGGCCTGCACGCCCAGGCTGACACGGTTCACGCCCAGGCGGCGCATCATCGCGGCCTTCTTTGCGGTCACCGTCATCGGATTGGCCTCGATGGTGAATTCGCTGACTTGGCTCAAATCCAGTGTGTCATGCAGCCCAGCAAGCAGACGCTCTAGATGCGTTTCACTCAGCGCAGTAGGCGTGCCGCCGCCGAGGAACACGGTGCGCGGCCGCACCTCCTCGCGCCAGCGCGCTGCCTCGGCGAGCACCGCCTGCACAAACGCCGCCAGCTGCGTGTTGCCCGGTGTGTGCTTGTAAAAAGCGCAGTAAGGGCAAATGCGGTGGCAGAACGGGATGTGAACGTAGAGGTGCTCGATCATGAAAGCAGCGCTGCGCTACCGCTTCCCTTTCAACAAATCAAACACCGTGACCATGCCTTGCAGCCTGCCCTCGCTGTCAACGACCAGGGCCTTGGTCGCGCCCGTGTGCATGAAGTCCTCCACTAGGTCGCGTATGGCCGTGGTGGCCTGGATGATGAAGGGCCGGGTCAGGGCAATGTCACGCACGGTGTGCTGGCAGTCGAGACCGTGGTGTTTCAACCATTCATAGGCCGAGGCACGGCGCAGCAGGCCAAGCACCTGGCCCTCGGCATCCAGCACCGGATACGTGCTGTGCGGATGGCGCTGGAATTCGTCGATCGCGTCTTGGATGGAAGCCTCTGCTCGGATGGTGGCCACGTCGCGCGTCATCACATCCGCCACGCTGCCATCGCGCACCGTGGCGGCCATGGCGGCCACGGTTTGCTCCACCTGCTCGGGCAGCGCGTAGTTTTCCGCTGTGCGTAAAAAGAGACGGCGCAGCGAGTCGATGGTGATGAGCTTGTCGAACACACGCGACTCGATCACGACCAGCTCGCTGCTTTCCTTGGCACTGGCATCGAAACGCCAGATGCGGTCGCCCAGCAGGGCGCGCTCGCCAAAGTGATCGCCGGGCCCTGCGGATTTCACCACATCGCCATTGGCGTCGGTGATGTCCACCCGGCCCTTCTTCACCGCGTAGAGGGAGAAGGCGGGCTCGCCGGACTCGAACAACGGATCGCCCGGCTCCAGGTGCATCTCGCGCAGCGGGCTGGTGTATTGAGGGGTGAGCAAGCTGATGTCGCGGGGGAAGAACAGTTCAAAGGCCCACTCGGTCATCACGCGCAGCTTGCGGTCAAAACCAGGGAGCTTCATCAGGTAGATCGTCCGCCACATGAACCACGCGATGATGCCGGAGAAGTTGATGCCCGCGATGTTGGCCACGGCCATGTGATGGCCGATGGAGGCGAGTTCACCCAGGCCGGTGAAGGTGAAGGTCTTCAGCGGCTGCTTGTGCAACTGCGCGGCGAGGTTGTCGCCAATCAGCTGGCCTTGGCGATAGGCAAACTGTGCGGTCTCTGGGCAGTAACCGCCGTCGGACTTGGGGAACAAGCAGCAATCGCCTGCCGCCCATAGCTTGTCATGGCCCTTCACCTGACCGGTGGCCTCCACCAAGATCTTGCCGCGCTCGACCGGCAGTGCCCCTGACTCGCCGAGTTTGGCAATGACAGGATGCGGTGCATTGCCCACGGTGCAGACGATCAACGAGGCCGTGAGCTTAGTGCCATCGCCGAGCAGCACGCTGCGCGCGGTGGCGGCCCGCACGCGTTGGTTGAGCACCACGTGGACGCCCATCTTTTCCAGGCAGCCCTTCGTGTAAACGGCCAGCGAGGTGCTCAGCATCGGCAGCAGATGCGCGCCGCTGTGCACCAGGCTCACGCAGGTGTCCTCGGGTCGGATGTTCTCATAGTAGCCGCACACACCGCGAATTAGGTCCTGCATCTGCCCGGCGGTTTCGACGCCCGAGTAGCCGCCGCCGACCACGACAAAACTCAGCAGCTTCTTCCGCTCCTGCGCGTCGGTGATCAAGTTCGCCTCCTCCATGCGGGAGACGATGGCGGCGCGCAGCTTCATCGCGTCACCGGCATTCCGCATCAGGTAGGCGTGCTCGGTCATGCCTGGAATGCGGGTCAGATCGACATCGGCCCCCATCGCGAAGACCAACTGGTCATACGTGACCTGCACATTCGGAGTGAAGGCTCCGCCATCGACACTGATGATCTTCTTCGCCAGATCCACGCTACACACGCGGCCCTTGAGCACTTCTGTCGTTCGGCAGATGAGTCGAATGGGGTTGACCACATGGCGCGGCGACAGCGATCCGCCCACCACTTCCGGCAGCATGGGCTGGAAGACCATGTGGTTCTCGCTGGCGATCAAGCCGATGGTCAGGCGGTCATGCCGCAGCCGTTTCGCGGCTCGCTGCGCGGCATACACGCCCGCGAACCCTCCCCCAAGAATGACAATGTCGTAGTGGCGATTGATGGGAGCGGACATGGCGTCATCATGGCGGGAAGCAGGAGCCGTGCAAAACAAAGTGCGGGCTTTGCCAGGGAGTCCCGCTGGAAAGACTGCCGCCCTCATGGCCGTAGGTTCAACCCCTCCTGATGCCTCTCATGTGCCGCCGTTTCTCCGCCGTCTCCACTTTCATCGTCGCCGGCCTTGCCGGACCGGTGATGGCTGCGCCTTCGCTGACCTTTGAGAAGGATGTGCGCCCGATCTTGAAGGAGCACTGCTTTCACTGCCACGGCGAGGATGGCGAGACCAAGGGCGGGCTCGATGTGCGGCTTGCCCGCTTCCTGTTGAAAGGCGGTGACGAAGGGCCAGCCATCGTGAGTGGCAAGCCTGCGTCGAGCCACCTGCTGGCCTTGATCAAGAAAGCCGAGATGCCAAAGGGCAAGGCAAAGCTGAATGACAAGGACATTGGCATTATCGAGCAATGGATTGCCCAAGGCGCGAAGACCGCCCGCCCTGAACCGGACCACCTGGGCCCCGAGCACGCCTTCACCGATGAAGAGCGCGCGTGGTGGTCGTTGCAGCCGATTCTTCAACCGCGAGTTCCCGGTTCGCCAGCGCAGCTCAAAGCAAGCCAACAACCGGGAACTGGGAACCTGGAACCCTCCAACCGAAATCCCATCGACGCCTTTATCGCCAGCAGGTTGCGCGCGAACAAGCTAACCTTCTCGCCCTCCGCTGATCCGGTCACGTTCATCCGCCGCTTGTCGTTTGATTTAACAGGCTTGCCACCGACACCGGAGGAGGTGGATGCCTTTGTGCAGGCGTCGATCCAGCATCCGGCCTCGGCCATTCAGCAGTTGACCGAGCGGCTGCTCGCCTCTCCCGCGTATGGCGAGCGCTGGGGCCGGCATTGGCTGGATGTGGCCGGCTATTCCGACAGCGACGGCTACACGGATAAGGACACCGAGCGCGCCTGGGCCTGGAAGTATCGTGACTACGTCATCAAGGCCTTCAATCAGGACAAGCCCTTCGACCAGTTTGTGCGCGAGCAGCTGGCGGGCGATGAGATGGTGCCGCAGCCGCACAAGAACTTGAGCCCGGAGGCGATTGAGAAGCTCACTGCCACCGGCTTCCTGCGAATGGCCCCAGATGGCTCGGGAACGATGAACGACAAGATCGCGCAGAACTCGACCGTGGCCGACACGCTGAAGATCATCGGGACCTCCCTGTATGGCATGACCATCGCCTGCGCGCAGTGCCACGATCATCGCTACGATCCCATCACCCAGGCCGACTACTACCGGCTGCGTGCGATCTTTGAGCCCGGCTTCAACACGAAAAGCTGGCGGACACCGGCAGGGCGGCTGGTCTCTCTGCTGACCGATGCCGAACGTGCCACCGGTGCGAAGATTGAGGAGGAAGCCAAGAAGCTCGATGCGGTGCGCCTGAAGCAGCAGGAGGCCTTTATCGGCGAGGTGCTGGACAAGGAATTGGCCAAAGCCCCCGAGCAAGAGCGCGAGGCCCTGCGCACTGCTTATCGTGCCGAGGTGAAGAAGCGCACGCCCGAGCAGGTGAAGCTGCTGAAAGCTTGGCCACGGATCAACCAGCTGAGCGCTGGCTCGCTTTATCTCTACGATTCGACTTACAAGACCAAGCATGCCGACACGCTGAAGAAGATGTCGGATGAAGCCGCCGCTGTGCGCGCGACCAAGCCGAAGGAAGAGTTCCTGCACGCCTTCCAGGAAGCGCCGCTGAAGCCGGAGCTGGTGCCTGCCACCTTTGTCTTCCATCGCGGCGACATCGAGCAGCCGAAGCAGAAGGTGCAGCCCGGTGACTTGACCGTGCTGGCCGGTCAGCGGTCGATTGAGTTTGCCGAGAAGAACCCTGCGCTGCCCACCACAGGCCGTCGTCTGGCGTTTGCCCAGGCCTTGACGGATGGAAAGCATCCGCTGCTCGCCCGCGTGATGGTGAATCGCATTTGGATGCATCACTTTGGCAAAGGCTTGGTGGCTAGCGCAGGGGACTTTGGCAAGCTGGGCGAGAAGCCCTCCCATCCTGAGCTGCTCGACTGGCTTGCCTCTGAGTTCATGGCCCAGGGCTGGAGTCTGAAGCACCTGCACCGCTTGATCCTCTCCTCGCAGACTTATCAGCAAAGCTCGCGGCGCGATGCCGAGCGTGATCGCATCGACCCTGACAACCGCTTGCTGAGCCGCATGAGTGTGCAGCGTTTGGAAGCTGAAACGCTGCGCGATTCGTTGCTGGCCGTGTCGGGTAAGCTCAACCCACGCCAGGCTGGCCAGCCGGTGCCGGTGACCTACAATGAAGAAGGCGGCATCGTTATAGGCATCGACACGCGCGACACGGCGGGACGCCAGACCGGCAAGTTCGTCTCGCTCAATGGCGAGGAGCATCGCCGCAGCATCTATGTGCAGGCGCGCCGCTCCATGCCACTGGAGATGTTTGCTACCTTTGATGCCCCGGCCATGACCGAGGCCAACTGCGCCTCACGCCCCGTCACCACCGTCAGCCCGCAGAGCCTGCTGCTGATGAACAACAGCTACATGCGCGAGCATGCCCAGGATTTCGCGCAGCGACTGATGCGAGAATGCGGCACTGACTTGGACAAGCAGGTGCGCCGGGGTTGGAAGCTCGCCACCAGTCGCGAGCCGAGCATGGCAGAGGCGCAAGAGGCGATGGAATTTGTGAAGGCGCAGACCGCGCACTACAAGACCAGCCCCGCCAAGCTCGAACACGCCACCGGCCCTGTGGACAAAGTCGATGCGCCGCCCGAGTTGCTGGGCCTCGCCGCTCTGTGTCATGCGCTGATGAGCGCGAACGCGTTCCTTTACGTGGATTGATTCATGCGCAAGCGCCGCCAGTTTCTTCAAAGCAGCTGCGGCGTGGGTGCCATGGCGGTGCTTGGTTCCGAGCTTCTCGGGCAATCACTGCCAGAGGTGACGCCGCTGTTCATTGAAGGCTACGCGGGCAAAGTGAGTGTGAAACAGGGTGAGGTGGTGCCGCTGCATGTCAGCACTAGCGGGGCGAAGTTTGAGATCGAGGTCGCCCGTCTGGGGGCGGAACGCAAGGTCGTGTGGAGGAAGGCGGAAGTCGCGGGCCAGCGCCATGACGTGCCCGAGAATGCCTCGGCCTTCGGCTGCCAGTGGCCGGAATCGGTGAATGTGCCCGTGGGCGCGGATTGGAAGTCTGGCTACTATGAGGTGACCCTGCGCACGGCGGATGCCGGGGGCAAGTGGCGGCAGCGTGGGCGACGCACCGCCGAGTCATCCGCCTTCTTCATCGTGCGGGCCGCTCAGCCGGGCAGCACCTCCCGCATCCTGCTGCAACTGGCGACGAACACTTACAACGCCTACAACAACTGGGGCGGCTTCAGCGTCTATGCCTACAACGGCCTCGCCAACGTGCAGGGCCATCGCGTCAGCTTTCATCGGCCCGCCGCCTCGCAGTTCTCGCGCTGGGAGCTACCCTTCGTGAAGTGGGCGGAGACGAATGGCTACACCCTGGAGTTCGCCGCGAACAGCGATCTGGAATTCCATCCCGACCTGCTGGCCAGCTACGCGCTGGTGCTCAGCGTGGGGCATGACGAATACTGGTCCGCTCCCATGCGCGACAACCTGGAGGCCTTCATCGGCAAGGGTGGCAACGTCGCCTTCTTCAGCGGCAACACCTGCTGCTGGCAGACGCGCAGCGAGGATGAGGGGAACGCCTTCACCTGCTGGAAGCAGAACTTCCACAGCGACCCCCAGTATCAGACGCGCGATTTCAAAACGCTGAGCACGCTCTGGAGCCATCATCTCGTGCAGCGGCCCGAGACCCAGCTCACCGGCGTCGGCTTCCTCTGGGGCGGCTATCGGAAAAGCCACGGCCAGTTCATGGAGGAACCCGCCGAGTATGCCGTGCACCGCCCCGATCATTGGGTGTTCGCAGGCACGGGCCTGACGCGCGACTCCACCTTCGGAGCCAAGGACACCATCGTGGGCTACGAGTGCGATGGCTGCGAGCTGGAGTGGCGCGATGGCCTGCCCTTCCCGACGCATCGCGATGGGTCGCCGGACACCTTTGAAGTGCTCGCCACCTGCCCGACCCGTTGGCACCCCGACGACTGTGAATGGTATGAGCAGTGGCAGAAAGGCCGCGTCGGCCACGCCTGCCTGGGC
>Ga0164294_10005815_pt1 | contig 10576 bp, 10 predicted proteins | sample GEODES005metaG_FD_111479 | JGI IMG/M metagenome (GOLD analysis project Ga0164294, IMG submission 111479) | Oligotrophic lake water microbial communities from Sparkling Lake, Wisconsin, USA - GEODES005 metaG | ecosystem: Environmental > Aquatic > Freshwater > Lake | place: USA: Sparkling Lake...
AAATTCTGTATAACCCAATATTCATAAATTTAACTGTCTGTTTTTTAGGTACACTTACAAGGCACCATCCCAAAAAGTGTTCGGAGAAATATGTAGGGTTTCGACCTTGATATTTTTTTTACATTTAAACAATAAATAAGATGGAAGTGTAATTACCCGATTCATTAACTGATGCTTTCTTAAAGCAGTTAAAAACAGGAGAAGAGCTACAAGCTTTGGAGGAAGGGGAATTAGATGATCATAAATTCCTTTTTATCTAAGCTGTATCCAACCAAATGGCCATCATTTGCCACACTATAATCCAAGCAGATTGATTTGGCATAAGGATCATCAGGTTTTCCTGTCAACCAATAATGTCCAAAAAATACCGAAATGTCAGAATCATACGAGTGTAATTCAAACTTCAATTCCTCTGTCACCGGCAGTTCTCCAAATGCTTCATCGATGCCAAGGAAGACATCTCGGTGAAATTTTCTCTTATGTATCGGATTAAACCATTTGATTCGGGCACTACTTCTAACTGCACCATCTTTGTCGATGAACTCTTGACCTTCTGGTAAATCGTATTCTTTGCCCTTTAGCAATTCTTCTAAGACAATATATGCAGTCGATTGTTTACTGGAATATTTCGACAAAATATCTTCCGATATTTTCTTTAGCCCATTTTCAAAGGTATAGATGTTGTTGTTTTTCAACCAGTCAACATGCTTTTCATCCCAACAAGCATGTACAACCCTAAATGAATCAAATTCTAAGAATATAGGAAGTGTGTGAAACCATGGTAGAAAAATTCGATTCCATTCATCCCTATGATGTTTAAATTGTCTGAGGGTTTTGATGTGTTGCTCGATTTCCACGATGCTGTGTTTTCTAAAGAAGCCTCCGTTTTTCGTATCCTTGGTATGAAAACAAATGGCATTGAATTCATGATTTCCCATAATTGCAAAGGCGTTTCCGGCATCACACATATCCTTGACGATATGGAGCGTTTCTCTGATTTTAGGACCCCGGTCAATGTAATCACCTAAGAATACGACCTTGCGATTATCTGGGTGTTGGTATAAGCCTTGTACTTTGGAATATCCTAAATTAGTTAATAACTCTTCAAGTTTATCGGCGTGACCGTGTATATCTCCTATTATGTCAAACATCTGTAATTAGTAAATGGTAATTCCCTGTGGATTTATTAGTACGAAAACGCTGTGAAAACGATATTGTTATCTTTTAAATAATCATGAAATACGGTGTACGCTGCGTTGATGGATAGAAATTTTGATAAAGCAGAAATTAGTTTCTTTTTGTTACCCACCTCCACTTTAGTTAGTTCATAGAGTTTGCCCAAATTTCCCGAATCTACCGTGATGGAATATTCATAGTCTGAATCACCCCACATTTCATCTACTGTTTTACCTATGTCATACCCATCTAATTTCAAGTCTTCTCCATCGAATCCGAGATCTATCGTCACTCGAATGTCTTCTCTGTCTATTGTAAATAATCTTTTCTTATGGATCATTGTTTTTTATTAATGGCGAATATTCAAATGTAATAATTAGTAAGGAATGTCCAAACTGCCATGATTAGGATTTCATCACCGGCAAACCTTCCCGCGTCACCACATCAAAAGCCTCCGTGACATATAAATCCAATAAAAATTCGTGTTTGGTTTCGCTCATGGTTTTTTAAGAAGTATAGATTTGTACGAGTCCTTTGAAATTCACAAACATCCCTTCCCCCCGCAGCAGGGTCCCCTTTTCAGATGAAATTTGGACACCGGCAAAATAGCCGTCATAAGACCAAAGCTGTTCATTGGCCTGTTCGAAATCCTTCCACGCCTCAGCTTTGGGGGCCTCTTTGCCAGTGGCATATTGAACGATCACCCAATTCCTTTTGCCTTCCGCATCCTGAAACCAAATTTGTGGATTCACCTCCGGAAGATCACAAAAAGAGAGGATTTCATGGCCCTTTTTTTCGATGTGCCGACGAAGCACCTGGATCGAAAAATTTTGTAATTCCCAGGCCGACATCTCCACCTCATCCTCCCTCGCCTGCGCTAATGGATCCACAATGGCTTGCCCCTCCATCTCATATAAATTCCATTCCCCATTCAAAGGACGTAGGTCATAAAATCCGTCGGGCATCGCTTGGCAGTTGATTTTAAACAAACAAGGAATGAGCTTGTACTCCGTGCATGCTTGAATCCAACGGTCTCGCTGTGGTTCGGTCAACGAAGAACCGCTTTCGTCCAACAATTCGATCAACACCGAAAATATCGAATGTTTATATCCAAAGGTCAAATGGTCAAAAGCCGGATACGTCAACTCGGCTTTGATCCAGGTAAATCCTTTGTGGTGAGGGCTGTTGGCCAACTGCCGAAATTGTTCTTGCAATTGACCGCCGGCCATTTGACGCGCCTCCAAAAACAATTCGCTTGGTTCGGGCCTGTCCATCAAATATTGAATGGGATGTGGGTTCATATTTATTGTTAGTATAATTTTTCTAATTAATTATTTCCCCATTCCTTGTCTGTTGCATCTACAACTCCTAGCATGATATCAATAAGATCCTCATTGGTTTTCAATAGTTCTATCATCACCTTGCCAACTCCAGGGTAAAAGGCATATTTACTTCCGTAATCTATTTTAGAGGAATAGACTTTTGCTAGCTCCTCAACTAACCAACTCAGGGCAGAGGCATGTTCCGAATAGACTACCGTGTCACCCGGGTGAAAATGTCGGTCGGGCTCATTCGTTAAGATTAATTCTGCTCCTCCAAAATGCTCGTATTCATGAGGAAATTCACCCGTATTGATTTTGTTAATTAAATCTTCTAATGCTTGGTTTGTTTTTTTCATTTTTCTTATTTGTTAAGATTGTTCTTCACTCTGTTTAACGATTGTTAGCGTCATACCTTTTTGAGGTTTTTCTCAGCACAAAACATATTTAATTTAATATTATTATCCTCAGCCTTTTTTGGTAATGATTTGTAACGACCGAAATAATAGTACGGTAATTTCTAAATCCACTTTCAGTTCTATGATAGATAATTTCACCATCTTCCTGTCGAACAAAGTATTGGATCAATATGTCAAATTCTGCTATCGCTTCAGGATACTTAAATTCATCCATGAATTGGGTAGCCTTGTTGATGTGAACATCATCTTGGCTGGGTGTGGATCCTACGAAAAGGAAACAGCAGATTAAAGAAGCAAATAAGATTTTCATATGATTGAGTTTTAATTGTTTTCTATGGGAATGGGCGACAGCTCAGGTTCCTTGGGGTTGAAAAGGGATTGTAAAAAATCAATGAGTTCTTGCATGTGTTTAGGTTTTATAACACAAAGGTCTTCATGTGAAATGACAAATAAGGTCATAGTCTAAATAGTGACCTTATATGGCGGAGAAGTTTAAGAAAATTTTTATGAGGGTGAGGGGGCTAATCGTTTGGTGCTAAAAGATTGAATAATCCGTACAAATCTTTGAATACAATAAACGCCTATTTTATAAAGCCATTATTGAAAAAAGGCTATTTCAGCTGATTTGGTTTCAGTTCGTAATTTGTACTCCTACCACCTTTTTCACTTTTGACCAAAATTCCTTTATCCATTAAATCTTGAATATCCCTCAAAGCGGTATCCTGTGAGCATTTTCCCAACTTGGCCCATTTTGTTGTATGTAGTACTCCTTCAAAATCGTCCAGTAGCATGGCTAAGATTTTCCTTTGTCGGGCATTGATGGTAAGGCCTGTGTGTGTCAACCAGAAAGAATGTTTATACATTATTTTCTCCAGAAGCTTTTCCGCATGCTCAATGGAATGTAATAAACAATTCAAAAACCATTCGAGCCAAGGAGTTATGTCAATGTCATTTTTTTGCGTTTTTTCCAATATGTCATAATAGGAATTTCGTTCTTTGCGGATTTGGGCCGACATGCTATAAAATCGGTAGGATTGTTCATCGGACCGAGTAAGTAACATATCACTAATAGCTCTTGAAATTCTGCCGTTCCCATCCTCAAAAGGGTGAATGGTGACAAACCATAGATGTGCAATGGCCGATTTTAAGACCAAATCCGTTTGTTGGTCCAAATTAAACCAATCGAAAAAAATGCGCATTTCATTTTCCAGTTGGGCCGCAGGCGGGGCTTGAAAATGAACTTTTTGCTTTCCTAAAGCACCCGAAACAATTTGCATAGGTCCGGTTGAATCGTCACGCCAGTTTCCTGTAAGAATTTTATAGTTTCCGCTTTGCCCCGTTGGGAAAAGTGCGGCATGCCAAGAAAACAGTCTTTCTTTATTGAGTTCTTTATCATAGTTTTGGGTTGCGTCAATCATCAGATCAACGATCCCATCCACATGGCGTTCAGAATAAACTAAGCCAGCTATTTCTAATCTTAATTTTCTCGCAATCGAAGACCTCACTTGGTCTCGATCCAGAAATTCACCCTCTATTTCCGTTGACTTTATAATCTCTTGGGTTAAAATTTCAAGATTTGCTTCATTTTGAAGTTCAAATCCCAAAGCCCCCATTTTACCTATTAACTTCCCCTGTCTATTTCTTACATAGGAAAGCAGCGGCATCAGTTTTTCGCTATTCCATGTAAAGATGGGCCAATTTTCATTGTTGTATAGATACATATTCCTTTTCTCCGCTAATTATGCGTCCAAATTAGTACTTATTCTCCGCATAATAAAATTATATCCGCTAATTATGCGGACATAATCTCATTTAATCTACGCATGTTGTTTTTAGCCTTTGCTAAAAACGTGGGATGATTTGGCCGATAGCTTTGGTTTTCAACGACACATACAAACTATCGTTACAAGGTGATTAAATAGGAGATTGGCCAAAACAACTGATGCTTAGCATTCCCAACAACAAGGTCAATCCAAATTTTTTCATGATGATTTTCTTTAGACCCCAAAGGTGAACTATATCTTTAACCTCTGAGGTCAATTTGTTTTTGCGACCCAACCTGTCTCATTATTTATGTAACGGTCAGGTAAATACGTGTATCACCTAATTTTTCTGACATATAAAGTCACTGTGACCTAGCACATAGAATTTATTTGCTATGTTTGAAAAAATTAGGCCACTGCATGTTCAATCAAAATCGAATCCTTCGGGTTTTCAAATTGATTACCTTATTGAAAACCTTTCCTGCCAAATCCATCAAACGACTTTCGGAATCCCTGGAGGTGTCCGAGCGCTCCTGCTATCGTTACATGGATCTTTTGGAGGAACTGGGTTTCGAAGTAGGCAAGGACGCGCATAACAAATTCTTTCTTCAGGCCGATCAAGTCGTGGAGCCATTTACCAAAGAAGAAAGCCATCTGATTCAAGAAGTGCTTTCCGTCTCCGTCAAAAACAATCCGCTCGTCGCGTCCATTAAGGCCAAACTCCCCTCGCTGGAAGAATCCAATATCATGGCGAGCAATATCGTGAACGGGCATTTGGCGAAATTAGTGTCGCAGATCAATGAGGCCATTGCCTCCAAAACACAAATCATGATCCACAACTACCAATCCGCCAGCAGCGAAAGCATCAGCGATCGGCTGGTGGAGCCGATAGGTTTTACGGCCAATTACCAATATGTCTGCGCGTTTGAGGTAGAATCCCAGCAAAATAAATATTTCAAATTAGAACGCATGGGGGGCATTGAAAATTTAACGGAAATCATTAAATTTCAAGAACGACACCAATTGCTCAAGCCCGACGTTTTCGGCTTTAATGATTCTGGAGAGAAATTCCAGGTCAAACTCAAAATGAGCATGCGGGCCATGCTGTGGCTAAAAGATGATTATCCGGAAACCGCTTCGTATATACAGGAGTGTTCGGATGGAAAATGGGTGCTGGAGGTCGAGGTGAATAGCATGGCGCCGGTGAATCGGATAGTGAGAAGTATGCCGGGGGAGGTGTTTTTACTTACTAAGTAATTGATGCAAAGCAATGTTATTTAATATGAATCAATTATTTTTAATATAGAAGGGTGTTAGGAAATTATATGAGTGTTACAAAACAATTGAAATTCATTGACTTATTTGCTGGATTAGGGGGATTTCATCTTGCATTGGAAGAATTGGGACATAAATGTGTTTTTGCAAGTGAATTATCAATAGACTTACAAAAATTATACGTTGAAAATTTTATTGGGACACCAGTATTTGGGGATATTACAAAAATACAAGTTAGTGATATTCCAAAACATGATATTCTTTGTGCTGGATTTCCTTGTCAGCCATTTTCTCAAGCAGGAAAAAGACTGGGTTTCAATGAATTTAGAGGAAATTTATTTGAAAACATCATGAGTATTCTTGAACATCATAAACCTGAATTTGTTATACTTGAAAATGTTCAAAATTTAAAAAATCATGATGATGGAAATACTTGGAGTATTATTTTCAATAAACTAAATAAATTTTATGATGTGAAAGATGCAATATTATCTCCGCATCAGTTTGGAATCCCTCAACATAGATCCAGAATTTACATAGTATGTAAACTTAAAAAAGAAAATAATCCATCCCCATTATCCAAATTTGAATTTCCTAAGCCCGCTAAAATTAATTGCGATATAAACAGTATAATTGATAAGGATTCCACAAATTTTCTACCTCTTAGAAAAGATACAAGGAATCATTTAACCGTATGGGAAGAATTTCTAAAACAACTTCAATCAAATGACGTTGCTCTTCCTAGTTTTCCTATTTGGGCTATGGAATTTGGTGCAAGTTATGATTATGAAGAAATTGCACCATCATATCAATCAATCGATCAATTAAATAATAAGCATGGAAGGTTTGGTTCCATTATTAACGAAACTAGTCTGCGTGAGTGTTTAGAAAAATTACCTAGCTACGCAAAAACCAATAAAAGCAAATATTTTCCTAAATGGAAAATTCAATATATTAAACGGAATAGAGAATTTTACGAACAGAATAAATCTTGGTTGCAGAACTGGCTTCCTAAAATTTCAAATTTCGAAAACAGTCATCAAAAATTTGAATGGAATTGTGGAAATAATGTTTATCCAACGCTTAAAGATAAAATAGTTCAATTCCGACCTTCTGGCATTAGAGTTAAAATGCCTTCCTATTCACCGGCGCTAGTATTAACTACAACTCAAATTCCAATATTTCCATGGATTAATTTGCCAGATGAATTTTCGGAAAATACTATTAATCATATGGGTCGTTATATGTCAATGGATGAAGCCGCAAAATTGCAAGGAATGCATAGATTGAAAAAATATCCCCCAACAATATCAACTGCATTCAAAGCCTTTGGGAATGCAGTTAATGTAGATGTTGTTAAACAAATAGCTGATAAATTACTAAATCATGGATAAAATCGAAAAAGTATCTATCGCTTTACAGCCTAGTGTCTATACAACATTTCGCGCTCTTAATAATACAGTTGCATCGACATTAGGTGAATTTGTGGATAATTCTTTACAGTCATATTTAAGTAATAAAAATAGATTAATTAAAAATGATCCTGCATATGTATTTATTATAAGTATTGAAATTGACAACTTTAAAAGTAAAATTACAATAAAAGATAATGCTGCTGGGATTGATAAAAATAACTATTTAAGAGCATTTGAACCTGCCAATATCCCCCTTGATAATACCAAATTAAATGAATTTGGTATGGGAATGAAAACGGCTTCTGTTTGGTTAGCAGATGTATGGTCAGTAAGAACCAAAGCAATTGGAGAATCTGTAGAAAGGTATACTGAGTTTAATTTACAAAAAGTAATAGAAGAAAATAAAGAAGATTTATTTGTAGAAGAAAAAGAAAAAGGTGTAGGAGAACATTATACAGAAATTGTGCTTTCAAAACTTTCTCATAATTCGCCATCTAGTCATCAAATGGATAAAATTAGAAGACATTTAGCAAGTATATACAGAAATTTTATTCGTAAAAATGATATTTTATTAATGGTTAATGGCGTAACACTTCAATCCCCACATTATGAAATTTTAAATGCTCCTTATTATAACAATCCTAATGAGGGAGATATATATTGGAAAAAGGAGATTGATTTTGAATTCCAACAATATAAAGCAAAAGGTTTTATTGGAATATTAAAAACTATTCAGAATAATGCTAACGGATTAGTACTCTTGAGAAGAGGTCGAGTTATAGTTGGTGGGGATGAAGATAGGTTTTTCCCTTCTTCATTATTTGGTTCTCCTGGCAATTTTAGATATAAGCGATTATTCGGAGAAATTGAATTGGAAGGTTTCAATGTCACTTTTAATAAAAATAGATTTGTAGCAGAAGAAAATTTGATTGCGTTTATTGGGATGTTAAAAGAAGAACTAAAAGATCCCAATTTTAATATATTCAGTCAAGCAGATAATTACAGAGTAAAGACAAAGGAAGACAACAAGAAAATTGCGGAAAAAATTGCTAGAACAAATAAAAATCATCTTACTCAATCAAACATTAGTGAAAAGTTTAATAAAGTTGAAGATTTAAAAAAAGATTTTTATTTAATTAATAAAGATTCAAATTTATCTAATGTAATAACACTTGAAACTTTAGATCAAGGCTACTTTAAATTTGATAGTGAAGATTATAAGTTTACAATTGATTTAATTAACGAAGAAAATATTAATTCACTTTATTCTGTAAATCAATCAAGTTTTGATGAAAATGGGGGGAAAACAAAAATGCTAATTTGTAAAATAAATTTAGCACATCCATTTTTTAATCGATTTGAACAATTTAAAAAAGCTAATGACTACGAACCCATTATGGCAATTTTCAAGTCCTTTGCTTTAGCAGAATTTGTCTCAACTAAAAGAAGTATTCAATATCCATCCGAAATGAGGACATATTTTAATGAATATATAATAGAAGATTAATATTATATAAATGGAAATAAAAATAAACGAAACTGATAATCCAAGTAATTTATTCATTCCATCCATTGGGACGAAAATGAACGATTTATTGATCAGATTAAAAGATATTTTAGATCAAGATGAAATTGAAAATCTAATTAAAGAAACTTTTCACATCTTATCCCATTGTTCAAATCCAGTAATTTTAAAAGAACAAGAAGTCACTCATTTGGCTGTCGGATATGTGCAAAGTGGCAAGACTATGTCATTTACCTCATTGACTTCATTAGCATCTGATAATGGATTTAGAATTGTGGTATTTTTCGCGGGGACCAAAACAAATCTTTTATCACAAACTACAAAGAGACTATCAAAAGATTTAATTTCTAATAGCTCTTTAGAAAACATCTATAAAATTTATGAAAATCCTAATATATCAAGTGTAAATGAAATCAGGAACAAACTTAGGATTTCTTCTAAACCAACTATATTAATTTCGGTATTAAAGCATTACGCACATATTAATGAATTAGCCGCTATATTTAATGATAAAAAAGTCAAATTAGAACTGGGGAACCAGGGTGTTTTAATTATTGATGATGAGGCAGATCAAGCATCTTTAAATGGGTTTACTTATGCAAATAGCAAAAATGCTAATCAATCAAGCGAGTGGGATAAAGAAACAGATGATAAAGAGTCAAGTACTTATTCAAGTATTTTAAAATTAAAAGGAAATATTCCTAATCATTCATATGTTCAATATACGGCTACTCCACAAGGACCTTTGCTAATTAGTTTGATTGATTTATTATCTCCGAAAAGTCATACTGTATTAACACCAGGGAAAAAATATACGGGTGGAAAAGTATTCTTTCAAAGTTTTCCAGATTTAATTATTTCAATTCCCGAAATTGAAATTTATAACAAAAAAAATAATCCAATAAAATATATTCCCAATTCTTTAAAGAATTCTTTGCAGATGTATATTTTGAGTGTAGCATTAGTTACATATTTTTGGCGTAAAGAGAAATTTTTATCAATGATGATTCACCCTGGTCAACAAAAAGATATTAATAAAATTTTCCATAAATGGGTCAAAGAGTTGATAGAAAAGTGGACAACAATATTTGATTTAGATGAATTTGATTTAGCAAAGGAAAATCTTTATCTGGAATTTGAAAAAGTATATAATGAGGAAGCAATTAAGCTTTACGAGGAAGATGAAAATACTCCAAAATTTGATGAAATAAAACCACTTATTTCTGATGTAATTAATGATACGCAATTGTATCTAGTAATCAGCGATAAAGATGCAGAAAAAGTAGTTGATTGGGATAGTTCCACCTCACACATATTAGTTGGAGCAGAAATGCTTAATCGAGGTTATACAGTGGAAAATTTAGCTATTACTTATATGCCAAGATATTCCAAAAGTAAATCAAATGCTGATACAATTCAACAAAGATGTCGTTTTTTTGGGTACAAATTAAATTACCTAAAATCATGTCGAGTCTATCTACCAACATCTTCAATTGGCGAATATGTCGATTATATTTCTCATGAAGAGGAAATGAGAAAATGGTTACAGGAAAATGAAAATATCGAAGGTGCACAAAAACAATTAATTTTATCAGAAAAGCTCAACGCAACTAGAAAAAATATACTCCCTGTTAATATAATTAAATATAAAATGAGAGGGTGGCATGCCATGAATGCATTGCAG
>Ga0164294_10005817_pt1 | contig 10571 bp, 7 predicted proteins | sample GEODES005metaG_FD_111479 | JGI IMG/M metagenome (GOLD analysis project Ga0164294, IMG submission 111479) | Oligotrophic lake water microbial communities from Sparkling Lake, Wisconsin, USA - GEODES005 metaG | ecosystem: Environmental > Aquatic > Freshwater > Lake | place: USA: Sparkling Lake...
CCCTGCACCACACGGTCGATGACCACAGCGCAGAACAAGATGGCGATACCCGCGAGGATGCCCCGGCCACTGGCCGCGTACTGCAAGGACTCGAGCACGACGGAACCCAGCCCCTGTGCACCCACCAAGGCCGCTACCACGACCATCGACAAACACATCAGCAAGGTCTGACTGACACCCTCCAGAATGGAGGGACGCGCCAGCGGCAACTCGACACCCGACAGCAGTTGCCAGTCGGAGGCGCCATAGGCCCGCGCGGCTTCACACACCCCCGGCGGTACCTGCTGAATGCCGAGCGCCGTCAGCCTCACCATCGGCGGCAAGCCGAAGCAGAGCGTGGCCATGACCCCCGGTGGCGTGCCGGTGCCCAGAAAGGCAATCGCCGGAATGAGATAGACCATCGCGGGCATCGTCTGCATCAGGTCCAACACCGGGCGCACGAGGCGAAACGCACGCGGGGAACGACCGCACCAAATGCCAAGCGGCAAGCCCAAAGCAATACAACCTGCCGCCGCCGTAACCACCAGCGCCACCGTCTGCATCGACAGGTCCCACAGACCGATGATGGCGATGTAGGCGACCGCCCCACCAGTCAGTAGCGCAACGCGCCGGCCCGCTGCATGCCAAGCACCGACCACGAACACCGTCATGGTGACCATCCACGGGGTAGACACCAGCACCGTCTCGAGCGCATGGACCACGAACCGGATGACATCCCGCATGCCATCGAAAAAACCAGCGCCGTTCGCGTAAAGCCCCGCGAAGCCGGCATCAATCCAGCCGGCCAACGTTCCAGCCAAGGCTCCGGCGGCAGGAACGTGCACGAGCACGGCCGGGACGGTCGTCGCAGTGAACCGGTAGACAGTCGGTGGATACAGGAGGAGCAAGAGAAGCAACGCCAGCCCCAGACGCCCCCAGTCGAAACCTGCGCCAAGCGTCGGCCGCGTTCGCCACGCAACATAACGGCGGGCATACAGCGGGTTGGCGACGAACCCTGCCACCAAGCGCACCACCAACCAGAGCACCAGTCCCGTCACGACCAGACGCGGCGCGCTCGCTGCCGCGAGTTGCGCCTGTGCCAAGGCCTGCTCTGCCGCGGTGTGCAGGTTGGCGGCGATCCGACTGAAAGTTTCCGCGGTCGCGGCATCTCCCACTTGCAAAGCGCTGGCCGCGTCAGCGGCTCGCGCGTCAGCGGCGGTCTCCAGCTTCACCGCTTGCAACCGCGCTTGGGCACCCAGGTCGCCGTACAGCCCGCGCCCGAGCATGACCAGCGCATACAACTCCGCCACGGCCATGGCCCAGAAACTGCCCCAAAGACCGCGTGCCGCCGCCCACAACGGACCGAACAACGCGGCCGCCGCATTGAAACTCGGCTGGAACGACGCTGCTCCATGAATCCGCGCGAATACCCGTTGGTAATAGCCCGCATTTCTTCCGGCGAAACGGGCCACCGACTGCGAGGAATCTTCGATGGGTCTGCCGGTCGTCATGGCGTCCGCTCCAATTCCGCCACCAAGCGGTCGCGGGCAATGCCCTGCACGAACGAGCGGACGTAGTCGTCGACGGGCTGCGTGACGATTTCGGCCGGTGTGCCGACCTGCACCACGCGCCCGTCCTTCATGATGGCCACACGCGAACCGATGCGGATGGCCTCCTCCATGTCGTGCGTCACGAACAAAGTGGTCTTGCCCAGCTGCCGGGAGAGCGCCACGAACTGGTCTTGCAGGTCGCGGCGGATCAGCGGATCCAGCGAGGAGAAAGGCTCGTCCATCAACAGCACCTCGGGGTCCGAAGCCAGGGCGCGTGCCAACCCGACCCGCTGTTGCATGCCCCCCGACAGTTCATGGGGAAAGCGCTCCTCATACCCGGAGAGCCCCACCAACTGCAGTTTTTCGGACGACACCGCCCAGCGCCGTGACAGCGCCTCGCCACGCACTTCCAGCGGATAGGCGACGTTGTCGCGCACGGTCCGGTGCGGCAGCAAGGCCATATGCTGGAAGACCATGCCTACGCGCTCGGCGCGCAAGCGTCGCAACGAACGCGAATCCAGCGCAAGAACGTCTTGCCCGAGCACGCGAATTCGTCCAGCGGTAGGTTCCACCAGGCGATTGATATGGCGCAACAGGGTGGACTTGCCGCTGCCGGAAAGCCCCATGATGCAGAAGACTTCTCCGCGCATTACTGCGAACGAAGCGTCCGCAATACCCAGCACGGCCCCGTGGCGTTGCAAGATGTCTGCCTTGGTCGCCCCCGCACGAGCGTCTGCCATGGCGGCAGCACCGTTTGGGCCATGGATTTTCCAGACACCTTCGAGCTCGATCACCGGTTGCTCGGTCATGCCTCACCCCCACTCAACGCAGCCATGCATCGACCCTTGATGGATGGCGCGCCAACCAACGCCGCGCTACCTCCTCCGGCTCCTGCCGCAACACCAAAGCGTCGTAGCCGAAGGCCTGCAAGTCGTCTTCACGCAGATCCATGCGCGTCAGCAAGGCCGCGACCAAAGGCTGCGAACGACGCAGGCCGCGCGCAAACACCGGCTGCGCCCGCTGTGCAGGGTGCGCCATGGCCACGCGCGCCTTGGCGAGATAATCCGGAGTGTCCGTCGCCAACACCGGGCGCCAAACCGCAGGAACATTCGGCGGCTCATCGATGAAGCGCAAGTTGGGGTGCAGCAAGAAACGATGATGCGGCGAATAACACGACCCGACCCAAGGCCTTCCGCGCGCACTCGCTACCGCCAACTGCGTATCCGCAAAGCCTTCGTCCAGTTCCTGCAACTCCAAGAGATAGGCGTAACCGTACTGTTCGGCGCGCACACGGTCGATGAGCGTCACTGACCAGCCGGGGGCACCGTTGTAGAACTCGCCTCGGCCATCGCCATCACTGTCGAGCAATTTCGCTTTCACTGGATCGGAAAGGTCGGCGATGTCGCGGATACCCGCGCGCAATCCTGCGCCGCTCACGCAAAAACCCTGCCGCCCAGCTGCCGGATGAGTATTCACTTCGAGATGTGCGCGGTACTTGTCGAGGAGTGCCTGCTGGTTCGGTAACCAGACCTCCGGGTGTATGTGCATCGCACCGCGACTGATGGCCTCGAAGATCACCGGGTTGGTGGCCGACTGCAGTTCCACCGTCAGCCCCAAACGCTCCTCGACCACCAGCTTGATGATCCATGCACCGACGCGCACCGACGGCCAGTTCGGCACCCCGACGACAAGATCGGCGGCGGCCGCAGTGAGCGGCAGCGCCAGCAGACCGCAGCACAACAACCCTGCCTGAAGCTGCGAACGCAGCCACGCGCGACCCCGGCGGCCGCCGGCCTTCCATTTCATCGACGGCTGTGACGACCGATTCAACGCGACTCCGTTGCCGGAGACGCCGCCAACTCGAACTGTTCATCCGGAAACCATTTCGCCAGGCGTACATCCGCAGCGCGGGCGTGTCCTTCCATCCCTTCGGCACGGGAAATGCGGGCGCAGATGGGCCCCACTTCGCGGTTGGCTTCGCGAGTCAGTCGCTGCCAGGTGACGGCCTTCAGGAACTTCCCGACGGAAAGTCCGCCGGTGTAACGCGCCGCCTGCCGCGTGGGCAGCACGTGGTTGGGCCCGGAAATCTTGTCGCCGTAAGCAACCGTCGTTTCAGCGCCGAGGAACAGGGAGCCGTAATTCCCCAAGGCACCGTGCCACCAGTCGAGATCCGCACACATCACCTGCAAATGTTCGGAGGCGTACTGGTCCGATACGGCAACCGCTTCTTCCCGCGTATCCACGACGACCACCTCTGCGTAGTCGCGCCAGGCATTGGCAGCGGCAGTCCGGTTCGGTTCCGGAAGGGAAGCGATGAGTGCGGGCACAGCGTCGATGGTGGCGGTGGCAACGCCGTGGTCGAGCGCGATGAGCCACACCGGCGAGTTGTGCCCATGCTCAGCCTGGCTGACAAGATCGGCGGCGACGATGTCCGGGTCTGCCGTGGCATCGGCGATGATGGCGGACTCGGTCGGACCGGCGAACATGTCGATGGCCACGCGACCGAACAGGGCACGCTTTGCTTCGGCGACGTATTGGTTGCCAGGTCCAACCAGAATGTCTGCGGGGCGCGTACCGAACATGCCGAAAGCCATCGCAGCCACCCCAGCGACGCCGCCGAGATTGAGGATGACATCGGCGCCGCAGACATCCATGGCGAACAACTGCGCAGGATGAATGCCCGTGGCAGAAAGCGGCGGCGAGCAGGCGACCACATGTTTCACGCCGGCAGCCTTGGCCGTGGTCACGCCCATGATGGCGGAAGCGATATGAGCGTAGCGCCCACCGGGCACGTAACAGCCTGCGGCCTGCAGCGGCAGATTGCGGTGCCCGGCCCGAACGCCCGGCGACACTTCGATTTCCACATCGAGAATGCCGGCGCGCTGCGCTGCGGCGAATCGCAAGACATTGTCACGTGCCGCGAGAATGTCCCGCTGGAGCGCCGGCGGGACCATGGCGCGAGCAGCGGCTATCGCCTCCGGGGAGACGACGATTTCCTCTGTCCAGTGGTCATAGTCGGCCGCCTGCCGCTTGGCTTCCTCTTCGCGCCCCGCTTCGAGTGCCGCCAGCAGCCCGGCCACAGTGTCACGCACGCTTGCATCACCACTGGAGGACGTGCTGGTGGCTCGCTTCAGGTAATGAACGGTCATGGCGTCAAGATTCCTTCGGCAAGGCCGCATCCAGAATGGCGTCGACCAGCACTTCCTGCGAATCGACAAGGGCTCCCGCACCTTGCAGGGCGTCGGCAATGACGGAGAGTTCGGTACAGGCGACCAGCAACACATCGCAACGCTCGCGAAGTGCCAGAGCGATGATGCGAAAGCGCGAGCGAACCACCTCGCCAGTATCACCACGCTTCACCTGTCGAATGAGGTCCATGACCTCTTCTTGGTCGGCAGGCAGCAACAAGGACAGGCCAGCGGTGGCCAGCGCTTGGTGATAGACGCCAGTCCGATGTACGGCGGTCGACGACAGTAAGCCCACGGTCGCTGCCGGGAACTCCATGGCCAAACGTTTGGCCGTCAAATCCACCATGTTCAGCAGCGGCACTTGCACGGCTGCCTCGATAGCCGGCGCGTAGAAATGCGCGGTATTGCACGGCATGGCGAGCAAAGCGGCGCCAGCCTGCTCGAGATTGCGCGCAATGCGAACCAGTTCGGGCGTCGGGTCTTCGCCAGTTCCTTCGATCAAGTGCGCGATGCGCGAAGGAATCTGCGGATTGCTCTCGACGATGACATGCAGATGGTCCGCGTCATCCGTTGCCGGCGTGCGTTCGACCAAGCGGCGCATGAGATCGACGGTGGCTGCCGGGCCCATACCACCGATGATGCCAACGACGGGATGAGCGCTGCTCACGAGACCTCCCGGAGCATAGGCGCGCCGCGCTGTTCGCTGCTTTCCATGGATTGCGGGGTAGCCAGTACGCACTCGCAGATGATGCGGCCGATCAGTTCGCAATCTTCGAGCGTGAAAGTCAGCGGCAGACGCATGTCGAGCAACGTCGACAGGATGCGGTCCGTCGCTGGCAAGTGTTGCTGGGCAACATACCGCCAACTATGGTGGTTGCTCGTGAACGCCACGGGCAGGTTGGCACCGAACCATTTCAGCTCGACCCCGCGCTCGAGGCAGGCGGCAACCAAATGCCGGATGGCGCTTTCACTGAACCCGGGCACCCGGAATTGGATGGAACTGGCCACGAACTGCTCTTTGTCGGGACGATGGGGCAGCACCACTCCCGGTGTTCTCATCAATTGCGTTGCGACGGCCTCGTAACGCTCGTTCCAGCGCCGGCAGTTCACATCGAGCATCAGCAACTGCGGGCGCAAGATGGCCGCACGCAAATTATCCATGCGCCCGGAGCAGTTGGGCGTGTCGAGCGCAATGTCGGCGAAAACGTCGGCCGGCGGGCCGGCGGGGTGGCGTCCGTAAAGCATGTAGGAGCCGGAAAGCATAGTGGCGCGCGCCATCAATTCGGCATCGTCCGTGACCAGCAGGCCACCCTCTCCTGAATTCATGTGCTTGTAGGTCTGCGTGGAAAAGCAGCCCACCAAACCATGGCGGCCGGATTTGGTACCGTTCCACGCCGCGCCCATCGTGTGGGCGCAATCTTCAATGACAATCAAGTTCAGGCGCGCGCAGCGCTCAAGCAGCGCCTCCATGTCCACCAGATGCCCGCGCATATGGGACAGCATCAGAAAACGCGCACCACTCGACGCCGCTTTGGCGGCGAGGTCCTCGAGGTCGATGACCAACTGCTCGGTAATCTCCACCAAGACCGGACAACCGCCAGCCGCGACGATGGCACCGGGCACCGGTGAAAGCGTGAAGGCGTTCGTGAGCACGGCTTCACCGTACTGCAAGCCCACGGCTCGTAGCGCGGTCGTCAGGGCATAGCCTCCCGAGGCCACCGCCAGGCAGTAACGGCTCCCGAGGTAATCGCGGAACTCCTGCTCCAGCAGCGCGGCTTCGGCGGTCTCCCCCGGCGCCGTGTTGTAGCGATGCAGCCGGCCTGACCGCATCACTTCCACCGCCCGCGCAATGGCCGCTTCAGGCAGCGGCTCCTGCTGGGTGAAACTGCCGCTGAATCTGCCGGTGAAGCGCTCCATGGGGTTCAGGCCAATGGCGTGTCGGTGAAACCGAAGTCGGCGGTGTAACCAAAGAGGCCAACACTGCCCCCGGTGTGGATGAACACGACGTTCTGCCCTTTACGGAAGAACCCGCGACGACACAGGTCGATAAGACCTGCCATGCCCTTGCCGGAGTACACCGGGTCCAGCAGGATGCCTTCGAGGCGGGCCAGCAGGGAGATGGCCTCCACCGACCCCGGCGTCGAGAAGCCGTAGCCGCTCCCCACGTAGTCGCAGTTGGCCACGACGTCTTCGCGTTGCACCGCATCGCGTACGCCGATCTTTTCGCAGGTAGCCAGCGCGAGGCGGTAGACATTCTCTTCCTGGCGTTCGCGCGGCGCGCGCACGCCGATGCCAAGCAAAGGCACGCCGGAGCGAATGCCGGCAAGACCGACGACCAGACCGGCTTGCGTTCCCGCGCTACCGGTGGCGTGGACCACATGGTCGATTCGCAGACCCGCATCGTTCGCCTGCGTCACCAGTTCGATGGCAGCATTCACGTAGCCCAGTGCGCCCGTCGGGTTCGAGCCACCGCCGGGAATGGCGTAGGGCTTGCGGCCAGCGGCTTTCAGGCGCTCTGCCACTTTCAGCATTTCGCCGTTCATGTCCGGGTTGGCCGGATGCCGCTCGACGGTGGCACCGTGCAGATGGTCGAGGAAAACGTTGCCGCCCTGCGTGTATTCTTCCGCGGTCTTCAGCGTGCGGTTTTCCAGCAGCAAGTGGCAGGCCATGCCGAGCTTGGCCGCGCACGCCGCGGTCTGTCGCGCATGATTGGACTGCGTGGCGCCCTGCGTCAGGATGATGTCCGCGCCCTCGGCCTGCGCTTCCGCCAGCAGATATTCCAGCTTGCGGGTCTTGTTGCCGCCGCTCGACATTCCCGTGCAGTCATCGCGCTTGATCCAGATTTCAGGGCCACCGAGCGCACGCGAGAGATTCGGCAGATGCTCCAGCGGCGTGGGCAGATGGGCAAGGCGCACACGGGGGAAACGGGCAAGATTCATTCAGATCTCCTGGTCAGCCGCGCACGCGGCTGAAATTCGGGTCGTATTGGACTTCGTCGATGACCTGCGCCGGCACCCGCTGGCCGAGCACATCCACGGCGAGCTGCGTGCCCGGTGTCGACAGCGCAGGCTCAATGTAGCCCATGGCCAGGTTGCGGTTCACGCGGTGCCCCCAGGCGGCGGAAGAGACGGTACCGACCACTCGGCCATCAAGCATCATGCTGTCGCCAGCGTGTGCCGGGGCCAGCTGGCTGTCCAGCGCAAGCGTGACGAAAGCCCGACGGAGAGGACGTTGCTGCATGGCTGTCAAGGCAGCCTTGCCCACGTAGTCCTTGTCCATGCGCACGAAGCGCGCCAAACCCGCCTCGAACGGGTTGAACTCCGTGATGAGGTCCGCCTTCCAATGGCGGAAGCCCTTCTCGAGCCGCATGGATTCGGTGGCGTACAGGCCAAAGTGGACCATGTCGAAAGCGGCACCAGCAGCTTTCAGCAGCCGGTAGGCGCCCAGCAGCGCTTCGTGCGCAATATGCAGTTCGTAGCTCAGTTCACCGCTGAAACTGACGGACATCGCCACGGCCGGGAAATGCCCGAGGTAGACCTGACGCGTCGACAGCCACGGGAACGCAGCAGCAGACCAGTCGGTCCGCGGCGCCACCTGTTGCAGCAGTTCCCGCGAACGCGGCCCTGCAACCACGAGGATGGCATGGCTGGCAGTGAGCGACCGCAACTGGATGGAGCCATCGGCGGGCAAGTGCGCACTCAACCAGTCCATGTCATGGAATTCGGCGGCAGCCGCCGAACCGTACCAGAACCTGTCCGGCCCCAAATTGGCCAGCGTCGCCTCCGCTTTCACATTGCCGTGTTCGGAAAGCAGGTAGCACAAGCCCACCTTCCCCACGCGCTTCGGCACGGTGGAACACGTAAGCCCCTCCAACCATTCCTGAACTCCGTGGCCCGAAATCTCCAACCGATTGAAGCCGGAGATTTCCATTAGGCCAACGCTGTTCTGGACCCCAGCCACTTCCGCAGCCACCACCTCGAAGGTGTTATTGAAACGGAAGCCATGGTCTTCATGGAAATCCGGCGCGGGCTTGTAGTAAGCCGCTCGTTCCCAACCGGACACCACGCCGAACTCTGCGCCGGCAGCTTCCAACGCCAGGTACAACGGCGTGGTCTTCGCCAGGCGTCCGGCGGGCCGGTGTTCATGCGGCAGGTGGAAGCGGAACTCGTTCTGGTAGTCCTCTACAGCCTTGCGTGCCGTGAACTCCACGTTCGCATGCCCGGTGAAGCGGCGCGGGTCCAGACACCATGTGTCGTAGCAAGCCTCGCCATGCACGATCTGCTGCGCCAGCAGCCAACCATGGCCACCGCCTTCGCCAAGTCCGGCGCGCAAGCCGGTGATGCACCAAGCATTCCGCTTGCCGGGAATGCGCCCGACGATGGGCAAACCGTCCGGCGTATAGGTAATCGGGCCATTCACGATAGTATGGATACCGGTCACTTCAAGACAAGGCAGGCGCTTGAAGACGTTCTCCATCACGGGCGCGACACGATCGAGGTCGTTCGGACACAGAGCGCTGGTAAAGGCCGGATCGATGCCGTCCAGCCCCCAGGTTTTGCACTCCTGCTCGTAAAACCCCACCAGCAGCCCCTGCGCATTCTGTCGGCAGTAGAAGTCGTCCGTCGGACAGCGGATGAGCGGCACGCGCTTGCCGGTGCGCTCGGCGAACTGCGCAATTTCCGGGATCGCTTCCGTCAAGAAATACTGGTGCTCCATCGATGCCACCGGGTGCATCACCCCCATCAGCTCGCCAATCTCATTGCAGCGGTAGCCACCGGCATTCACCACATGTTCGCAGGTGATGTCGCCGTTCGGCGTGTGTACTACCCATTCGCCGTTGGGCTGTTGCGTCAATCCGGTCACCGGCGTCTGCCGATAAACCTCAGCGCCTTTCGCCCGCGCCTTGCGTACCAGCGCATGGCAGAGTGGCACCGGATCAATGTCGCCATCGAAAGGGTCCCAGAGCGCCCCCAGCAGGTTGTCCTGCGTGATGAGGGGGTGGCGACGGGCGCACTCGGCGGCGTCGAGGACTTCGAACTCAACGCCCATCCCGCGTGCCATGGAAACGAAGTGGTGGTAGCCGTCGAGATGATGCTGGGTCGAGGCTAGCCGGATGCCGCCATCGCCGAAGTGGTAGCTGAACGGGTGCTCGGGGTCGTTGGCGAGTTCCTGATAAAGACGAATGGAATGGGACTTCAACCCCACCATGGTCTGTACGGCACCGAAGTTGGTGACCTGTGCAGCGGAATGCCACGTCGTACCCGACGTCAACTCGTCGCGCTCCAACAGCACCACATCAGACCAACCCTCCAGGGTCAGGTGGTACAACGTGGAGCACCCGGCGATTCCACCCCCGATGACGACCACTCGCGCATGCTGCTTCAAGAGCGCTCCCCTTCCATTGCTCAGTCAGACACTTTCATGGACGGTAGCGGGGGCGCGCTTCGCGGGGCAAGCGCCCGCCGCCAGGCACAGCCACAGGGGGTCGCGCGAAAAGCGGCCCACCAGCCATGCAAGCTGCTGATTAACATGGCTTAAATGACAAATTAAGAAATACTTTCTAAAGCGTTCGATTTCTCTTACGTACTATCCCCCGAACGCCGTGGGCCGGAGTATCGTCGTCATCTCCTGAAGAGCGCAGTCGAGGATACGCATGACATCCGAGGAAACACGCCAGGGCCGTCGCCCCAACGCCCGCGCGGCGCGACTGCTGGCTCGCTCGGCGTCCGCACCCGAAGTGAACCCCTGTCCGCCGGGCCAAACCGGGGGCAGCTATCGCCCTCTGTCCGAAGCGCAGCTGCAGGCCATTTACGACACAGCGCTCCGCCTGCTCGCAGAGCTGGGCATGGGCGAA
>Ga0164294_10005818_pt1 | contig 10568 bp, 9 predicted proteins | sample GEODES005metaG_FD_111479 | JGI IMG/M metagenome (GOLD analysis project Ga0164294, IMG submission 111479) | Oligotrophic lake water microbial communities from Sparkling Lake, Wisconsin, USA - GEODES005 metaG | ecosystem: Environmental > Aquatic > Freshwater > Lake | place: USA: Sparkling Lake...
CTTCGGCCATTCGTCGAGCTTGGGCGCCGGCAGATAACTCGGCCCCGACCCGTCGAGCGTGAAATGCGCGTGACGCGTCGCGGCGCAATTGGGGATCATCGCGACCGGCTTGCCCGCGGCGTGGCACGGTGCATCCTTGATCTTGACGTCGAGGATCGTCGACAGCCCGCCCAGCCCCTGCGCGCCGATGCCGAGCGCGTTGACCTTGTCGAAAATCTCGATCCGCAGCGCCTCGATGTCGTTCTTCGGCCCGCGCGCCTTCAGCGGGCCCATGTCGATCGGCTCCATCAGCGCCTGCTTGGCCAGCAGCACGCAATGTTCCGCCGTCCCGCCGATGCCGATGCCGAGCATGCCGGGCGGGCACCACCCGGCGCCCATCTGCGGCAGCATTTCGACCACCCAGTCGACGATCGAATCCGACGGGTTCATCATCTTGAACTTGGACTTGTTTTCCGATCCGCCACCCTTCGCCGCGACGTCGACCGACACCTTGCTGCCCGGCACCATGTCGACGTGAAGCACGCACGGCGTGTTGTCCTTGGTATTGCGTCGCGTGAAGGCGGGATCTTCCAGTACCGACGCGCGCAGCTTGTTCTCCGGGTTCAGATACGCCCGCCGCACGCCCTCATCGACGACGTCCTGCAAGCTGCGCGCGGTATCGTCGAGCCGGCAGTCCATGCCCCATTCGACGAAGACGTTGACGATGCCCGTGTCCTGGCAGATCGGCCGATGCCCTTCCGCGCACATGCGGCTGTTGGTCAGGATCTGCGCGATCGCGTCCTTCGCCGCCGGGCCCTGTTCGGCCTCATAGGCTTCGCCCAGCGCATGGATGTAATCCATCGGGTGGAAATAGCTGATGAACTGCAACGCGTCGGCGACGCTGTCGATCAGATCGGCGGTGCGAATAACGGTCGTCATGCCGGTCGCCCTAAGGTCCCACGCGCGTCGCTGCAACGGCACGATAAAAGTTCAACACCGCGTTAACCCAATGTTGAGTTCGGTCCGTTACGGACATTTCCGACGAAGGGGCGTGACGGTGGCGTATCGGATGGACAGTGCGTTGGCGGACGGCGGCACCGCCTATTACGCCGATATTACCAGCCGCATGGCGGCGATCGACCGCTCCCAGGCCATTATCGAATTCGACCTGTCGGGACAGGTCCTGGCGGCCAACGACAATTTCTGCCGCCTGTTCGGCTATACCTCGGCTGAGATCGTCGCTCGCCATCATCGGCTGTTTTGCGATACCGCTTATGCCAATTCCGCCGACTATCGTGCTTTCTGGGCGAAGCTCGGGCGCGGCGAATACGATGCCGGGCGCTATCGCCGCCTTGCCCGCGACGGCCGCGAAGTCTGGATCCAGGCAAGCTATAACCCGATCTTCGACGAGCATGGCGAACCGCGCAAAGTGGTCAAGTTCGCCAGCGACGTGACCGCTCAGGTCGCGCTCGAAAACGAAGTCCGCAGCCGGCTGGACGAAGTCGAACGGCTCCGCACCGAAGTCAGCCAGCGCCATAACGAATTGCAGGAAACCGTCGCGAGCGTCGCGACGATCGTCGATGCGATCGGCCAGATCGCCCATCAGACCAACCTGCTCGCGCTGAACGCGACGATCGAAGCGGCGCGCGCCGGTGATGCCGGACGCGGGTTCGCCGTGGTTGCCAACGAGGTGAAGAAGCTGGCGGGCGACACGCGTGCCGCCACCGTCCGCGCCGGTCAGCTGATCGGGCGGAACTAGTCGCGCCCCTCCGGCGCGCCGAGCGGAAACATGTGCCGATAGGGCCGCGCTTCGTCGAGCGCGCGGGCATAGCTGGGTCGCGCGAGCAGACGGTCGCGATAGGCCCAGACGTTCGCATGCTCCTTCGGGATCGCGTGCGTCCAGTCGGCATAGAGCAACGCCGGCGCGGCGGCGCAGTCGGCCAGGCTGAATTGGCTGCCGGCCGCCCACTCGCGCGACGCCATCCAGCGGTCGAGCACTTGATAAGCCGTTTCCAGCTGCCCGCGGAACATCGCTTCGTCGCCCTGGTCGCGGCCGATCGCGATCGCGACGATGCGTTGCTGCGGCGTGTTGATGTAATTGTCGAAGAAGCGGTCGAGTTGCCGCACCGCGATCGCCGCCTCCCGGTCATCGGGCACGAACCGCGTCGCGCCGGGGTAATGAACATCGAGATATTCGATGATGATCGTCGCCTCGGTCACCACGCGCCGCTGTTCCCCGGCGCCATCGGTCATGATCGGAAACTTGCCGATCGGCCATAGCGCGGTGAAGTCGCTCCACACCGGCTCGCTGCCGTCGAGCATCTTCAGCTCGAAGGGCGTATCGTTCTCATACAGCGCCATTTCCGCCTTCTGGCAGTAGGACGACAGCGGATGCGCAAACAGGGCGAGCGTCACGGGCATCTCCATCTTCGCCGAAAGCCGTCACCGCATAAATAAATTCTCGACGGCAAGCACTTCCTAATATCTTGGCCGTAGGGCGGATGCCTATGCTCAGCCGCGCCCGCTCCGAGACCGATGACACGCCGCGCACGATCTGGGGGTCGCTGGGCCTCAACGCGGACTCGGCGCCCGAGGTAAACGAGAGCCGGCTCGGCCGCCTGGCCGAAGTCGCCACGATCTGGCCGTTCGTTCTGTTCGTCCAGGCACTCGCGCCCGCGGTGGTCGCGCTGATCGTCTATCGGTTCGGCCATCGCGAGCTGTTGGGCGCGGTGGCGACGCGGGGTGGCCTCGTCCTGCTGATGTCGCTGGGTGCGCTGCTCCAGTTGAAACTGCCCAGCGCGCGCGTCTGGCCGAGCCATGCACAGGTTCGCACGCTGACGCTCGGCACCGTGGGGATCGGCGTCGGGCTGCTGTCGCTGTTGCCGTTACTGGCCAGCGTCGAGCCGACGCAACTCCATCTCGCCGGGTTCGTCGCGGTGTTCGCGGCGGTGACCATCACGGCGATCGCCGTTCATCCCGTCCGCGCCGCCACGATTGCCTTTGCCGCCACGCTGGGCGCGATGGTGTCGCTGACGGCGGGAATCGCGCTGCCGTCCGCGGTCGCCGCCATCGCCGTCGTCACCCTGGCCGCCGCCACGATCCGACTCGCGCACGACGATCGGGCCGCGACCGAGCGGAATAGTTCGAGCGGCGATGCCGGCCGCCTCGCCGGGCAATTGGTCCGCGAGGTCGAGGAGCATGGCGACGGCTGGTTCTGGCAGACCGATCGCCAGGGCTATTTCACCTATCTGTCGGCCAAGGTGGGCAACGAACTGTCGCGGCTGGGGCTCAAGACCGCCGACACCCGGCTGATCGACACGTTCCGCATCGATACCGGATCGGGCGATACGGAGCGCACGCTCAACTTCCATCTGTCCACGCGCACGTCCTTTTCCGATTATTCAGTCTGCCCGGCGACGGTGGACGAGGATAGCGACCGCTGGTGGTCGATTTCCGGCCGGCCGATCCTCGACGAGCTCGGGCGCTTTCAGGGCTTCGTCGGGTCGGGTCGCGACTTGACCGAAAAGCGCCGGTCGGAAGCGGAGATCACGCGCCTCGCACTGTTCGACGGCCTGACCGGCCTCGCCAATCGCCAGCGCATGCGCGCGACGCTCGACAAGACGCTGGCACCGCAAGCCGGGTCGCCGGGCACCACCGCCCTGTTCCTGCTCGACCTCGACCGGTTCAAGGCTGTCAACGACACGTTGGGTCACCAAGTCGGCGACGCCTTGCTCAAGCAGGTCGCGCAACGGCTGCAACGTGCCGTCGGCGAAGCGGGCCTGGTCGGCCGGCTTGGCGGCGACGAGTTCAAGGTCGTCCTGCCGGGCGTGGGCAATCGCGAACGGCTGAGCGAGCTCGCGACGACGATCATCGCCTCGCTGTCGCAACCTTATTTCATCGAGGGGTCGTCGATCTCGATCGGCGCGTCGATCGGGATCGCCATCGCGCCGGAAAACGGCATCGATTCGGAAACGCTGATCCGCAACGCCGACATCGCGATGTACGCCGCCAAGGGTGACGGGCGCGGCATCCACCGCTTCTTCCGCGAAGAATTGCTGGAAGGCGCCAAGTCGCGCAAGCAGCTCGAGGACGACCTGCGCCATGCCCTGCTCGCCGGCCAGTTCCACGTGGCGTATCAGCCGGTCGTTTCGACCCAAGGCGCGCGGATCGTCGGCTATGAAGCGCTGATCCGCTGGAACCATCCGACCCGCGGCGCCGTCAGCCCCGCCGAATTCATCCCGATCGCCGAGGAAGCCGGGCTGATCGAATCGATCGGCGAATGGGTGTTGCGCACCGCGTGCATGGAAGCGGCGACCTGGCCCAACCACGTCCGCGTCGCGGTCAACGTTTCCCCCATTCAGTTCGCCAATCCGAGCTTGCCGACGATCGTCACCTCCGCGCTCGCCAATTCGGGCCTCGCCCCGCAACGGCTGGAGCTGGAAATCACCGAAGGCGTGTTCCTCAACGAGGATTCGTCGTCGGAGAATATGTTCAAGGCCTTGAAGGGCATCGGCGTCCGCCTGGCGCTCGACGATTTCGGGACCGGCTATTCGTCGCTCGGCTATCTGAAGAAGGCGCCGTTCGACAAGATCAAGATCGACCAGAGCTTCGTGCGCGGCGCGGCCTCCCCGGGCAATCGGAATGCCGCGATCATCAAGGCGATCGTGACGCTGGCCGACACGCTCTACATGGAAACCACCGCCGAGGGTGTCGAGCACCAGGACGAGGTGGAACTGATCCGTGAGCTCGGGTGCAGCCACATCCAGGGCTATGTCTACGGCAAGGCGGCGCGGTGCGAGGACGTGATCCAGCAATTGCTCGTCGCCGGGGGTGTCGCCTCCACGCAAGGATTCAAGGTCAGCCGCAACCCGCGTTCGACGATGCTGCGCACCGCACAACTCGACCTCGGCGATGCGCAGGGCGAAGTCCGCATCCGCAACATCTCGTCGACCGGCGCGATGGTCGACGGCATCGAATTCACGCACGACCATATCGGGATCGACGTGATGATCGAATTGCTCGAAGGGCAGATGTTCCCCGCCACCGTGCGCTGGGCGAAGGAAGGCCGTGCCGGCCTGGAATTCACCGAATATTTCAACCTCGAACGGCTCAACGCCGCCGCCCCGAACCGCGGCTTGCGCAAGGCAGGATAGTCGCACACCGGATCGTCGGCACGCCGACGCCGGCCGGCCGTGCGATCACCGCGCCGTCGTCGTCTCCACCATGCCGAAGCCCCGCGCGAAGCGGCGTTCCTCGACTCGCTGCGCGTTGAGCGCGGCCGCCAGTTCGCGCAGGCCCGCGTCCAGATCGTGCGCGCGCCCGCACAGGAACATGTCGACCGCCGCATAGCCGCGTTCGGGCCAGCTATGGATCGAGATGTGCGATTCGGCGAGCAAGGCCACCCCGGTGACCCCCTGCCCGTCGCCGAAACCATGGACCTTCAGGTCGAGCAACGTTGCGCCCGACGCGGCGACGCTCGCGCGCAACGCCGCCTCGATCCGCGCTTCGTCAGCGAGATGATCGCAGTCGAACAGGTCGGCCAAAAGGTGCGTGCCGGTGAAGTCCACATCCCTCCTTAGGCGAGCACCGAGGAATGCGGAATAGCCAGATGCCCCATCGCATCCTCCGCCGCGCGCGTGCCGCGATAATGCGCTTCCTCGAACAGCGACAGGCCGCTGAGGTCGGAGTGCGCGAAGAACAAGGGCGGCCGCGGTTGCGCGGCGGCTTCGCGGGCGCCGCTCCAGAAGAACCCCGGCGCGGGGCGGATCATCGCATGCCCCCAACGCCACACGTCGATCCGCCGGAGTGCGCCTTTCAGGTCTGGGTTGGTCTGCACCACATCGTCGCGCACCATGTCCTGCCAATAGTTAAGCGGTCGGCTAAGCATATCGCGCCGCGCCTGGGCGGGGGGCATGTCGGACATCGGCAAATACCAGCTGAGCACCGTGGCCTGTGGAACGCGGTCGAGCGCCTGGTGGGTGTCGACGACATAGCCGAGCGAGCGGCTGGTCCACGACACATTGTCCCACGCGCGCTCGAAGCCGGGCCCGGCGGGCGGGCGGTCGACCGTCACCGCGGCGACGATCCACGGAGCATAGTCGAACCCCTTGGTATCCAGGCCGCCGGGGACGAGCCGCGCGGTGACGAAGTGCGGAGTCGCCAGGATCGCCGCTTCGGCCTCGATCGCGACACCCTTGCCGGTGCCCACATCGAGACAGTCTATCCTGACGCCGCGCCCGTCCGGCACGACGCGGTGGACGATCCGGCCGCAGGTCAGGTTCGGCCTCAGCCGCGCCGCCATCCGCCCGACCAGATGCCCATTGCCTTCGGGCCAAGTCAGCACCGCATCGGGATCGGCATTGGCGGCATGACCGCGGCGGCTGGCGAAATAATGGATGCCGGCCCAGGCCGACACCTGGTCGGGCTCGGTGCCGTAATCGTCGCGGCAGGCATAGCGGACGTGCCCCCGCAGGATCGGCGAGGTCCAACCGCGCTGGTCGAGCCAGTGGGTGAAGCTGACCGTGTCGAGCGCGAGCAGGTCGGCATCGCGCGCGCTCAATTCCATCGGGATCGCGAAGGCCGGCCGGCCGCTTGCGTCGCGCCGGTCGCTATAGGCCTTCATGGCGGCAAAGAACGCCTTGAGGTCGGCGGCGTCCTTGGCGGTCAGGCCTTTCTGCGGCACCAGTCCTTCCTGCCATTTGCCGAGATAGAGCAAGCGCTCGTCCGGGTCGGCGACGACCTGATACGAGTCGTAGACCGGCTTGCCGTCCTGCCACCCGGTCAGGATGCCGAGCTGTTCGAGCAGGCGGATGACGCCCTTCGCCTCGGCATTCGGCAGCGGCAGGTAATGCGCGCCCAGCGGATAGGCCGACACGGCATTCTTCCCCGACCGCGCATTGCCGCCGGTGCGGTCTTCGAGTTCGAACAGGCGAAAGTCGCGCACGCCGGCGTCGGCCAGCGCCCAGGCCGCCGACAGCCCCGCGACCCCGCCGCCGACGATCGCGATCCGAGTCTTCTCGACCGTTTCGGCGGGTGGGAACGTGCCGCCGCGCAGTTTGTGTCCCCGCGTGAAATCGGCCCCACCCAGCGTGCCGGGGATCGCCGCGTCGCCCGGCATTAGCGCGATGGCGCCGGCACCGACGGCGGCTGCGCTGGCGACCGATCCGGCGATCAGGGTGCGGCGCGAAACGGGCATGTCAGCTTTCGTAGACTGCCCATTCGGTCTCGAACTCGCGCACCAGGGCCTGATTGTCGAGCCGGTTCACCGGGGTCGGCCGCCGCGCCATGTCGGGCGGGAAGAAGAAGGCGAGGCTGTCGGCGGTCGGCGTCAGGAACTTGAGGCCCGCCGGCAGCATGCCCGGCTTGCCGATCGGCCGGTTGGACGCGAGCACGAAGCCCCATTCGCCGAAGCTTGGGACATAGACGTGATAGCCGCGCGTCGTCAGCCCCGCCGCCTCCAGCGTGGTCGACACGGTCCAATAGGCATTGGGCGCGACCAGCGGCGAGGTGCTCTGCACGCTCATTACCGCACCGGGGTTCAACGCGCGGGCGAGCTCGCGGTAGAAGCTGACGGTATAGAGCTTGCCGATCGCGAAATTGGTCGGATCGGGGAAATCGACCAGCACCGCGTCGAAGCCGCGCCGGTTCGCGCGCAGCCAGCTGAACGCATCGGCAGTGACGACCTGGACCTTGGGCGACAGCAGCGACCCCTTGTTGAGCGCGACCAGCATCGCACTTTTCGAAAACAATTGCGTCATCGCGGGGTCGAGATCGACCAATGTCACCGATCGCACGCCCGGATACTTGAGGACTTCGCGCACCGCGAGCCCGTCGCCGCCGCCCAGCACCAGCACGTCGCGCGGGTTGGCGACGCGGCTCAGCACCGGATGCACCAGCGCTTCGTGATAGCGATATTCGTCGCGCGACGAGAATTGCAGGTTGCCGTTGAGAAACAGCCGCAGGTCGCCGCCGCGCTTGGTGATGACGATCCGCTGATACGGCGTCGCATCGGCATAGATGATCGGATCGCCATAGGCCGCGACCTCGGCGGTGCGCTCGATCTTCTCCGACGCGAAGAAGCCGGCGACCAGCGCGACTGCGACCAGGATCGCCACCGCCAGCTCGACGGTCAGCCGCCGCCGTTCGGGCAGCGCCACGATCACCGCGATCGCCACCGCGACATTGGCCAGACCGAACACGAACCCGGTGCGGATCAGCCCGAGGTGCGGCACCAGCAGCAGCGGGAACAGCAGCGAGGCGGCCAGCGCGCCGATATAATCGAAGGTCAGCACTTTCGACACGAGATCGCCGAACTCGAGCCGATCCTTCAGGATGCACATCAGCAGCGGGATTTCGAGCCCCACCAACCCGCCGATCGCGAACACCAGGCCGTACAGCGGCAGGCGGAAATCCTGCACCCGGTCGAAGATCAGGAACAGCAACGCCGCCGAACAGCCGCCGATCGCGGCGATCAGCACTTCGACTCGTACGAATACCGCGAGTTCGCCCTTGCGAACGTACCGCGAGCACCACGACCCCACGCCCATCGCGAACAGATAGGTGCCGATGATGGTCGAGAATTGGGTGACGCTGTCGCCGAGCAGATAGCTGGCCAGGGTGCCGGCGAGCAGCTCGTAGATCAGGCCACAGGTCGCGACGACGAACGCCGAGACGAGCAGCAGACCGCCTGTTCTGGAAGGACGGGCGACGCCGCCCTTCGGTTCGTCAGCCATGAATGGCGGAGGCGATGATCAAGGCCATGGAGATTGCGATCGCGCCGCAGAAGATCGCCAGCGCGACGTTCTTTTCGCGGCAAATCTCGCCCCACATGTCGACCGGCGTGATCTTGTCCCACAGCGCGAACCCGCCGAGCAGGATGATCAGCCCGATGAACGTGTAGAGCAGGGTCGTGACGAGTATCGGAATGGAGATCATGGTCCGGTCCTTTGCTTACTTATGGGTGGGGCCGTAGCCGCCGAACATCATCGGCCCCCGCGCGCCGGCGCTGGCGAACGGCGAATAGCCGTCGCGGATCGCGAAGACGGAGAAGCCGATGATGCCCAGGCAGAACAGGCCGTAGATCAGGCTATGGCGGCTCATCAATCGTCGCTCCAGCTGTCGTCGTCATCGTCGCCGCCGCTCGACAGCACGGCCTTGCGGCGCTTTTCGAACCCGAGGTGGCGGAACAGCACGATGATCGGCCAGATCAGGATCAGCAGCAGGCCGAGGATGATGTTCCCGCCGAACAGTCCGCCGCGATCGACCGTCACCGTCACCGGCACCGTCACGCCGCCGGTCGGACTGGCGCCCCACCCGCCATCGGCGAAGCCGTGCCCGCCCATCAGGCTGGTGTCGCTGACCGGGGTGCTCGAACTCGATCCCGCGCCGTTCCATTTGTGCGCCGACAGGGTGACGACCAGATCATAGGTCCCGCCGGGAATGCTGGAGAAGTCGGTGGTCGGCCGCCGGTCGCCCTCCGACCAGGCGCCGTCGCTGTCGGTCCCGGAATAGAATTCGGCGGTGCCGTAACTGTCGATGCTGTCCTGCGTCTTCTGGTCGGTCAGTGAGTAGTCCAAGTCGACCCAGCTGTTGTCGAGACTCGATGCCTCGGCGTCGATCTCGACTCGGCTGCGGCCCGGCGGCAGCACCACGCCCTTGATCACCAGCGTCTTTTCGGGGCCGTCGAGCACGGCGTCGGTGGTCGTGCTGGCGATGCGTTGTTGGCTGCCCGCCATGCCCGAAATGACGAACAAGGTGACCGCGGCGATGATGCCGATCACCCAGGCTTCGAACAGCTTCGGCTTGAACGGCGACGGTTCGTGCGGGGCCGGCCGGTCGTAATTGCGGCGGCGATTGGCGATCCCGAAGGCCGCTTCCGCCTCACCCCAATCGAGCATGTCGAGCCGAGTCCAGGTGCGCTCGCCCGCATAATCCTCGCACGCCAGCATCGTGCCCGGCGTCACATAATCGGTTTCCTCGACCGTCTCGCCCACCGCCACGCGCCAATAGAATTCGCCGACCACGAAGGTGACGCGAACCGGATAGGGATCCCCGAACCGCGTGAAGGTCTGTCCGCCCTGTTGAAGACCGATGCCCCAATGCGATGCCGGCAAGCGGTCGAGCAGCCGCCCCAAGCTGAAGCGCCGCCCGTCATCGACCAGAAAGGCATATCCCTCATAGGGATTGAACAGCAGATATTCGGCCCATTCGACCTCGCCGTCGCTGCGCTCGACGTAACCGACCGTTTCCCAGGTCGTTCCCCGCAACGCGCCGCGCTTGCCCAGCGCGATCTGCGGGCGGCGCAGCGCGCTGTCGGCCTTGGCGATGACTTGCAGATCGGGACTGGTGGCGTCGAGCGTGGAGCCGCAATGGCTGCAGACGACACTAACCGTCGTGCCGGCAACGCGAATGTCGACCGTGCCACCGCAATTGGGGCAATTGACCGGCTTGACCGTCGACGGCGGCGGCGCGGGCGGCGCCGCCGGTGCGGCGAGCGCTTCGTCGGTCATGGCTTGAACGCCGGCATCGGCCAGCCCTCGAACGCGCGCAGGCCCGTCGCCGCGATATCGGCGAGCGAGACATACTGTCCC
>Ga0164294_10005819_pt1 | contig 10566 bp, 9 predicted proteins | sample GEODES005metaG_FD_111479 | JGI IMG/M metagenome (GOLD analysis project Ga0164294, IMG submission 111479) | Oligotrophic lake water microbial communities from Sparkling Lake, Wisconsin, USA - GEODES005 metaG | ecosystem: Environmental > Aquatic > Freshwater > Lake | place: USA: Sparkling Lake...
AATTCGTAGGATGTTGGTAATTATTTAATAAAGAACCTCGCTCTCAATGCGGGTGCAAAACTAGTAACTTTATCCGAATTTCCTAACCTTATAATAATCTTTTTTTAAAGTATTTTCTTAACTCTTGAAAAACAAGAGGTTACATGTAAATGTTTTTTGATAAGAATAATAAGTAGCGTAATGTATCTAAAAAAATTAGCTAAATAAGACAGAAAAGAGCAGCAACCTTTTTGTGTGTTTGAAAGGTACTAACAAAAAAATCAAGTAGATCAGGAAGTGGATGTTAAAAAAACTATATCTATATATATTGTAGGAAATATTGGATTGTATTATCTTTGCTCCTCAATAAAAATTAAACCATGATTAAAGTTACTTTACCCGATGGATCGGTAAGAGAGTTTTCGCAAGGCGTAACTCCAATGGATGTTGCTAAAAATATTAGCGAAGGATTTGCTAGAAATGTGATTTCGGCTAATTATAATGACACAACGATAGAAACATCTACCCCGTTAACCACTGATGGTACACTTACTTTATATACTTGGAATGACAAAGAAGGAAAGAAAGCATTTTGGCATTCAAGTTCACACGTAATGGCACAAACGCTTGAAGAAATATACCCTGGAATTAAATTAACACTAGGACCTGCAATTGATAACGGTTTTTATTATGATGTAGATTTTGGGGATCATAAAATTACGGATGCGGATTTCAAGAAGATTGAAGATCGCGTGTTAGAAATTTCTAGAGAGAAGCATGAATTTAAAATGCGTGCAGTAACGAAAGCCGAAGCGTTAGAAGTTTATAAAAACAACGAGTACAAAACAGAATTAATTTCTAATTTAGAAGACGGAACTATTACTTTTTGTGATCATGCTACGTTTACAGATTTATGTCGTGGTGGACACATTCCGAATACAGGGATAATTAAGGCTGTGAAAATCATGAGTATTGCTGGTGCGTATTGGCGTGGTGATGAGAAAAACAAACAGTTGACACGTGTTTATGGAACTTCATTTCCAAAACAGAAAGATTTAACGGACTATTTAGAATTATTAGAAGAGGCTAAAAGACGCGACCATAGAAAATTAGGTAAAGAATTAGATTTATTCCATTTTTCACAACGTGTCGGGCAAGGTTTACCATTATGGTTACCAAAAGGGGCTGCTTTGCGCGATAGATTAGAACAATTTTTAAAGAAAGCGCAAAAGAAAGCAGGATACGAACAAGTAGTTACACCACATATTGGTCAGAAAGAATTATATGTAACTTCTGGACATTATGCTAAATATGGTGCAGATAGTTTTCAACCTATAACCACTCCAGCGGAAGGTGAAGAGTTTTTATTAAAACCAATGAACTGTCCACATCACTGTGAAATATACAATTCTAGACCTTGGTCTTACAAAGATTTACCAAAACGTTATGCCGAATTTGGTACCGTATATAGATATGAACAATCCGGAGAATTACACGGCTTAACACGTGTAAGAGGTTTTACTCAAGATGACGCACATATTTTCTGCATGCCAGATCAATTGGATACAGAATTTAAAAATGTTATTGATTTAGTACTATATGTGTTTGGTTCATTAGGATTTGAGAACTTTACAGCGCAAGTTTCTGTAAGAGATTTAAACAATCCTGATAAATATATCGGAAGCGTTGAAAACTGGGAAAAAGCCGAAAATGCTATTATTAGCGCTGCAAAAGATAAAGGTTTAAATTACGTTATTGAAGCTGGTGAAGCTGCATTTTATGGACCGAAGTTAGACTTTATGGTAAAAGATGCTTTAGGGAGAAGTTGGCAATTAGGAACAATTCAAGTGGATTATAATTTACCTGAACGTTTTGAACTATCATATAAAGGCGCTGATGACAAATTACATCGTCCAGTAATGATTCATAGAGCGCCATTTGGTTCAATGGAACGATTTATTGCTATTTTGCTAGAACATACCGCAGGGAATTTTCCACTTTGGTTAATGCCAGAACAGGCAATTATATTAAGTTTAAGTGAGAAATATGAAAAATATGCAAAAAAAGTTTTAGATTTGCTGGAAATTCACGAAATTCGCGCCCTAATTGACAACCGAAATGAAACAATTGGTAAGAAAATTAGAGAAGCAGAAATGCAAAAAATGCCATTTATGCTAATAGTTGGTGAAGAGGAAGAAAAAAATGGTACCATTTCTGTACGTCGAAATGGACAGGAAGGAAAAGGGAATATAACAGTTACAATTGAAGAATTCGTAAAAATTGTAAATGAAGAAATAAGCAAAACATTGAAACAATTTTAAAGTTTAACTAAAATTACAGAGTCATAGCAATTAGAAGAGGAAGAGGGAGTTACACTCCTAGAGTAGAAAAAGTAGCCGCACATCGTATTAATAATTTAATTAGAGGTGTAGCTGAAGTACGTTTAGTAGGTGAAAATATTGAACCAGGCGTATACAAAATGGCCGATGCACTTCGATTTGCAGAGGAACAGGAAGTAGACTTAGTTGAAATTTCACCAAACGCAGACCCACCTGTTTGTAAATTGATGGATTATGGAAAATTCTTATACCAACAAAAGAAAAGGGAAAAAGAATTAAAAGCAAAATCTAGTCAGGTTGTAATTAAGGAAATTCGCTTTGGACCTCAAACTGATGAGCATGATTATGAATTTAAGAAAAAAAACGCTTTAAAATTCTTGCAAGAAGGCTCTAAATTAAAAGCATTTGTATTTTTTAAAGGGCGTTCTATTATCTATAAAGAGCAAGGACAAATTTTATTATTACGTTTGGCTCAAGATTTAGAAGAATACGGAAAAGTAGAAAGCATGCCAGTTTTAGAAGGAAAACGTATGATTATATACATTGCTTCAAAGAAAAAAGTTAAATAAAGCAATAAGCAGTAAGCAATAAGCAGTAAGCAGTAAGCAATAAAAAGCCTAATGCTTAAAGCTATCAAGATAGTAAGTAAGAATAAATTAAATACCTAGGAAAAAATGCCTAAAATGAAAACAAAATCTAGTGCTAAGAAACGATTTAAAGTTACTGGTTCTGGAAAGATCAAAAGAAAACACGCTTTTAAGAGTCATATTTTGACAAAAAAATCTAAAAAACGTAAATTAGCTTTAACTCACTCTGGTTTAGTTCATAAAACAGATGAGAAAAGCATTAAACAGCAATTAAATATTATTTAATACGTTGTTTGGTTAAAACTAATTAATAACCCTGGAGTGGGCAGACTTCGACAGGCCAAGCCTGAAAATATAAGTCGAAAGTACTAATAAAGTCGCCTTACTACAAAAAACATTTAAAATTATGCCAAGAGCAGTAAATTCAGTAGCTACAAGAGCTAAAAGAAAAAGAGTATTAAAACAAGCAAAAGGATTCTTCGGAAGACGTAAAAACGTTTGGACAGTCGCTAAAAATGCGGTAGAAAAAGCAATGTGCTATGCCTACCGTGATAGAAAACAAAAGAAAAGAAATTTCCGTGCCTTATGGATTATGCGTATAAACGCAGGTGCAAGACAATACGGAATGAGCTATTCTCAGTTTATGGGGAAAGTAAAAGCTAACAACATCGAATTGAACCGTAAAGTTCTTGCCGATTTAGCCATGAACCACTCAGAAGCATTTGCAGCTATCGTAAATAAAGTGAAATAATCAACGTTTAATCATATTTATATCTTACTTATATAAAATCCCAACCTTTCAGTTGGGATTTTTTTTGTTTCTATTCTTAATGTAAATTTCTATTATTAATCGTAAATTTGCGACTTACAACAGTATATGGAAAATAATGAAACAAACCTTTACTTTGAAGGTTTACACCCAAGAAACAAACATGTTGGCAGATATGATTTTACACAATTAATTAAAACACATCCCGATTTAAACTTACATTTATTCTTAAATAAAACTGGAGAAAAGTCTATAGATTTTTCTAATCCTATTGCTGTAAAAGCCTTAAACAAAGCGTTATTATTGCATTTTTACAATTTAGAATACTGGAATATTCCTAAAACCAACTTATGCCCTCCTATTCCTGGAAGAGCCGAATACATGCATCATATTGCAGATGTATTGGCCGCTTCAAATGGCGGAGTGGTTCCTACAGGAAATACAGTTAGAATTTTAGATATTGGGGTAGGCGCAAATTGTATTTATCCAATTATTGGGAATCATGAGTACGGTTGGACATTTGTAGGTACCGAAGTGGATAAGCAATCTTTATTAACTGCAGAAACCATTTTAAGTAAAAATCCTAAATTAAACGAAAACGTAACTATTCGATTTAATGATAATAAGCGAAATGTATTAAAATATATATTAGAATCGGAAGAGGTATTTGATTTTGTTATTTGCAATCCGCCTTTTCATTCCTCTGCGGTAGAAGCTGCAAAAGGTTCGTTACGAAAAAGTAAAAACTTGGGTCAGAAAGTAGCTGACAAACCCGTTTTAAATTTCAGTGGGCAGAATAACGAATTATGGTGCGAAGGCGGTGAATTGGCTTTTGTAACCAATATGATTTACGAAAGTGTGCATTTTAAAAGTCAATGTAAATGGTTTAGTGCCATTGTTTCTAAAAAATCAAACTTGAAGCCTTTGTACAAACAAATGAAGAAAGTAGAAGTTAAAAAAAGTACTACACTTCATTTAACTAATGGAAACAAAACTACACAGATTATTTGCTGGCAATTTTAATAAAAAAAGGCTACCATTTGGTAGCCTTTTTTTATGAATTTATTACTAAACGAAAACCTTCTCCGTGAATATTCAAAATTTCTACACGTTCATCTAATTTTAGATATTTTCTAAGTTTAGCAATATAAACATCCATACTTCTTGAGGTGAAATAATTATCATCTCTCCAAATTTTTGTTAATGCTAATTCTCTTGGCATTAAATCATTTTCATGAAGGGCTAACATTTTTAATAATTCAGATTCTTTTGGAGATAATTTTATTGGCTCTTGATTATCAAAAGTTAAGAATCGCAATTTTGAATTTAAATGAAATTTACCAATAGTAAATTCAAAAATGGTAGAATCTGGTTTTGTTTCAGATACTTTTCTTTGAATAATCGCTTTGATTTTCATTAACAACACTTCTGAATCGAATGGTTTGTTTAAATAATCGTCAGCTCCAACTTTATATCCTTTTAAAACATCTTCTTTTAATGTTTTAGCTGTTAAAAAAATAATTGGCACTTCTGTATTTCTCTCTCTAATCTCCCTAGCTAATGTGTATCCATCTTTGTATGGCATCATTACGTCTAAAATACATAAATCATAGGTATCTTTTTTAAACTTCTCGAAACCTTCCATTCCGTTTTTAGCTAATGTCACTTCGAAATCATTTAATGATAAATAATCTCTTAAAACCGAACCAAAATTTGGATCGTCTTCTACTAATAATATTTTTTTTGCTTCCATATATTAATTTATTAATGGTAATTTAATTATAAACATGCTTCCTTTTCCTTTTTCACTTTCAACAAAAACCTCGCCATTATGGTCATCGATTATTTGTTTTACATAAGCCAAACCTAATCCGTGACCTTTTACATTGTGTAAGTCACCCGTATGTTCTCTAAAAAATTTATCAAAAACCTTCTTTTGAACAGCTTTTGTCATTCCTATTCCGTTATCTTCTATTTTAATAAGTACATAATCTTTAATATTTTCCGTGTACACGTTAATCATTGGTTTTTCTACCGAATATTTCATGGCATTATCTAAAATATTAACCAATACGTTTGTAAAATGTATATCATTTAAAAGTACTGTAGTTCTAGTGGCATTAAAATGAGTATGCACTTCTCCTTCTCTATCTTCTAAAATTAAACTTATATGATCAATTGCGTCTTCAATAAATTCTGTAATTTCTTGTGGTTCTTTATCAATATTTAATTCGTTTTTTTCTAATTTCGAAATTCTTAGTACATTTTCAACTTGGGCATGCATTCGTTTGTTTTCATCCTTAATCATTTGAAGATATTTTTGCACTTTTTCTTTATCATCAATAATTTTCGGATTTTTTATAGCATCTAAAGCTAAATTTATCGTCGCAATTGGTGTTTTAAATTCATGTGTCATGTTGTTAATGAAATCCGTTTTTATTTCGGATATCTGTTTTTGCATGATTAATTGTTTTAAAGCACTAGTATACGTTACTAAAATAATAACCACAAATAATAATGTTAAAATTGTCATTGGTAACATTGACGAGAATACAAAATTTGTTTTATTGGGAAATCTAAGTAATAATTTATATTCTGTTTTTCCATCAGCATCTAATAAAATAGGCACACTATATGTGGTGCATTTATCGTATCTAAATTCTTCTGATTTTATTTTAGTTGCTAGACCATTTTTATATACAGCAAATTCATAAGGAGTTTTTAATTCGGATTTATATAATTCAAAATTCAAAACATCATTTACTAATTTTGAAGAAATTCTTTTATGAATTTGTCTTTGAGAAACAATGTCTCTAAACAAAAGTTCAAATTGAACACGGTCCAAAATACCTAATCTACCATTTTTTTGTATGGTTATATTTGGTTTTGTTCCTATATTAGATTCGCTACCTTCTAAAGAATTATCTTTATAAATTTGCGTTTTTCTTTTTGCTTGATATTCCCTAATTTTTATTGCACTAGCATTTTTATCAAAGAACGAACCATCTATACCAAAATCTTCTGGAATAATTGTATTAGAATATATTAAAACTTCTTTTGTATTGGAATCTTTTTCATAATAAAAAAGTTGTTTTAATTGTTCTTGCTTAGGTTCTCTTCCTGTACTGTCTTTAAATTTTTTATAAGACGTATAGAAATCAACCATTTCTTTATTGTTTAGCTTCTCAGAAACATTACTTAAAACTACTAAAGCGTGATGTTTAAATTGATCATCATTTTTTTGAAAAGCACTATTAATCCAATACAATTGAACTAAAATAATTCCTATCAAGGAAATACTCATTAAAAAAACTAATATTCTAAACCTCGTTTTATTCATCATAGCAAAGTTAAGGCGGAATTAAAAGCAAGCGAAACAATTAACCAATATTTAACAATTATGTTAAAATTCAAATATTATTTAATTTTTTTATTAAAATATCAATTAATTGATACGTTTTTTCTAAATTTTCATTTACAATGACGTAAGTGGCTAATCTAATTTTCTCTTCTTCAGGAAGTTGGTTTTCAATAATCTTTAAAATGATTTCTTTGGATGTTTTATCTCTTTCTAAAACGCGTTGAATTCGAGTTTCTAATGGTGCCGTTACTAAAATAGTTGCATCACAATAATTTTGACCCTTTGTTTCAAATAATATTGCCACTTCTTTGATAATAAAAGGAGCTTCTTTATGTTGTTTCAACCAATTTTCAAAATCTAGTGTTACTTTGGGATGAATAATCGAGTTAAGTTGTGATAATTTATCTTTATCCGAAAACACCAATTCACGAATATAATTTCTATTTAATTGACCGTTTTCTAAAATTACATTTTCTGAAAAAAGAGTTTGAACTTGTTGCACAACTTCTTTGGTATTCATAATTTCTTTTGCCGCTTCATCGGCAATATATACAGGTATTCCTTTTGAAGCAAAATAATTTGCTACACTTGTTTTTCCTGTTCCAATTCCACCTGTAAGTCCAATTATTTTAGTCATTATTATTTTTTAAAAAATAGTTTTGGAAAGGCCATCTCAGGTTGTTGTTTTAAAATTTGAATTTTAATAAATGAAAGTAAAAACCCTTTTCCATATCCATAAAACTGAATTACAGTTGCTACCAAACTATATATAGCAATTTCTATAGATTTATTTTTTTGAATAGAGGCTAGAAACAACATTAAAAAATAAAAAACATATATATACAAAAAATAAGGAAAATTGAAAATTGCTATTAATGAAGAAAACAAAAAACCTAATAAAAACATAGTTGGAAACCAAAATGTAATTTTTGCATATTCTGGATACCAAGAATTTAAGATTGGTCTAGCTAAACCAAATTTATTGACTTGCATATAAAATTTATTCCAATCGATTCTACGTTTATGATATACAAAAGCCTTAGATATTAATTTTGTTTTATAGCCTAATTTCCATAACCGAATTGATAAATCAGGATCTTCGCCTGGGTGAATATTTCCGAAACCTTTTGATGCTTCAAATGCTGTTTTAGACAAACCCATGTTAAAACTTCTGGGCTGAAACTTATCAAGTTTTTCACTTCCGCCTCTAATTCCACCGGTAGTTAAAAAAGATGTCATAGTAAAATTTATTGCCTTTTGTATTTTTGAAAAAGAATCCAAAGCTGCATCTGGACCACCAAAACAATCCACAAAATCTTTTTTTAATTCTTCATCAACGGTTTGTAAATAATTAAATGGAATTATGCAATCGGAGTCTAAAATGATAAAATAATCACCTTTCGCTACATTCATACCAAAATTTCTAGAATCTCCTGGACCTGAATTGGGTTTAAAGTAATAGCTAATATTTAAATTCACATATTTTTGAAGTATATGCTCACAAGTAATTGTAGAACCATCTTCAATAATTACAATTTCGTAATTAGAAATATAGGATTGTTTAGATAAACTTTCTAATAGTTCGTCAATTTCATCAGGTCGATTAAAAACAGGTATGATTAAAGAAAATTGCATGGTGTTTTATTATAAAAACAAAGATATATATAAAAACAAAAAAGTCCCGATTTCTCGAGACTTTTAAGTAAAAAATATTTAAAAAATTATTCCTTAATTACTTTAATTGTGTGAACTGAATCTTCAACAGTAATATTAACTATATAAGCTCCTGTAGTTAATGCAGCCATATTAACTAGAACGTCATTCGAATTCGTTTTAGTATTTAAAACTTCTTGACCTAATAAGTTAGTTATTTTTACATTACTGATAGCTGTTTTGTATGATAAATTCAAGACATCTTTTACAGGATTAGGATATGCTACAAAGTTTGAAGTATCAAAACTTGAGTTACTTAATGATGCATCGTAAGCTGAAACTTGAAATGTTCCAAAATCATTATTTCCATATTCCCAAAATCTTACATACAACACCTCACCTGGTGTTCTATTTGTTAATGAAATTTTTGAAAATGAACCATTAGCTGAATCATCATCATCACATTCTACTAATACCAAAGTACTACATGGACCAGAATAAATAGCCATACCTGTATCAGAAATTAGTGAACCTGAAACTGATGCAGAATCAAATGTAATACTTCCAGATGCTGGTACAACTACAGAATACCATACATCACCACCTGAATAAGATGCACATCCTGGATCAGGTGCACCAGTAGATGCTGTTGATCCTATATTAGTTCCAACTAAAGGATTTGTTGCAAATGCAGCACCTGGAGTTAAAACCGTAGCGTTAGCACAATTGTCATTCGCTGGTGGAGTTGCTAATGTAGTAAATGAAACTGTATTCCATGTACTAAATGTTCCTATAGCACAAACAGAACGAACATGAAAATAATAAGTGGTTAACGGAGTTAAAGCTGAAGCCGCATAAGTAATACCACTGATTGCTGTACCCGAGCCTGTTGGAACTGTTCCCACAGTATTTAATACATACTCATATCCTAAAGCGGCACTAGTAACAGCAGGCCAGTTAATATTTGCAACCATATCTGCAACACCAGAAGCTACTGGAGCAGGTGGCGCACATGCAGGTGGCGCTATTACTGAAATTGTATAATCTTCATACTCCCCTCTAGTAACTGCAGCACATGGATTACTTGGATTTGAAGCATTCCAATCCGTCATAATTCTCATTCTGTAGTTTCCAATAGCTGTTCCAACAGGAATTGAAATTGTACCAGAGAATGGTCCATTACCATAAGAGGTAGTGTTATATACTTTCTCTGTAGCATTATTTAATATCATATCATTATTCCAATCAATCCAAATTGAAAAACCAGCAGTTCCTCCAACAATAGCAGCATTAAAATTAAATGAACTAGTTGCAAAACCTGATACAAATTGTGTACTTGCATTTAAATAACCACCAGTTGTAAAACCTGTAGCTAAATTAGAAATATTTTGAGATCCTCCCGTAGTTGAAAAATTATTTACATAAGTAGCATTACCCGTACTTGAAGGTAAGCAATATCCTGTAAAAAATGATAAAGTACTCCAGTTACCAAAAGCGCCAGCTGTACAAGCTGCTCTTACATGTAAATAATACACAGTTTGAGGGGTTAAGCCTGAAGCTACATAAAACGTAGATGTAGTAGCTGTACCTGAAGTAGGAGGTGTTGCAGATGTTGTTACTGCATATTCATAACCCGTTGCACCGTTAGTAGATAAATTATCCCATGAAGTATTTGCACCTGTGAAACTAACTCCACCAACAACTAAGCCGGTTTGATCCGGACAAGTAGGAGATAACTCAACTCTAAAATCATCAAAATTAATTCCATTTGGTGCACTTGGTGCAACCACACGAACTCCAAAAGAATAGTTGTCAGTTGTAGTTGGGGTAAATTCAAAATTAAATTTATTCCATGATGGACCTTGATATCCTGTTAAT
>Ga0164294_10005821_pt1 | contig 10565 bp, 5 predicted proteins | sample GEODES005metaG_FD_111479 | JGI IMG/M metagenome (GOLD analysis project Ga0164294, IMG submission 111479) | Oligotrophic lake water microbial communities from Sparkling Lake, Wisconsin, USA - GEODES005 metaG | ecosystem: Environmental > Aquatic > Freshwater > Lake | place: USA: Sparkling Lake...
CGCTTGGCGGCGTGACCGGTGTCGGCGCCGGAACGGCTGGCGGCTTGTAATTGTTCTGCGCGTTGGCGATGGCCAGAAGGTGGCTGGAGTTCAGCGGGCTGCCACCGAAAGAGGGATTGATCGGCCTGAACACGATATCAGATGCGGTTGCGGGCACAGACGCCAGGAGCAAGGTCGACAGCGCCGCGCCTACAATCATCCGCTGCCGGGCAAATGTCCGTCGCGGCATCGATCCGAACCCACGCGCATCAGAACCCCCGCGGATCGCACCGGCCATCGCCCTGCCCGGACCGCGATCGGCGGCCTGAGCCGCAGTGACCGCCTGGACAATCGCGACGGGCAGGATCGCGCAATCCGCGGCTCCGGCGTCACCGGCGATGGTGGAAGACTCGCTCAATCTGGCCATTTCCGGCTTCACCCGAAGCTCGAAATTCTTCGCAACAACCGACATTTATCCCTCTTTTCAGCAGGGCGATACAAAACTGGCGAAACCGGCACACACCCCCAAGTCTCTCGTGCCGTCTATGCCTTATTCCGAGCCTAATACAAATAGCATTTACATTTACATTTTATGATCAGTCGTTAACTTCTCGCGTCAATGGCCGTCGTTCTGCCATCTGGTGCGTCCGCGTTGGCAGCGCGCAATCGTCGGGGAAGGTGAGTATTGCGATCCTGCGACCTGTCTCCGTCAGTGCAGTGCCCGCGCCAGGAACGCAGCCGCGCCGCCCTGTCCACCATCATGGCGGCCGCAGCCGACGTTCTGGCGCGCAAGGGCCATGATGGCTTCTCGATGACCGAAATCGCCGAAGCGGCTGGCATGGCCGTGGCCAATATCTACCGGCGGTTCGAGAGCAAGGACAGCATCGTCCAGGCCCTGGCGCTCTACAACTTCCAGCGCCTTGAAGAGCAGATCGTTGCGGATACGCGTTGTGTCCGACGACGGGGCGGCGGTGCGCGGTCCGGATACTGCCGCCTGGACCGCGCCAGTTCGCGTCAGTCAAGGGCTGGCGCTATTCGCCATCTGTTCGACCAAGCCTTGTCGACCTGACGGTGGTCGCGCTGCCCTTTACAGGCCTGATCAATGGGTCCTGACCCCAGGGTCTACGGAGCTGCTACCAGCCCATCACATAGCGCTCACGGCGCACATCGGCCCCGCCACGCAACGTCCCGGGTCCAGGCACAACGCCTACCGCGACGATGCCGGTCGAAACACCGAACGGCCCAAGCACATCAAGCTTGTGGCCGCGCGCAGTCAGCCCAGCGCGCACGTCGGCAGGCACGCGGTCTTCGATTTCCAGCACGCCGGGCTCGTCCTTCTTCACAGCAAACGAGCCGTGGAAATGGTTCGAGTTGATCCGCGGCGCCTCGATGGCGGCCTGCAGCGGCTGGTCATGGATCAGCACGCGCAGCAGGACGTTCATGATCTGCTGATCCTGGTTATCGCCGCCGGGTGTGCCGATCGCCAGATAGGGCGCTCCGTGCTTCAGCACGATGCTCGGCGTCAAGGTCGTGCGCGGGCGCTTGTAGGGGGCGATGACATTGGGGCTGGCCGGATCGAGATCGAAAATTGTCAGGCGGTTGCTCATCGGCACCCCGGTATCACCGGCAATATAGGCACCGCCCAGCAGCCAGCCGGAGCTCGGCGTGCAACTGAATAGATTGCCGTCCTTGTCCACCACTTCGATGGCAGTGGTATCTGCACTTGGCCCGCCATTGCGCTTGAGCATGTGCGGCACAAATTGCGGCGTCGTGCGGGGGCGACCTTCATGCGCCCACGGGTTGCCAAAACGATGCTGGAGCGAGGCCATCGGCGCGATCTGGCGGGCGCGCTCGGCGGCATAGGCCTTGGACAAGAGCCCCTTGCCCGGCACCGTGGCGAAATCCGGATCACCGAAGAACATGTTGCGGTCATCGAACGCCAGCTTGATCGATTCCGCCAGCGTGTGAAGATAGATTTCCGAACCCGGCGTCATCGCCGCAATGCCCGCCGCTTCGGCAATGTTCAGCGCCATCAGCAGGGCTGGCCCCTGGCTCCAGAAGCCGGCCTTGCACACTTCATGACCGAACACGCTGACCATCGCCGGCGCTTCCACCTTGCCAGCGTAGCGCGCCAGATCGTCATAGCGCATCAGCCCGCCATCAGCTTCCATGGCGGCGCCGATCCGCCGTGCAATGTCGCCCTTGTAAAAAGCATCGCGCCCGGCCTGAATCGCCGCCCTGCGGTCGCTGGTGCGGGCAAAGGTCGATCTGTCCGCCTCGGCAATGATCCGCAGCGTGCGCGCCAGATTGGGCTGGCGAAAGATTTCCCCGGTCTTCGGGAGCTTGCCGCCCGGATAATAGGTGTCATAGGCTGACTTGTACTTGGACGTCGCCTTCTGCTGGCTGACAAACACCTCAGCCAGAAAATTGTACATCACAAAGCCGTCGGCCAGATCGATCGCCGTTTCCATCACTTGTGAAAGGGTCATCGTGCCATTGAGTTGCAGCGCCAGCGCCATCGCATCGACCACGGCGGGAATCGTCCCGCCATTGGGCCCATTGCCCGGAATCACGCCTTCGGCGGCAAACTTGTCCGGCGTCGCGAGCCCCGGCGCCGTGCCCTGCCCATTGACCACCGAGACCTTTTTCGTCTTTGCGTCATAAATGATTGTCGGCGCTTCGCCGCCAAATCCGAAGTGCGAAATTTCGGTCACCGCGGCTGCCAGTGTCGCTGCCACCCCGGCATCGGTGGCGTTTCCGCCCGCCAGCAAAATGCGGTTGCCTGCCGCCACGGCATAGTGCCGCCCGGCCGCAACAATGCCGAAATTGCCGACAATCTCCGGCCGCAACGTTTCACCGACACTCACCAGCCGGGTAGGCTCGATCGCCGGGGCCCGCACAGCTGCGGCCGTCTGGGCCGCCACCGATCCGCTGCCTGCCACCATGGCCGCACCGCCCAAAGCCAAAGCGGCCAATTCGCGCCGGCTCAACGGCCCCTGCGCATCATCGTGTCTGTTGGTCATGCAATCGGTCCTTGTGGCAGGCAGGCGGTGCACCGCACCGCCTGCCCACATCATCAGAAGCTCTTTGAAACGTTCACATACCAGTAACGTGCCATCGGCGCATACAGGTTCGACAGATAGCCGGTGGACGCCAGCGGTGGTTCCTTGTCGAAAATGTTGCGCGCGCCAACCGTGATGGCCGTCCCCTTGAGATAGTCCTCCCTCTCGAAGGCATAGCGCAGGAACAAGTTCACCGTGGTCTGCCCGTTCACAGGGAACGGATTGGCGTTGGCATCACGCACCGCATTCTGCACCACATCGTCGATGAACTGCGTGAACGCGCCAACCGTGACCGGACCCATCGACCAGGTCACGTTGGCACTCAGGCGCCAGCGCGGCTGGCCATCGATGCCCACGACATCACCGCCACCCAGGATCGGCACGCCGGCGTTGATTCGTCCGGCCTTCTGCGCATCGAGCAGCGCCTGCACCGGTGCCGGCGCCACAACCTGATAATTGATCAGCTTGGCCGCATTCACGTTGATCGTGAAGTTGCCAATCCTGCTGGTGCGCAGCTGATAATCGATGTTGAAGTCGATACCGTTCACCGTCACCGGCTGCAGATTCTCGAAGTTCGTCACCACGAAGTTGAGCAGGCCCACGGGCGCCAGACCGGTGCCGGCCACCGCAGCAATATCATCAGCGGTCACCGGCTGACGGAAGACGTTGGGGTTGCTGCTGCCCTGCACGCGCATCAGATAATCGAGGTTGACCACGTTCTGGAAGTCGAACAGCCCAACGACATTCTTCTGCTTGATCTGCCAGCGGTCGACCGTCAGCGTCAGGTTGCCCCAGCCATCCGGCAGCGGCGGCATCACCACCACGCCCATGTTCCAGCTGGTCGATTCTTCCGGATCGAGGTTCGGGTTGCCGCCGCTGCGGCGCAGCACCGAAACCGGGCGGTTGCACGTGGCAAAGCTGGTGATGCGACCGGCGCGCAGATCCGCTTCACAAAGCGTATACTCGATCCCGCCGTTCACCCGGTCCAACACGGATGTGTTGATCACCTCAAGGTTCGGCGCCCGGAAACCCTGCGACCAGGATCCGCGGAACTTCAGTCCTTCGAACACTTCCCACGAGCCGGCAAACTTCGGCCGCGCCACGCTGCCGACGTCGCTGTAATCCTCATAGCGCCCGGCCACCTGCACATCCAATGAGCGGATCAACGGGAAGTGCATGTCAGGATTGACCAGCGGAATGGCCAATTCGGCATAGGCCGATTTCACATTGCGCTGGCCGTACACATCCGGGCTGGGGCTGGCACCAACAAGATCGGAGCCCAGAAAAACGCCGGTCACGGCATCGGTGTAGGTGATATCCACACCGCGAACGCCGCCCTGCCGCGCATCGCGATTGTCGCTGTACGTCTCGCGCCGATACTCGATCCCGGCCGCAATCCCGATGTTGTTGCCGCCCCAGAGCTCGAGCAGCTTGCTGTTCGAAATCCGCAGATCCCACAGCCCAAGGGTCGTCTTGGTAGCCCGGGTCGCGATGATCTTGAAGCTGTTGATCGTTGCCTGCGGGTTGGCCACGCCGTCGCCGATGTTCGGCGTCGTCAGATTGCCGCCGTTGAACGGGTTATAGGCATCCGGCGTGGTCCGGTTGATCGCCGCCTGCAAGGCCGTGTTCGAAAGGCCGCCCGAAGCGTCGGACGCGGTGGCCCATGTATAAAGGCCTGCCGATTCCCAGTTCCAGTTGCCGAAGTTGCCTTTCAGCCCGCCCAGGAAGCGATACTGATAGTTGGTCACTTCGACTTCGCGGGTGCCGGCATCCACATAGTTGAGACTGACAATCGTCACCGGCAAACCGGCGTCAGGAATGTTCAGCCCCGGCAGCCGGTTGGGTGACCCGACAGCACCGAGCGGGTTCCAATAGGCGGTCGGCGCCACCGTGATCGGAATATTGGCCAGCGAGCCGAGCGAACTGACCGTTGCCGCCGTCTTGCCGCGGTAGAAGCCAACTTCGCCGAAGAAGTCGAGATTGTCGGTCAGCTCATAATTGATGAACGAAAAGGCGTTGATGCGCTTCACCGACGGCTGGGTCGTGATGTTCGGAAATGTCTGCGCCGAATCAAAGCGCAGATTGGCATCGACACTGGCCATCTCGGTGGTGCCGACGCCGTCATCATAGCAGACACCCGCGGTCGATGTTCCGACCCGGCATCCAGGGTTTGTTGTCGGCTGGGTATGGAACTGGCGCGATGCGTTGGTCAGCGGCGTGCCGTTGGTGGTAAGGATTCCCGCACCCGACGCCCGGAACGTGCCCCAGGGCGCGCCGGTCGCCGTGCCGTTGAACGCAGCATTGTTGGCAAATGTTGTGCCGGCCACCAAGGGTCGGCGGTCGAGGTTGGCTGTGTAAGGTTGTTCACGCAGGAACAGCTTGGACTTCTGGGCATAGCCGACGAACACCGAAATGTTGCCCCGGCCTTCGTTGAAATCCGTCCCGGCCAACGCATTGAACTGCCATTCGCGCAGGTCTGTTCCCTCGGCACCGCCATATTGGGCGTCAAGTTTCAAGCCCTTGAAGTCGGAACGCAGGACGTTGTTGACCACACCGGCGACCGCGTCCGAACCATAAAGGGCTGCCGCACCATCGAGCAGCACTTCCACCCGGCTGACAGCACCCACCGGAATGGTGTTGGAGTTGTAGCCAAAGGTTGGCACACCCGAATCGATGACACCGGTAATGGCCTGCGAGGTCGGGTGCAGCACGGTGCGCCGGCCGTTGATCATCAGCAGCGTATTGCCCTGGCCCAGCCCGCGAAGGCTGACCGTGGATACGTCACCGCGCGCCGCATTGGCGTTGCCGCCGCCCAGTACCTGCTCGTTGAACGTCACGCCACCAAGCTGCGGGATGGAACGATAAAGGTCGGCGCCAGACACGGCGGCCACGGCCTGGATCTGCTCGATCCCGATCACGCTCAGCGGTGTGGCGCCGATGTTCTTGCCGCCCCGGATCTGCGAGCCGGTGACGACGATTTCCTCGACGTCATTTTCATCAGCAACCGGAACTGCGGCACTGGTGGTCGATGTCGTCGACTGGGCATTTGCTGCCCCGGCCCAGGCCCCGGCCCATGCCATGGCCAGCAGCGCCGTCGAACCCAGCACCGCCACACGCGGCCGCACCGCACCTCCCAACCCGAAGAAACTGGTCATGTCGTCCCCCTTTTCATGTCAATGACTTGCCGCAGAAAATGACAAAACGCGTCCGACGCCAGCCGATCAAAGGATCGCCAGACAAAATTATCACTTTGACAATCAAATCCCCAAATTCGAAAAACATTGCCGCGACGTAACATTGCCTGACCTACGACGGGGCAGAAAAATGACGCAGCTATTGCCAATCGAACCCTATGTAAGCTGGCAATGTCACAATCCTGCCATATGTAATTTGGCGTAGAGAATGCTCTGTTGGGTTGAGTTAGCGCTGTGCCGCATGTCTCTCCATGGACTCTGGCATGGTCGCGGTTAGACTGGATGCGCTTGCACTGCAGCAATGGGCGCTGTCGGTGCCGTCAGGGGGGAAACATGACGCGAACCACCAGAACCGGCCTGCTTGCTTGTGTAGCGGCCTTGGTCGTTAATGCCGCATATGCTGCCGCTCCTGTCCAACCCTTGCCTCCCGGCGCCGGCCAGCGCCTCGCTTTCGATGTTCACGAAGGAACATCGATGTCGGTCAGCGTCTCGCCCGACGGCAAGTCCTACGCCATCGATCTGCAGGGCAGCCTCTGGATCGTTGCCGCCGGCGGCGGACGCGCCACGCTCATCACCGATTACTTCAACGACGCCCGCCAGCCGGCCTGGTCGCCCGATGGCAAGCGCCTCGCCTATTTCGCCTTCCGCGAAGGCGGCTATGATCTCTGGACCGTCGCCGCCGACGGCACCGGCGCCAAACGCCTGACCGAAGGCGCCTATGATGACCGGGAACCGGCCTGGTCGCCCGATGGCCGCACTATCGCTTTTTCGTCCGATCGGCTCGGCAAGGGCGGCGCCAACTACAATATCTGGACTCTCGACACCGCCACCGGCACGCTTGCCCAGATTTCCAGCGACGCTGGCGAGGACCGGATGCCCAGCTGGTCGCCAGACGGCAAGGAGATTGCCTATGCCAGCACCCGTCCGTCGGGCTCGGCGCTCTGGATCACTACCCTCGCCACCAAAACCGAGCGCAGCCTGAAGGCCGTTCCCGGCGCCCGCCTCGATGCCCCATCCTACGGTCCTTCAGGTCAGCTTGCTTATGTCGTCGCCGATGCCAAGGGCAGCCGCCTCGAAGTCGATGGCAGACATGTTTCGGGTGACGAGAATGTCTTCCCCTTCCGCGTGTCGTGGCAGCCGGGCGGCAGCTATGCCTATGTCTCGGATGGCAAGATCCGCCAGCGCAACGGTTCGCGCCTCACCACAATTCCCTTCGATGCCCGTCTCGAAGTCACCCGCCCCAGCTACACCCGCGCCAAGCACGACTATGACAGCACGGCGCCCCGCCGCGCCCTCGGCGTCGTCAAGCCGGCCCTGTCTCCCGATGGCAGCAGAATCGCGTTCGTGGCCCTTGGTGATGTCTGGCTTCTGTCCACCAAAGGCGGCAAACCCGAGAATCTGACCAAGGACAGCGCGATGGACGCTGACGTCGCCTGGTCGCCCGATGGCGGCAGCCTGGTCTACACCTCCGACAAGGGCGGCGGCCTGCCCCAACTCTGGATTCGCGATCTCCAGACCGGCAAGGATCGCCAGCTGACCAACATCGATACCCAGCCGCTGGGCGCCACCTGGTCGCCCGATGGCACGCGCGTCGCCTTCATCGATGTCGATGGCCAGTGGGGTGTTGCTGGCGTCTGCTTCATTGATGTCGCCACCGGCAAGGTCACCCGCCTGCAAGGGTCCCTCGGTCAGCCCGGATCGCCGACGTGGTCAGCGGACGGCCGCTATCTCGCCATTGGCCTTTCCTACAAATATTCGGCCAGCTTCCGGGAGGGCACAAACCAGATCTTCGTCATTCCCACGGACGGCAAGTCCGAACCGTTCTGGCAGATCCCGCAGGAGAATGTCTCGATCGACACCCGCGGCGGCGGCGGCCCGGCATGGTCGCCCGATGGCACCAAGATGGCCGCCATCTACGATGGCGTCCTCAAGGTCTGGCCGGTCGGCCCGAACGGCAAGCCGGAAGGCCCGCCACGCACCTACACCAATGAAATCTCCTATTTCCCCTCATGGGCCGCCGATAGCCGGACGCTGACCTACCAGTCCGCCGACAAGGTCAAGAAACTCGACATCGAAAACGGCCAGATCACGGAAATCCCGATCGATCTGAGCTACACGCTCGCCAAGCCGACCGGCCGCACCGTCATCCACGTCGGCGCCCTGGTCGATTCCATCACCGACGTCACGCAGAAGAACAAGGACATCATCATCGACGGCAACCGCATCACCGCGATTGTCGATCACGACCCGGCCGGCCACGGCGGCGGCACCTTCATCGATGCATCGGGCCTCACCGCCATCCCGGGGCTCATCGAGCATCACGCCCATGTCCAGAAGGATTTCGGCGCCAATGCCCACCGCGCCTGGCTGGCCTATGGCATCACCACCGTCCGCGATCCCGGCAACCAGCCCTATGACGGCGTTGAGGACCGCGAGGCCGCCGAAGCCGGCGTCCGTATCGGGCCGCGCATCTACACCAACGGGCCCTTGCTGGAATGGCAGCGCGTCTATTACAAGATGGGCGTCGCCGTCGCAGGCCCGGCCCATCTCGAACGTGAACTCGATCGCGCGCGTCTGCTCAAGTACGACATGGTGAAGAGCTATGTCCGCATGCCGGACATTTACCAGCGTCGTATCGTTGAAGCCGCACACCAGATGGGCATTCCGGTCACCGGCCACGAAATATACCCCGCAGCCTACACCGGTGTCGATGCAACGGAGCATCTTGGTGCCACCAGCCGCCGCGGCTACTCGCCCAAGCAGGCCCCGCAGGGCCGCGCCTATGAGGATGTCATCCAGCTCTTCGGCAAGAGCCAGCGCGTCCTCACCCCCACCAATTTCGGTGCGCTCCTTGGGCTTTTCGAGAAGAACCCGAGCTTCAGGGACGATCCCAGGCTGAGCCTTTATCCGGGCTGGGCGCAAAAATCGGTGAAGGAGCAGAATTCGGCGCTCGCCGGTCTGCGCGCCGCGACCTTCGCCGGCAGCCTCAAGTCGCTGAAGGCCATGCATGATGCCGGCACCAAGGTCACCGCCGGCACCGACACCACCATCGCCATCAATCTTCACGCCGAAATAGCGTCGTACGTCGACGCAGGGCTTACACCCTTTCAGGCCCTGCAAGCCGCCACGGTCGTATCGGCTCAGGATCTGAACCTAGACGCCGGCACGCTGGAAGCCGGTAAACTCGCCGACATCGTGCTCATCCAGGGTGATCCACGGGCCAACATCGCCAACACCTTCAATGTGCGAACGGTCATCACCAACGGGGTTCCCTATACCGTGCAACAGCTGATCGATCAGGCGAGAAAACCTGATTAACGAAGGGTGCCGCCGAACGAAAAACGGTCCCGACAGAACGTCAAGCAGTTGCGCATGGGCGCGGCGGCAGGTTTAGCGGAGCGCTTCGCATGCAGGCCAGCGTGCCCGGCGCGCCTGCGCACTCTCAGTCCTTCCCCGGTGGAGGGGCGCTGGGCTTTCTTGCGGTTGCCCGTCCATTTCTGGAGGCGCTGACGGGAGTTTGCCGGCTGGGCCGGAAACGCCCGATTGCGGAGCGGCCGACGTAGGCGCGCGCAAATTCATGTAGTCCGAAGGGCTATAGACAGCCTTCTATACTTCTGTGCCAATCTTACTGGCTCGGGGGCCCGCAACGACGTTTCGCACCGCAGGTTGGTGGCTCCGTCCAATGTTGGTTGATTGCGTCCAAGGAAGGAAGTTTTGACATGAAAAAGATTGCTATTGCCGTGGTGCTTTGTGCGAGTGCTTCATTCTCGCCGACCCTTGCTCAATCCGCAATACCGCCCACTAAAGGTACTTTCTCAAATCTCCTTACCGGGATTACTTACAGCACGGAAGTAACCATAGATGTTTCGGGGAAAAAGTGGAGTGTGCAGGCGGAATCTATTACTCTTAACGGAGCCTATCTATTTAGGCCGAATTTCCTTGCATCTGATACCGCAACGAGGCTTAGCGGCGCAACCTGCACAATCTCTGGAATGCCCATGAGTGCCAAGGTTGTTTGCACCAAGTAACCATTCATGCGGTATTGCGCCGGGGCAGGCTTTTGTGCTGCTCCGGCGCGGTTGATGCGACGCTCACAAAACAGGCCATCGGAACGCCGGCATGGTGCTGAGCGTGGCAGGGGTCTCGTGCCCGAGGGCTGCGTGCAGCTTCATCGCCGCTCGTGAGTATATCGACAAAATCGATCACAGATGCTATTTGCCGAGCGTATTTCGATTAATACGAGGCGCGCACATGGGCGGGTACGGATCGGGCAGGCGCACGGATCGTCCAAGCACTGACGAGTGCATCCGCATAAACCTCGCCGAGATGA
>Ga0164294_10005822_pt1 | contig 10565 bp, 6 predicted proteins | sample GEODES005metaG_FD_111479 | JGI IMG/M metagenome (GOLD analysis project Ga0164294, IMG submission 111479) | Oligotrophic lake water microbial communities from Sparkling Lake, Wisconsin, USA - GEODES005 metaG | ecosystem: Environmental > Aquatic > Freshwater > Lake | place: USA: Sparkling Lake...
GGTAACCACCACCACAGAGCCCTTGAGATCTCTTTTTTCACTCATTGCCCCAGCATAAGCACAAAGAGGCTGGAATTAATTCGAACATATGTTTGAATATTTTGGGATTCTGCCCTACCCTTTACCCATGAGCACAAAGAAACCAGCAAAGGTCACTGAGCTACCCGATTCCCCAGCCGGCGAACACGGCCTCACCGCCCGCCAGCTCAAAATCCTCACCGCCATCAAGGTTGCCGTTGACTCCAATGGCTATCCCCCAAGCATGCGCGAAATCGGTGTTCAAGCAGGTCTGTCATCGCCTGCCTCAGTTAAGTACCAACTAGAAGAGTTAGAGAAGAAAGGCTTCATCCGCCGCGACCCAACTCGTGGACGCGCACTTGAAGTACTACTTCCTGGTGAATCAGAGAATGCTGCCCCAGTAGATAAAACAAAATACATTCCACTAGTTGGTCGCATTGCAGCCGGTGGTCCAATCACTGCAGAACAACAAATCGAAGAAACCTTTCCTCTTCCAGAATCCCTCGTTGGATCCGGAGATCTGTTCATGCTTAAAGTTGTTGGCGAATCAATGATTGAAGCTGCTATCTGTGATGGAGATTTTGTAGTCATCCGCTCACAAAAGGATTGCAATAACGGAGAAATAGTTGCTGCCATGATCGATGGAGAAGCAACGGTTAAAACCTTCTCCCGCAAAAACGGTCACATCTGGCTACTGCCAGCAAACCCAGACTTTAAACCAATCAATGGCGATACCTGCGAGATTCTGGGCAAGGTAACTGCTGTGATGCGGAGTGTTAGGTAGGGGGTTTTTAGCGATGTCAATGCCTTAGAGATAGCCTTTTGTGCATGACTAGCGAAATAGACGCAGGATTATGGCAAGCGTTCGATGACACGACTTTGGAGTTTGTCGCGGGTGAAAAAGAGTTAAAACAGTTGGGATGGGAAAAGTACTTCGTAATCACAGCTTGGAATCCATTTAGTCAAAAATTATCTTTAGCAGAGAATAAATCAAGAAACTTAGATCTTGAAAACGATTTACTCAAATTTGAAATTCCCTTTGCTAGAGTCATTGGACATTCATCAACGTGGGACTGGTTTGAAGAAAGCTTTGCTATAAAAGACTTAGAAAAAGCACTAGAACTTGGTAGAAAATATCAGCAGCATGCAATTTTTGCTATACAAAACGAAAAGAGAAAAACACTTCGCTGTTTTGAATAACGTGACAAAGGGTATCGAAGATGATGCTACTGGTTTCATTCCAATGGGAATGGCCACTTTCTTAAAGTACCTGGTCTTTCACCAGTTACTTTAGCTAAAGTTTGATCAGCAAAAAGAACATCTGGCCAATATTCCAAGAGTCCAAACTCATCCAAAATCAATTTGTCTGACTCATCAGTGACATTCCTGCAACGCGACATGTCGTAATTGCCCATCCAGTTTTTATTGTATTTGGTAACCAATGGATTTTTCGCCTGTTCTTTTTCAAGCTTCTTTGCTAGAGACAAGAGTTTCTTGCGGTTTTTGACTATCTTCTTTGGATCAATAGGTATGTCGTACAACAATCCCCCGGTTAGATTGAAATCGTCTCCAAACTGTCCCCACCATAAAACTCCAAGCCTGCCTGCAGTGATTAGAAAAGCCAACTGTCTCGACTCTTCGCTATCAAATGTTAATTCACCCGTTGCAGTCTGAGGTATTTGAGTTCCCTCTAAATTCCAGGATGGTGGTTCCGTCAAATATGTCACCACATAATAAAGAGCAATCTTCTTAAACCCGATTCCGAAACTTGTTCTCCGACTACTGTGAAGCAATTTCATTTTTAAAGTTTGTAAACTAATTAACAATTCAGCTAGTCGATGGGAAGCTAATCTTGGCCATGGCTCATCGAAAGTCGCCAGGTTTGCACGGGTGTATGAAGTCGTTTCAAACAAATATGGCCGAAAATCTGAATACCATCGGCGCAACCCTGTCACGGCAAGTGAAGACGTCGATTTTCGAGATACAAGAATGGTAGAACGCACTCCAACTGCTGCATCAAATAAAGATGCTGGATTTCTAGAGTATGTGCTCACCCATCTAGCAGGTAGATAATTTGCCATGATTTCTCGCGCTTTCGAGAAATCATCAGAGAACTGGAAAGAAATCGGCACAATCATCGAGAATGCGCCTCTCGGGCTAATGATGCTTGCAGAACGCTCCATACAGGGAGCATAGATATCTGGACAATTATCAGTTTCAAAACCAGAATAGGTGTAGTCCTCAATTTTTCTTTTTGCAATATAAGGTGGGTTTCCAATTACTGCATCGAATCCTCCCGCAGCCATAGCTTCTGGAAATTCAATAAACCAGTGAAAGGGCGTATGTGATTTCCTCCAGTCATCAAAATCCTGAGAAGCATAGAACCCATCGCTTTCGAAGAACATTCGATCGAATTCATTTCGTGCATTAGCAGTCGCAACCTCATGAGTCTTCTTAATTTTTTCAAATTCCTTGTGTGAAATTCCTGTTTTTTGGGCCTGTACAAAACTGTCGTAGGATTTCCCGAGATCTAGAGCAACCTTCTTTAGGTTTTCAAATTTTGAAGCCAAAATAATGTCACCTAACATCTTGGCTTCAGCATCAGCTAACGAAGCACTTCCGACCAATAGATTTCCAACCTTAATATTCATATCTAGATCGGGAAGTGGCTCGATATCTTCCTTTCTCTCTAATTTCGAAGCCAGGGCTAAGAAAAGCCGCAATCGAGCAATTTCTGTAGCCTCGACCATTAAATCAACCCCATAAAGATTCTCCAAGACAATAGTCTTCCAAAGGAAATAATCCTGATTGGGATGTTTCGAAATTTGCTCAAGAATTGGAGCAACAATTAACTTTGATGACGGACTTTTTTCGGACGCCTTATTTAACAACTCAACAAGTTTTGCATAAATGGCACTTAAAAGATGCAGAGCAGCAAATAAAAATGCGCCCGAACCACACGTAGGATCAATCACTCTTACATTAATAAGGCAATTCCAAATCTGCGTCAACACTATCGGATCTTCTATTTCATCCAAATTATCAAGCGTGAATGTTAGAAGATCTACACTCGAAGTAATCAACTCGTCAACATTTAGATTTTGGTAAGAGCTAAGGTGCTTCTCAAGCCACAAGACCTTCGCCCTGCGTTCTAAAACTTCACGCCATCTTTCCCCTGGTAACCCTAAGTCCTTAGAAGCAATATCGTCCAAGAGACCAACCTCGCTCACATCAGCAGCTGCAATTTCAACAGGCAAATCTAATTCGCATCCGAAGCGAAGTCCTTCAGGTATGTACCTTGGAGGATTATTTCTCACTAAATCGAAATTGATTTTTGCAAATTCGGATATCGAATCAAGGAAAACTGGAAGGATTGTATTTGTGGTCATAAACCCTGTTACATCTTCTTTTGTATAAAAAGCACCCTGTTCTTTTTGGTTTACATATTTTTCAAATATATAACCCAAAATATCTGGATTGATTGTTCCGGGTTCAGCAGAACTTCTTGTATCAAGATGCCACTTATAGTGATCAAAGAAGTCAAATATTTGCTCAAAAACAACGTCTGGTACTTCTATTTTATAAGTCTCTTCAAGAACATGTTTTGCGAAAATCCCACCATTTATGTACGGAATTTCACCGAGGATTGTGGCGATTTCGGGATTCAATAATTTCGCTTCATCTGAGCCGAGCCCATCATGGAAAAGTACCAAGAGAAAATCTCTGTAAAATTGATAGAACTTATTTGAACCTTTCAGCTGTCGAACCTTGGTGAGAGAATTTCTCAAGTAATCGAAATCGTCGTTCAAAAAACCCTTTTTCTGCAAGAAATAAATAAACATCAAACGGTTTAAGAGCAGGGATGCATACCACCCAACAAAATCTTCAACATCAATACCTTTAATTGATTCTACGAGAGCCTCATGGTTGGCTTGGAATTCTTGATAGAAACGGTTCGTTACTTCTTCGGCACTAAATGAATTGCGAACCCGTTCACGAACAGACAGCAAGGAAAGTGAGCTCTCTTCACTCAATTCAAAACGAATACCAGAGAGCCTTTGCAACAGATCAGAATTATTGCCATTCTTCTGGAAAAAATGATTTACATAATGTACGCCTCCAGATTTTCTGGGTTCTGGCCATCTCCAAATTTGTTGATCATTGTTCACATAAATTACGAGTCTTTCCAGCGATCGCTTGGAAATCTCGAGATCTATCGCTTCCATGGAGTATTTATTAGGAAGGGAATTGCAGGTATACACGTAGATTCCACGTTTGTATGCAACTGGATATATTTCAAAGTTCTGATCTTCTGCCAATTTGATTGTCAGTTTTCTATGATCGGGCGGGTTATCCCATCCAAGCTCACTCACGAACAAATTACCTAAATCTGCCTTTGCTAGATAGTTCTCAATCAGACTGGTCATTTCCTTATCCTTTGCCCGTGGACTTAACGAATCCCAGTGAACACACGATTTGAATATCCTCTATCGCAGTTGTGCTTTCAATAACTAGACGACCTTCGTTATGAAGTGTCACGACTAAAGCTAACAAATCATCTGGCTGGCGGTCCTTCAATGATCGAGCCAAAGCTTGTTTGCCGTACTCCGAAAGCGGATATCTAAACAAACTATCCACCGCTTCTGTTACTTCTTGTGTTACCTCAAAAAGTGTCCCTTCGCGCTCTACCAACAGAGTCCGAAGTTTCTCGTACACACGTTTTCTAACCCCACTGAGTTGACCTTCTACACTACCTAAGTCATTTTCGAAGCTGTCGTTTATTACACTTGAAATCTTCTCAAAGTGATCTTCCCTACGGGAACTTCCTACGGTTTTAGGGTCGAACATCGTCGCTTGGAGTGCCTCATGGGGAGACAAGCGAGTAATGTTTCCTTCATCGTCAGCAAATCCAAGTCTGTCATATCCAAAATTGGACAGTGTATAAAGTAGAACTCCACTTTTTCTCTTATCATCAGCGCTGACAGAGGCAGTGGCGTAAGCAACGGCGGGTAAATTGAGCGCCTTTTTTGCTAGCTCTGGATGTTTTCTTTCTGCCGCTTTCCAAATTTCGTAAGCTTCTGAAGCAAAATCAACAGGTCCTTCATTTTGTTCTTCAGGAAACTCTGCCGTTTCGTCAAATAACCCGTTTATTAATTGTGACTCACCTGGTGTGTTGAGAAACTTTTCATCAGCACCAAAAATAGATGCATTTCTTTTTAGACGTTCCGCGACACGTTCTCGAAGTTGAAGGACACCATTCACGCCTTCAGTTGGCAGAAACGTATAAACGAGAACGCGGTCAGACCTTTGCCCTATTCGATCTATACGTCCAGCTCTTTGGATTAGGCGAATGATTGCCCAGGGCAAATCAAAATTTAGGACTATGGCGCAGTCTTGGAGATTCTGCCCCTCCGAGAGAACGTCTGTAGCAACAAGAACACGGATTTCTTCCTCCGAAGTTATTTCCTTACCGGGTACATTTGCATTACTGATTGGGCTGAAGCGCTTAGCCAAAATTGTCGGATCTTCCGAATTCCCTGTTACAGACGCAACTTGACTAACGCCACGTGCTTTCAACGCTTCTTCAATGTAAATCGCAGACTCTGCATACTCGGAGAAAATTAAAATTTTCTCCTTAGGATGGGTCACTGTAACCAAATTGAGAAGTGCGTCGAGTTTTGAATCCTTGCTCTGATCCCAAACACCAAATTTTGTTATCAGCATTTCAAGAATCTCTGAATCTCGTTGCAAATCTAATCGAAGTGTTTCTTTGAATAGTTCGGAGGGTAGCCACTTGATATTCTTGGGAGCTTTTTGTTGAAGGTTTTCAAGATATTTCTTGGCTAGTTCGTTCCAAATTGCATCAGTAGAAGGAGCCGTGAATTCTTCAACATCAATTTCAAATTCGAGCTCGTTTTCATCGTCAATTAGATCAAAGCCACTTTCAGAAAAAGAACCGATAGGAAGCTTCAAGTTGTTATCAATCGCATACATATACATATGATTTCGAGTGAGATGACGTTGAATCGACATCATAAAAACTGCGCCTGATGAGGCAAGGCGTTTCATGAGCATAGAGCGGGTGAATCCGATGAGATTGCCTCCCGACCGATTTAAGTTATCAATCGTGGTTAGGTCATCAGGATCTAGGTTTGGAAGCGCGTCGACAATATGTGAATTTAATTGGTACCTTGGCAGTTTTAAGTCATCAATAGCCTTAAGCACTGAAGGTGATTCCATTACTGAGGCAGGGTCATGCTTTGATACTTTATAAGAGAGCGGGCGAGGCACTCGATCTGGCAGATAGTTCTTGTCACCATTTGCAAAAAGAAGATAGTGCCTTTTCTTCTCTTCATCAAAATGTGCATAGTTTTCTCGAATAAATCGTCGTGTTCTGCGAATTAAGAAATAAACGAGCAATCGTTGCCAATCGGCATCTTCTTCACTCAATTTAAAAGCTCTTAATGTGCTTGGTTTCCCATCGCATTTCCGTAAGAATTCGTATTCTCCGAGTTTAGAAATAGCATTTTCTGGACGGATTCCCAAATCTTGGTCTTCATCGAGAAACAGGCCAAGCTGACCCACGACATCGTTAATCGAAGTGTTATAGGGAGTCGCAGTAAGTAAAAGAACCTTAGGGTCATTCTTAGTAATGTAATCACGAATAGCTATGTAATCGCGACGCTTTGGATTACGTAAATTATGGGATTCATCGATAACTAACAATCGATATCGACGAAGGTTGGGCAATTCTGCATGGACCTGGGTTAAGGAAACGACCTTTGCATGAAGTCGGTAAGTTGCTACATAACCTTCCCACATACCTACTAAGTTCTTTGGTGCAACTATGAGAGCTTCATATCCATGCTCTTCTTGCATCGTAAGAGCGACTGCTGTCGCAACAATTGTTTTACCTAGGCCGACAACATCGGCAATTATTGCGCCTCCACGATTCATTAAATTTCGAACAGTGACACCGACAGCTGCCCGCTGAAATTCAAGAAGTTGGCGCTGCATTGATTCTGGCAATCCGTATTCGATTAAGCCAGCTCTTGCGTCTCTTGATAGATGGTAGGCAAGCTTTAGGTGGATTAAATATGGGCTCAACAATTCTTGATTGGCCCAAGATTCATCAATAATTGTTACTAGAAGTTCTGTAACATCGATGCTATAACGATCATTCCAACGCTCTTCAAACCATTTGTTTAGTTTTTCTGTAGCGTCATGGTCGAGGACATCAACATTTAATTCGCCTTGGTTAGATAATCCAGCGAAAGTCAGGTTTGACGAGCCGACTATGCCCACTCGAGGTGAAACAGCGTCATTTCTGTGACAAATGTATAGTTTCGCGTGCAAATTATAATTCAAGAAGTGCTTGACACGTACTTGTCCAGATGCCAACTGACCTCGAAGTTTCTGAAGATACTTCTCATCAGCCGCAGATGGAATACCAATAGCAAGTTGTTCACGGAACTCATTTGACGTAATTTCGTTTAACTTTACTGCTGTCGCATTATCCATATTCTTTTGAGCAACATTCAGTCTCATGAGCGCTCGGAATTCAGCACTCGGTGCCTGCTGTTGCATGCCAATTAGCAGACGTGCAGGAGGGCGTTTATCAGTTCCAGATAAGTTTTCAATCTGATCGGCGATCACTTTCCAACCTCGAAGGTTGAAATATCCAACTGCAGCATCTAACGAATGTGAATCAGTAAGTGATTCAGAAAGTACCTGCTCGAGACTCAGGTCAATATTGTCAATGATTCTTGGCATTAGTTGGCTCCTCTATACCCGACTAGAAAGGGAAACTTTCGGACTTTATTGCCCAATTAGTGATTTCCAAAGTAAGTTTCTTTAGCTCCTGATTTCTGGATCCTGGCGCAGTGACTGAAGCTCCATTGGCAGGACTTGGAAATACGCCAGTAGTCAGCCAAGGGCTGCCGACTTTAATTGGGATGCTCATGTGTGGTGCGAGCTTGATGAAGAATGCTGTTGCGTCTTCAACTGACATTCTAGGCTTAATTGATTTACCTTGCGCATTTGTGCTACTCGTAAGTTCAAACCAAACACACCCAAAGACCAGGATGCGCCTGGATTCCAAATACCACCTTGTGGGTCAATGACACGAACTATTTGATCTGCATAGGCAAAATTCCCAAGTTCTGCACGAGATAGCATGCCGTCACCATCATTGGCACTTGAAATTACTTTTTCAATTAAATCCTCGCGAAGGAAAAGTTCCTCATCTAACGACCACATGGACAAAGCTTATGGGTTTCTCAACTGCTAGGGAAGAGCTATAGAGAATTCACCCAAACGACACCATGTTGCCTATCGATCGTTGCCACTTCAACAAATCCACCCACGGTGGCTGGATTGTCTCCACCAAAGGAAGCAGTCGCTTGCATACCAACGAGAGATTCCGCCAAATTTGCTAAATGAGATAAATCCAAACCCTCAATTGAATCTAATAAAGGTTTGGTATAGCGTTCAAAATTAAATTCCTGCAAAGCTTTGCGAACCGCCGTCGCAACATCTTCCCCTAAATTTTTATCTGGGTCATCAACTTCAATAAATTCGTTTACTTTTTCTTCGATTAGTGACTCTACTTGATCGATGATTTCCCAACGTGCTCCTCGGATAAATCCCTGAATCGCCTCATCCTGCGCAAATGCACTAATAGTTGAACCTGCATCTGGATCAACAGAAAAAAGCTCTCCCTTATCATAAATAAATTTTCCACCATAGAATCCTATTGAATTCAACCTTATATTGCCCGCAAAATATTCTTTGCTTCCAAAACCCACAAATGCCAATGTTGCTGTATACGGAAAATTTTGCGCTCTGCTTAAAATTAATGGAGCGCTCTGAATTAAAATATTCTTGTTTTCATCGTTCAAGCCAATGTCACCAAAAATAACATTGAATTTTTCATCTAAATCGATAGCGTCATGTTGGATAAGCTTTTCGAACTCCGAATCATTTGAAACACCAGGATTTAAATCCAAGGATTTTAGGTATTCGAGACCATCCTGGGCATAATTTAACAAGATTTCTTCTCTGCTTGTTAAATGTTCTTCTTCGACAGGAATTAACATCCACTTACTCTCTGCACGTTTCTTTACTTCATAATAGTGATCATTAAGCAAATAATTAGCACGTCGAAACTCAGAATCTTGTGTGTGAATAGATTTTTCTCTGTTCATCCAAGTTATATATGCGTCAACGTAGTCTTCAAGTTTTTCCAAAGGACCACTTAATGTCGAAGCCCACTCGCTCAGTAACAGATTCACCATAACACCGTTCTGTGTTACTGAACCAGAATGTAAAATTAGTACTTTGTGAGCAGGCCCAATCTCCCAAATTTTTCTACTGTTACCCACAGTCTTAGTTCCGCCCTGAACGTAAGATGTAACAACCGTGTCGGACGCGACTGCAACCCCTCCATGATTAGCGACGGCCACTTGTGAAGTCATTTTGATTCCCTCTCTCCCGTAGGTAACCTTCCCATCGACAACTGCAGAATTCAAGGCTCATTCATTCGTTTATTGGCCATAGAAACGAAGTATTGATGGAATAGCGTCCCACTTGTACTCTCTGTCCTGAGAATTTCTTTACTCTTTAAGTAGTTTTAGGCATCACCGGCCAATAAGAGTCCTTACGAATTTAGGAGTGGTCATGGAAATAATAACTATTGTGCTATTAATTTTGTCTTTAGTGTTTTTAGCCGTAATCCTTGTCACATTGAAGAAGCGTAGTGGATCAGTAACTGGCGAATTAAATTTTGATAATTTATTGCAAGAAATGAAAAAAGAGCTGGATCGAACAAGTGAAAGATTGATTTTTAATTTAAGACAGTTTATTGAATCAAACCAGCAAAGTATTGAAGGTCGATTAGATGCCTTTAAAATGTCGCTGGACGGAAATGCTCAACTCTCTCGACAAGATTCAGCAAATAGTCAAGAAAAATTGGAAACGAGTTTGACGGCTTCATTACGAAAATTAGAAGATTCGATGAGAGCTTTCACTGAATCGACAGATAGTAAGCAGATTCAAATCAGAGAAGTGCTTCAGGCCGAGCTTGAGAAACTTCGAAAAGAAAATGAAGCAAAGCTTGAACAAATGAGGGCGACTGTCGATGAAAAACTTCAAGGAACTTTAGAAAAACGCCTTGGGGAATCATTTAAGACTGTTAGCGATCAACTAAAACAGGTTTACGAAGGTCTTGGGGAAATGCAAACTCTAGCCTCAGGTGTTGGGGATTTGAAGCGAGTTCTTACAAATGTTAAGAATCGTGGCGGTTGGGGTGAGGTACAACTCGAAAGACAGCTTGCGGATATGTTGTCACCTCAGCAGTATGCAAAGAACGTAATAATAAATCCAGAGACTAGGGAGTCTGTTGAGTTCGCAATAGTCCTACCTGGAAGAGTCGAAGGAGAGCCTGTCTACCTACCAATTGATGCAAAATTTCCACAAGAGGATTACGAACGACTTTTAGGTGCACAAGAAACTGGGTCTCCAGAGGATTTCGAAAAAGCTGGAAAAGA
>Ga0164294_10005824_pt1 | contig 10561 bp, 11 predicted proteins | sample GEODES005metaG_FD_111479 | JGI IMG/M metagenome (GOLD analysis project Ga0164294, IMG submission 111479) | Oligotrophic lake water microbial communities from Sparkling Lake, Wisconsin, USA - GEODES005 metaG | ecosystem: Environmental > Aquatic > Freshwater > Lake | place: USA: Sparkling Lake...
GGGCAAGAACCTGCCGCGCGGTCGCATCGTGAAGGACGAGACGCTGGCCGATCTCGCTAGCCATCCGCCCAAGAAGCAGGGTGACCTGGCGCGTGTCCGCGGCCTGTCGGCGACATGGGCGGGGAATGACATCGGCGGGCGTCTGATGGCGGCGCTGGCCGATGCCGCGCCGCTGTCCAATGCCGAGATGCCGCCGCGCGACGACCGCAAGCCGGGGCTAGGCAAGGACGGCGCACTGGTCGCCGATCTGCTGAAATTGTTGCTCAAAATCCGGTCGCGCGACATCGACGTCGCCTCGCGGCTACTGGCGCGGTCGGAGGAGCTGGAGGCGCTGGCCGCCGGGCAACGCGATGGCCTGTCGATTCTGGAAGGGTGGCGCTACGATCAGTTTGGCCACGAAGCGCTCGACCTGGTCGAAGGGCGGCTGGCGTTCGCGGTGGTCAACGGCAAGCTGCGCATGACGCGAACGGAGGAAACCGTATGAAGCGGATCGTGTTGGTCGGCATGCTTGCCACCGCGTGCGCGCCGGTCGCGCCGCTGCCGGGTCCGCCCCGCGCCAAATGTACGATCGCACCATTGGGCAATTTGATGGGTCGCGTCGCGATGCCGATGCTCGTTACGCGCGCCCAGCATCGGGCCGGCGCCACAATTGCCCGTGTTTTGCGCCCCGGTCAGGTGGTGACGATGGAATATCGCGAGGGCCGGCTGAACGTAAACGTCGATGCTGGCAATCGCATAAAGAGCTTCACTTGCGGCTAGGGCTCGCTAGTCAGTAAAGGTCGCCGATCGCAGGCAGCCGCGAGCGTGGCGTGCCGCTTCTGCACTGCCTCGCCGTAGAGTGCGAGATCACTGCCGGCGAGGTGCAACGTGAGCACTGCACCGTCCTCGCCCAGCGTCGACCGTTCAATCGGCCCGGCGACGCCACCCGACAAGCGCTGGCCCAGCCGCATCGCCAGCCCCCATTGCACGGCGCGTTTCAAGTCGGGGGGCGGCGCGAGTTGCTCGACCCCGGCCGGCGCGCCGGTCCCGCCGCCGAGCGAGGTCCACAGCGCCTGCGCGATGATCGCCCGGCCGCGCGCATCGATCGCGACCCAATTCCCGTGCAGCGCGATCTCGACACCGCGTTCGGCGCGGAATTCGGGATTGGCGTGCCAGCCGACGTCGGCGAGCAGGCACGCGGCATGACGCAATCGCGCCATCGCCGGCGCGTCTTCGAATAGGGGCGAAATCCAACGGTCGAGCAAGTCGCCATGCTCGGGAAACCGCCCCAGCCGCTGCCCGTCGGCGCGCGCGGCAACGATCAGCGGATCCTGCCGCCGCGTTTCGGCGTCGAGCGCTTCGTATAACAAGCCCTCGCGTAGACCGAAGCTCGACACGATCGTCCGCTCGCTCTTCAAATGCCGAAGGAGCGACGCGAGCAACGCCGCCGCGTCGTTGAGCATCGGCGCGCGCTGCGACGAAATGCCCGGCACTTCCTTCAGCCGCCCCTTGCCGACATGGCTGACCGTCCGCACCAGCCGCGTGATCGCCGCGGGCGGCATCGCATATTGCTGAATGACCGGCAGCGGATAGCGCTTCAACGTCATGTCGAGCCGGCCGAGACTGCGCCACGACCCGCCAACCAGATACAGCGGCAAGCCCTTGCCCTTGCCCGACCAACCCGCCTGGTCGAGCAATTTGGCGACACGACGGTCGATCGCGCCCTTCCCTTTTTCGCGCAGGGCAGCGACTCGCAATACGCCAAGCGGGAACGAGGCGCGGTCGCGGATTTCGCCTTTCTTGACGCGCACCAGTTCCAGACTGCCGCCCCCCAAATCGCCGACGATGCCATCCGCCTCCGGGATCGCCGACAGCACGCCCATCCCGGCCGCCATCGCTTCCTGTTCGCCCGACAGAAGTTCGACCGGCAGGCCGATCCGCGCCGCCGCGTCGAGCAGGATCTGGCCGTTGGCGGCATCGCGCACCGCCGCCGTGGCAACGGTGCGCAAGCTCGTCACGTCCATCTCGCGGGCCAGTGCGGCGAAGCGTTCGAGCGTTTCGATCGCCAGCGCGATCGCTTCGGGGGTTAGCTTGCCGCTTTGGGCCAGCCCTTTGCCCAACCCGGCCATGACCTTTTCGTTGAACAGCGTGGCGGGCAACCGCTGAGGCCCCTGATAGACGACGAGGCGGATCGAATTCGAGCCGATGTCGATGATCGCGGTGCGCGGCGTCGCGTCCGCTGGGGTATCGGCGCGGGATTTCGAGAACAACAAGGTTGCCATGCGCTGGCGCTACCGCCGCCGCGCTAGGGACAGTTTCGGCACCGTGCCGCCCTCCAGCGCCGCACCGCGCCCGCTGAGTGATGGATTGGTCATGAAATAACGATGCAGGTTGAACGGCTTGTCGCCAGGATCAAGCCGGTCGTAGCTGCCGTCCGCATTGAGCTTCCAGCTTTGTTCGGTATCGATCAGGTTCGCGACCATCACCTGGTCGAGGATCTGGTCGTGCACGGTCGGATTGAGAATAGGCAGCATATATTCGACTCGACGGTCGAAATTGCGCGGCATCCAGTCGGCCGAGGATATGAAGATCTTCGCGCCGTCGTTGGGCAATGCCTTGCCATTGCCGAAGCACCAGATGCGGCTGTGTTCCAAAAATCGGCCGATCACCGATTTTACGCGAATATTTTCCGACATGCCGGGCACGCCGGGGCGCAGACAGCAGATGCCGCGGATGATCAGGTCGATCTCGACGCCCGCGTTCGACGCTTCATACAGCTTTTCGATGATGGCGGGGTCGACCACCGAATTCATCTTCGCCCAGATCGCGGCGGGCCGGCCGGCGTTGGCATTGGCGATCTCGGTATCGATCAGCGCGGTCAGCCGCAGGCGCAGGTCGCGCGGCGAGATGCCGACATATTTCAGCGTCGGCTCGACATAGCCAGTGACGTAGTTGAAGATCTGCGCGGCATCGCGGCCGAGGTCGGGGTCGGCCGTGAAGAAGCTGAGGTCGGTGTAAATGCGCGCGGTCACCGGGTGATAATTGCCAGTGCCGAAGTGACAGTACGTTCGGTATTCGCCACCCTCGCGCCGCACGACCATCGATACCTTGGCGTGCGTCTTCCAGTCGAAGAAACCGTAGACGACCTGCACCCCGGCGCGTTCGAGCGCGGAGGCCCAAAGGAGATTCTGTTCCTCGTCGAATCGGGCCTTCAGTTCGACGACCGCGGTTACCGATTTGCCCGATTCGGCGGCGGCGATCAGCGCATTGATGACTGCCGACTGCTTGCCGGCGCGGTAGAGCGTCTGCTTGATCGCGACGACGTCGGGGTCGGCGGCGGCCTGCTTCAGGAATTCGATCACCACCTCGAACGTTTCGTACGGGTGGTGGACGACGATGTCCTTGGACTTGATCGCCGCGAAACAGTCGCCGCCGAACTCGCGGATGCGTTCCGGAAAGCGCGGCGCGAAGGCGACGAACTTCAGGTCGGGGCGATTCTCGTCGATGATCGCTTCCAGGTCGTGGATGCCCAGGAACGCGCCGCTTTCGGTAACGAAGGCATCACCGCCGGCGAGTTCGTCGCGCAGCACCGCGCCAAGCCCTTCCGGCATGCCCGATTCCAGCTCGAGCCGGATCACCCTGCCCCGCCGCCGCCGTTTGATGGCGTTCGCGAAGTAGCGGACCAGATCCTCGGCATCCTCCTCGATCTCGATATCGCTGTCGCGCAGCACCCGGAATTCGGCCGCGCCGCTGACCGCGTAACCGGGAAAGATGATCGACGAAAAGCGCTTTACCAGCGATTCGACCGCGACGTAGCGCGCCGGCTCGCCGGGCAGGCGAACGAAGCGAGCCATCGGCGCCGGCAGCATCACCAGTTCGCGGATTTCCTCGCCATCCGACGCGCGGACCAGGTCGAAGATTACCGCCAGCCCCTTGTTGGGCATGAACGGAAACGGGTGCGCGGGGTCGAGTGCCTGGGGCGTCAGGATCGGGAAGATCTGGTTGCGGAAATGCGCCTCGAGCCATTCGGCGTCCGGCGCGCTGACCGCCTCGTCGATCTGGCGCGATCCGAGCACTTGGATGCCAGCGTCGGCGAGGTCACGACGCAAGTCGCGCCAGACTGACCGCTGATCCTCGACCAGCGCGTCGGCACTCGCGATGATCGCGGTCAGCTGTTCGCGCGTCGTCAGGCCGTCGGCGGAGCGCCGCTCCACTTCCTGCTTCTGCTGCCCCATCAGCCCGGCGACGCGGACCATAAAGAATTCGTCAAGGTTGGACCCGGATATGGACAGAAATCGCAATCGTTCGAGCAAGGGGTGCGCCGGATTGCACGCCTCTTCGAGGACGCGGCGGTTGAACGCCAGCCAGCTCAATTCGCGGTTGAAATAGCGTTCGCCGCTGTCGCTGCGTTCGAACTCCTCGTCGTCGTTGGCGAGACGCGCGATATGAGCCGGGCGAGTCATGATTCTTCCTGTGACGAAGGCAAGGCGATGATTCCCGCCGTCGCCAATGTGGCCCGTGCGCGCGGTATCGACAAGCGCTTGCGGTTTTCGAGCACGTCCTGGTCAAGGATATCGACCGCGCGCTCCACCGCGACGAAATTGCGGTCAAGGCGCGTCGCGAGCCACTCGATCAGGTCGGGCCGCGCGTCGAGGTGGCGGCGGAGGAACTGGCGTTCGAGCAACGACCGCATCAGTGCGTCGTCGGGTGGGCCGATCCGCGCGATCGGGCTGGCGGCAAGGCGCGATCGCAGGTCGGGCACCGTGATGCGCCAGTTGGGCGGTGCGCTTTCGGCGATGAACAATTGCGGGCGCCGCTCCGCCTGCGCGGTGTTCCAGGCGTGGAACAGCTCTTTCTCCGCGCGTCGATCGGCATCGTCGATGAACGTGCCGCCGCTGCGGCTGGCGAACACGCGGGCCAATACGCTGCGCCCCGACTTGCGCGGCCCGACCAATAGCGCGGTCATCACCGGCCAAGTCGCCCAGCGTTCGAGCAAGTGAAAGGCGTGGGCGTTCGATGCCGTCACCAGGAATTCGTCGTCGGCCGGCCCTGGCGGCCACGCCAACGGCAGACCGAGCTGGCTCATTCGCCCGGCGCTGACTCCGCGCGGCGGATGCGAAGCGTCGCACCGTTGCGCCCGACCTGGAATCCACGCGACTGGAGCGAGGTGCGCAACACCTCCGGATCGCCGCTATAGTTCAGCCGCATCACCGACACGCCGCCGATCGCCATGCTGGTGGTGGCCGCGCCGCTGACCCCCGGCACGCCGCGCACCGCCGCTTCGATCGCCGAGACGGACGCTGCGGTCGGGGTATCGAATTGGATCGTGACGGCGGCCGTGCTCGTCGTCGCAGTGGACGTGTCGACGCTCGTGACCGTGTCGGTCGGCGTATCGGTCGGTTCCGGCGTGGCGGTCGGCGTCGGCGTGGGCGGCGGGATGTAGGCAAGGCTCGGGTCGTAGGCGAGGCCACCGCTCTTCAACGCGTTCTGATAGATCGTGTCGATCCGCTTGACCCCGGCGTCGAGCAATGCGGTCACGCCGTCCTCGCTTTCGACTCGCAAGGTGAAGCGCGCGAGCAGGCGGTTGTCGGGGCCGTGGCGCGCTTCGAACGTCCCGATCACCGGGCCGCCCGGCCACTGCCGCGCGAGCGACACGACCGGGATCAGCACGTCGGACGCGGCATATTGGTCGAGCACGCTGCGCCACCACGCGCGGTCGCGACGGCCGATCTGGCCTTCGTTGAGCAGCAGCGAATCGGGTCCGGCGCCGATCGGGCGGACGTAATCGACCGCGCTGTCGCCGGCGCGGAAGCGGGCCCAGGCATCGGCCCAGCCAGTCTTCTGTTCGAACGCGACGGCAGCGCCGCCCGACCATTGGATCGGGATCAGCACCATCGGCGACGACCGCGCGCCCTCTCCGCCCATGCCCAGGATGCCGCCGATCTTGCCGCGGCTGAACCGCACGCCGAGCCGCGCGATATAACGGTTGGGACCGATCTGTTCGTTCTCGATGACGATACCGGTGACCATCGAATCGAGCACACCGTCGGACGGCACGCCGCTATCGGTGCCCATCTTCTTGGCGAGCATCTGATAGCCCTTGCGCTGCGCGAGCCGCCAGCCGGCGAACCGGGCGGCTTCCGCCGTTGGGCCGGTCACGTCGACCATCACGCCGTCGATCTGGTAGCTGCCCGATGCATCGACCGGCGCGTTGGTATCGATCGTGTCCGTCGATTGCGCAGCCACCATCCCGGCCGCACCGGCGAACGCCAAGGCCGCGACGACGGCGGAGGCATGGAATAGGCGGGCGCGGAACATCTCGGCCGCCCTTTTGGCGAAGCAGGCGTGGAAATCCAAGCGCGATATCGCTACGCGCCGCAAGCATGAGCGATAACGACCGCCGCAACAGCCCCTATACTTATGCCGATGCCGGCGTTTCGATCGCCGCCGGCAACGCGCTGGTTCGCGCGATCGGTCCGCTCGCCAAGGCGACGCGGCGGCCGGGAGCGGACGCCGATCTCGGCGGGTTCGGCGGCTTCTTCGACTTGAAGGCGGCGGGGTTCGACGACCCCTTGCTGGTTGCGGCGAACGACGGGGTCGGCACCAAGCTTAAGCTCGCGATCGACAGCGGCCGGCACGACGGCGTGGGGATCGACTTGGTTGCGATGTGCGTCAACGATCTGATCGTCCAGGGTGCGGAGCCTCTGTTCTTCCTCGATTACTATGCGACCGGAAAGCTCGACAACGAGGTGGCGACACGCGTTGTCGCGGGCATCGCCGAGGGTTGCCGCATCGCCGGCTGCGCGCTGATCGGTGGCGAGACGGCGGAGATGCCGGGCATGTATGCGGCGGACGACTACGACCTTGCCGGCTTTTGTGTCGGCGCGGTCGAGCGCGACCGCGTGCTCACGGGCCGGGATATCGCAGCGGGCGACGTCGTGCTCGGGCTGGCGTCGTCGGGGGTGCATTCGAACGGCTATTCGCTCGTACGCCGGTTGGCGGCGGACAAGGGATGGAAGCTGGACCGTCCGGCATTGTTCGATGCCGATACGCTATTGATCGACGCGCTGATGGCGCCGACGCGGATTTACGTGAAGAGCCTGCTGCCGCTGATCGGCGCCGGGCGGATCAAGGGGCTGGCTCACATCACCGGCGGCGGGTTGCTGGAAAATATACCGCGCGTGCTGCCGAAGGGTGTTCATGCCCGGATCGACGCCGACGCATGGGAACAGCCCCGGCTGATGGCGTTCCTGCAGGCGCAGGGGGCGATCGAGCCCGAGGAAATGGCGCGCACTTTCAATTGCGGGATCGGCATGGCGGTCGTCGTTGCGGCGGACCGGGCCGACGCGGTAATCGCCGCGCTCGAAACATCAGACGAAGCCGTCTTTCGCATCGGCGACATCGTCGCCGGCGATCGCGGCTGCACCGTGCGGGGCGCGGCCGGCACCTGGAGCGCGCGGGCCGGTTGGTCCGCCACGCACCATGGCTAAACCCGTCGGCATCCTAATTTCGGGGCGCGGTTCGAACATGATGGCGCTCGTCGAGGCGGCGGGCGATGCGTATGAAGTCGTCGTCGTCGCCTCCGATCAGCCCGAAGCGCCGGGCCTGGCCTGGGCTCGCGAGCGCGGCATTCCCACCTTCTCGCTGTCACCCAAAGGGATCGGTAAGGCGGCCTATGAAGCCGCGCTGACCGGCGCGCTGCGCGAGGCCGGTGCGGAGATCGTCGCGCTGGCCGGCTATATGCGCCTGCTATCCGATGAATTCGTGGCCGACTGGCGCGGGCGGATCGTCAACATCCACCCTTCCCTGCTGCCCAAATACAAGGGCCTCGATACGCACCAGCGCGCGCTCGACGCTGGCGACGCGGAGGCGGGCTGCTCGGTCCATATCGTCACCGAGGAACTGGATGCCGGCGAATTGCTCGGCCAGGCCGCGGTGCCGATCGAGCCTGGCGATACGGCCGATACCCTTGCGGCCCGCGTGCTCGCCGAAGAGCATCGCCTTTACCCGCGTATTCTGGCAGACTTCGCGGCACGATGAGCCCCGATTACGAGTCCGACCTCGCCCGCGTCCGCGCGATCTGCATGGCCTATCCCGAAGCGGCCGAAAAACTCTCGCACGGGTCGCCTGCCTTCTTCATCGAGAAGGGCAAGGTTTACGCTTATGTCTGGCATAACCATCATAACGACGGCCACACCGCAGTAATGGTCAAGACATCGGGCCGCGAGGAGCAGGCAATGCTCGTCGAGATGGATTCCGATTTCTATCATATTCCGCCCTACCTCGGCCCGTCGGGCTGGGTCGGGATGGAGTTGAACGGCGACGCAACCGACTGGGATCGGATCGAGGAGCGGATCGCGGTCAGCTGGGAGATGGTCGCGCCGCGGCGCTTGCTGGAGGCAGGCGGACGATGAGCGAGCAGGACAAGATCGACGCCGCCGCGACCCAGGCGGTCGAAAAAGCCGAAGCCGCAGCGACACGTCGCCGCTGGATCAACCTGGGCGAGTTCGTCGCGGTGGCCGGGCTGATCATCGCCGCGGTCAGCCTGTGGCTGTCATGGCATGACCGCCGGGCGGACGAAGCCGACAAGCAGGCGGAAAAGCAGGCCGAGGCAAGCGAGCGCTCGCTCTTTGTCGTGAAGACGGCGATGCGCGGCAACGACGTGACGATCGCTGCGGACGATCGCCATGCACTTGGCGACATCACGGTCACCTTTCCCACCGCGCTCGGCATATCGCCGCAAACGAGCCCGACGCAGACGATCGCCGAAGGCTGGTACAAGGGCGCACTGCTCAAGGCGACCGATGGCGGCGCGGACGCCCAGGAGGGCAAGCTGCCGGTGCTGATGACCGTCAATTATATGGACGGCGATCAACAACGCGCGACGACCGGTATCTACGACATCGTCTGGCGGACCAAGGGTGGCGGGCTGCTGGGCGGCCGGTCCCTCAAGGTCGTCGGCATGCGCCTGCACGAACGCGGCGGGTCGCAGAAGCGCGTAGATGCGCTGTGGGCGGTGAAAAAGTAGCTCACTCGTCATGCCGGACTTGATCCGGCATCCCGCTTCTTCTCTTCAGTAGGCAGAAAGCGGGACCCCGGCTCAAGGCCGGGGTGACGGAGAAGGAATGGACCGGTTGCCCCGGCTCACTGGATCAGCCGACGATTTCTTCCGGCTTGAAGAAGTACGCGATCTCGATCGCGGCATTCTCGTCCGAATCCGAACCGTGCACGGTGTTCGCCTCGATCGATTCGGCCAATTCCTTGCGGATCGTGCCTGGCTCGGCGTTCGCCGGATTGGTCGCGCCCATGATGTCGCGGTTGCGCTGCATGGCGTTCTCGCCTTCGAGCACCTGGACCACGACCGGGCCGGAGATCATGAAGTCGACCAGTTCGCCGAAGAACGGGCGTTCCTTGTGGACGGCGTAGAAGCCTTCCGCCTGGTCGCGGGTCATGTGGATGCGCTTCGACGCGACGACGCGGAGACCCGCTTCCTCCAGCATCTTGGTAACCGCACCGGTGATGTTGCGGCGGGTGGCATCGGGCTTGATGATCGAAAACGTGCGTGTGGCGGCCATGGCGGTCGCTCGCTCCTTATGTGGGGTGATAGGAATGGCGCGGCCTCTAGAGGGACGGCGCAGGACACGCAACCCTAGGCCGCCTGTTCCCACTTGCCGCCGTCGTCCTGCTTCCAATAGCGCCGCTCGACGCCATCGCGGTCCGCCAGCGCTTTCCATGCCGCGCGCGCTTCCTGGATTCGGTCGCCGTCGAAGAAGTGAAAGGCGCGGTCGAAGTCCAATGCGGCATCGCGCCATTCGCCGTCGATGAGCGCGACGTTCGCTGCCCGGTTGGCCGGCACAGCCTCGGCAGCGATCAGGACGGGCTGCGACGCGTCGTCATCGGCGCCCGCCTGGCCATGGGGCAGGAAGCTTTCGGGCGAATAGCTCCACAATAACCGGTCGATCGCACTGCGTTGCGCCTCGTCGCCGCTGACGATCAGCAACCTGCCCCCGCCCGCCACCACTCGCTGTGCGACGCTGGGCAGCGCGCGTTCGAGCGGGGTGGCGGTCAGGTGGTAGAAGTCGACTTGCATCAATTCTCGAAATTGTCGGCGACGAGCCGGTCGAGCAGGCGCACGCCATAGCCGGTGGCGCCCTTGTCATGAGTCGCGCCGGGCTTGTCCGCCCAGACCGTGCCGGCGATGTCGAGGTGTGCCCATTTCACGCCGGCATCGACGAAGCGGCCGATGAACTGCGCCGCGGTGATCGACCCGGCGCCGCGCGGGCCGACGTTCTTCATGTCGGCGATCGGCGAGTCGATCAGCTTGTTGTACGCATCGGATATCGGGAAGCGCCACAGCAGGTCGCCCGACGCCTTGCCCGCGGCGAGCAACTGGTCGGCGAGTCCGTCGTCGTTCGCGAACAGGCCGGCATGTTCGTTGCCCAGCGCGATGATCATCGCGCCCGTCAGCGTCGCGAGGTCGACGATCGTCTTCGGGTGGTGCGTCTGCTGCACCCAGGTCACGCAGTCGCACAGCACCAGCCGCCCCTCGGCGTCGGTATTGAGCACCTCGATCGTCTGGCCC
>Ga0164294_10005825_pt1 | contig 10560 bp, 7 predicted proteins | sample GEODES005metaG_FD_111479 | JGI IMG/M metagenome (GOLD analysis project Ga0164294, IMG submission 111479) | Oligotrophic lake water microbial communities from Sparkling Lake, Wisconsin, USA - GEODES005 metaG | ecosystem: Environmental > Aquatic > Freshwater > Lake | place: USA: Sparkling Lake...
CGATCGTTTATTACTGGGTTATTTGAATTGTTGTTAACGTCTGCCACAGGAGCAAAGTTTACCTGAATCCCCATCTCTTTGCACTGTTCTCCAACCCATTGTCCATACTTGTAAACAAGTGATTTGTCTTGCAATGCCCCCAACATCATCATCCTCGGTAGCGATGCTACACTGTCTAACCTCATGCCAACACCCGTTTCGCCGTCAACCGCGATCATAATGGGTGTTTTTGCGATGGATTGAAAATAATTGATGAAGGATGCCTGTTTTACCGGAGCTCCTTGAAAGATGCAAATGCCTCCAATATTGTATTTTTTGATGTCACGTTCAACCGTAGTATCATAAAAACTGACAACCTTACTTTTTAGATCAATTCCTGAAAGCCTTACCATGATGAGTTGTGCAATTTTTTCATCATCAGACAATGTTTTAAGAATACTGTCTGCCCAAACGGCTGATTTCTGTGCAAATGACTGATTTACAAGGAGTAAAAAGAGTATAAAATGCAGTGATTTTCTCATGTTCATACAGCTATGTTTCGTTAATTTTGTGTGTTGGGTTTACCCCTTTACAATTCACTAAAATTAGAATAATTGTCTGACTTAATTCATCTATTACCGAATCATATTGCAAACCAGATTGCTGCTGGTGAAGTTATCCAACGTCCATCCAGTGCTGTAAAGGAGCTGCTTGAAAATGCGGTTGATGCCGGAGCTTCAGAAATTTACTTGCACATTGTTGATGCAGGCAAAGCCATGATTCAGGTAATCGACAATGGAAAGGGGATGAATGAAACGGACGCAAGGAATTGTTTTGAGCGACACGCAACATCTAAGATCAACGAAATTGAAGATCTTTTTAAAATCAGAACCATGGGCTTTCGTGGTGAAGCACTGGCATCTATAGCTTCGGTTGCCCAAGTAACCATGCGCACCAAAAGGAAAGGGGATGAGTTAGGAACAGAAATTGAAATAGAGAACAGCCAAGTTATCAAGCAGGGACCTTGCGCATGTGAAGAAGGAACGTCCTTTACGATGAAGAATTTGTTTTTTAACGTTCCTGCCAGGAGAAATTTTTTGAAGGGGAATGTGGTAGAATCAAAAAATATTACTGAAGAGTTTACACGGGTAGCGCTTTCTTTTCCTGACATATTTTTTTCATATACGATCAACGGACAAGAAGTTTTTCACCTAGAGAGGGGAAACCTAAAGCAGCGCATCGTGCAATTAATGGGAAATAATTTGTTGTCGAAGCTTGTTCCCATTGGCGAAAGCACAGATTATTTGCATATTTCAGGTTTTATCGGGAAGCCCGATACCGCAAAAAAAACCCGTGGCGATCAATATCTTTTTGTAAACAACCGCTTCATCAAAAACAATTACCTCACGCATGCAGTTTTTGGTGCTTTCGAATCCATGATTCCTGAAAAAAGTTATCCCTTTTTTGCCATTTTCATAGATTTGGATCCTACTCAGGTTGACATCAACGTTCACCCAACCAAGCAAGAAATTAAATTTGAAGATGAAAAGTTGATTTATACCTTTTTGAAGTCAGCTGTTAAAATGGCATTGGCTCAGTTCAGCATTGCCCCAACAATCGATTTTGATTTAGATCCATCCATACAAAACCTTGACGTTGTTGCTAAGCCACTTTCTTCCATGAAAGAAGGTGAGGCCATGGGGGGAGGATTGTATAAAAGTTTTGTTGACAGACACCAAGCCCATCGCATAGAAACAGGGAGTAATTTGAGCAATTGGCGCGACTTTTTTGAAACTAATAAAAGCCAGCCCTCAGTTAGACAAGCAGATATAGGGGAGGGGGTTGATCATACGTTTAGCATACCTAAATCATCATCAGCTTTGGTTCCTTCAGACTATAATGGCGTTTCTCAATTTCACCAAACATATATCTTATTTGAGCAACCCAATGGCATCACCATGGTGCATCAACAATTGGCGCACCAACAAATATTGTTTGAAAAATTCAATAAAGTCTGGGTGGGAAAGGGGATGGTGGTGCAACAAAATCTCTTCCCCGTTGCCATAAATCTTTCGCCCGCTGATTCACAAATTCTTACAAGCATCTTACCCGATTTATTACACTTGGGCTACCTTATTGAACCATTTGGCGTACATACATTTTTATTACAAGGAAGTCCAAACGAACATCCTACGGAAAATGACCTCAACGTAATAGAAATAATTCTTGAAGATGTTAAAGATGCTACGTCCAACTTGCACCAAGCGTATAAAGAAAGAATTGCACGCACCATGGCGAGAAAACATGCGGTAAAAACAGGCGTTAAATTAACCCATGATGAAATGAGGTTAATTGTTGAGCAATTGATTGACTGCAAACAGTCGAATTCACACTTCGACGGAAAACCTACATTTATCGAGGTTAAGAAAGATTACCTGAGCAATGTTTTTGGAGTTTAGGGGGAAATTCAATTTCCCCTCACCTTCTCTCGAAGAGGAAGGTGAGGCTTTCTCTTAATAATAATTCATCCCCGTCTCCCGAAGGGGACGGGGATGGGAAAGGTTTTTAACAGCCTAATTCACCTCAGCCGCCATCACCAAAAACTCCCCAATCTGTTTTCGTATTTTAGAAAATGGTGTTTGTGTGTTGTTAACCATGATAGAAAAAATAAGCCATTTCTTTTTATTCGTGAAAAGATAACCACTCAAACAAATAACACCTCCGAGTGAGCCGGTTTTAGCATAAATGAATTCCTCGTTTTTTGATTTATACGAGGTTAAAGTTCCGGAACCTGCTTTTGGAAAAATATTTTTAATCCTTTCCCACGGCTGCTCATCCTTTATTTTATTCAAAATAAAAACCATGTCATCCGGAGAGAATAACGTGTACCTGCTTAAGCCACTTCCATCAACCCACCTGGGCTTTTGAGGAAATCCAGCTAATTCATTGGATAGCATTTCATCAATTAATTTCTTCTCATTCATCTTGTGAAACCGTTGCTGACTAACCATTTCAAGGCATTGGTCAGCAAAGAAATTATCGCTCCGATGCATCATTATTTTTAACAGCGAATCAGTTGGTTGAGAGTAAATCGTATCAGTTTTAATTTTTTCAATTTTCTTCGAAAGGTCCTCTCCAGCAATCAAAATTTCTTTGCCCAAACTGTCTTTCAAAAGATTGATACCTGTTTCAATACCATTGGTTATGTATGGAACAGATTCCATAGCAGATTTTTCTTTGCCCTCATAAAGTGTAAAAGAATTTTCGTCTCTGTCACGTTCTACAGAAAATGCATTTTTTCGCTCACTCCCAAACTTAACATGCCATTGAATTTCAGGGTTAGAGTAAAGAAATAAATCAACCGTATCACCGGGATATGATGGATTTTCTTTTTTGCCTTTTTCTTGATACCAATGTATTTGATTTCCATAAACAGGAAACGCACTGCGTTCTGTCATGTAGTATTCGCTGTAATCATCCCAAGACCATCCCATTCCTAAAGCTGGGCTCTCCCAATTATTATTCAAAATATAAAGAGGTTTGCTGATTGATTTTAACTTGTCAAACAAAGGATGTTTGTTGAAGTCTGGCATCAAAAAACTTGGGTCTCCTGTTGGCGTAATTACAACGGCCGTATCAATTTCCGTTAGGTATGCAGCAGGTAAAAATTTTGGTAAATATTTCATGGCTGCATAACAACTTACAATCTTTGTATTGCTAGCAGGCGTAAATAATTTTGTTGATTGGTAACTGAAAATATTTTTTTGCGCAACAGGATCAAATAATGCAATACCTACATGTGCATTCAAGAAGGCTGAATCCTCTGTGATGATTTTTTTAGCTGAGGAAGACATCTTCTGTTGCATGCTACAACTTCCCAAAAACCCAATTAGAAAAACAAAAAAACAAAATTTGAATAGTTTCATAATCTAAACTTTAAACTAAAAACTTTAAACTACTACCCCCTTTCTTGAAACCTCAACCACCTCTCTGGAATCTCATTGTTTCCAGCAGTTTTAAAGTCGTTGTATGAACAAGGTATGAGTTTTTCATCGGGCATTTTCATCCACCACCTGCCCGTTTTTCTACTTTGTAAAAAAGTACTGTCAATGGCTCCAAAAACAATATGGCATTCATTGAACATTTCTTTGTTTTCTAAGTCTGCCTCAAGCCTTTCATGATGAACACCATCTACATAATACCAAATCATTTGAGATACTTGCTTGGCTAAGTTGTTGATGGGGTCTTGCTTTTGGTTATAGCCATAGATGCCAACAGATGTCATTTTCGAACTCATGCCGGCAAAACGCATGAGAGAACAAGCTTCTTCGCCGTTGAAGCCATTGGGACTGCTTCCTTCCCAAAATGTAGATGAACTGAGTGCAGCTAAATCGAACGAAAGCATTTCGCTGGAACGCATAGACGGTTCCATTTCCTCAATATCCTCCTTCACTTTACCCAATCTATAACAATCGAAGCGAAGTTTATCCATCGTTTCTAGCATGTGCGGATGAACATAATAACTTTGAAATCCAATGTGATTGTAATGTTTGATAAAATTAGGTTCCCCAGTGAGGATTTCCATCAAAAAATTCTTCGATTTAATAGGGTTGTCAATTGATAAGTCTATGTAAGCATCCACACCAGTGGCTTCAATGAATGTATTCAGGCCTCTATATGCATCATATTGAGCCATGGTTAAGTCGTGACAGCCTCCAAGAATGACAAGCTTCTTGCCGTTTCTAATTATTTCTTCTGCTACTGTTTTAATGGCTGCGTAAGTGTCTGCCAAAGTAGCGCCGATTTTAATGTTGCCTATGTCAGCAATTTTAATGTCTTTATGCCAAAAGTATAGAGTGTAAAATTCTTTTCGTATGTTATCAATGCCCGCATCAATTTTCATAGGTGTGCCGTTGCCACGTGTTTCATTGCAACCAACAATTACAACATCTATTTCTGTAAGTTCAGGGAACTCTTCTTCATAAACAACGATTGATTTTCCCATCTGGCCTTCCCTAAACTCAGCATCCTCTGAAATTTGTGCAACACTGACTGGATTTAGAAAGTCGGTTAGGTTGAAAAGGGACATGATGGTGAATATTTAGGCAAACCTAATATAAAGTGACGATAAAAGTAGTCCCAATTTTAAAAAACTGGTCTCTTTTATGGTGTCTATTGCCATCTCGAATTATTATCTTCGCAGTATGGATGCAATCATCAACCAGATAGAAAATTACAGCAATGAGATCAACTTGTTTAGCGCAGTTGATACAGACAGCCTTGAACAATTTAGGATCCGTTTTCTTGGCGTGAAGGGTATCGTTAAAGCGATTATGGGTGAAATGAAAAATGTGCCTGTAGACCAGAAAAAATCGTTTGGGCAAACCTTAAACGCTTTTAAAATGTTAGCGGAAGCTAAGTTTGATGCTGAAAAAGAGCGCATTGAGTCGTTAAATGTTGTTACTGGATTTAAGATTGATGTATCTCTACCTGGTATGCCCATTCCTTCAGGAAGCAGGCACCCTGTTACTTTGATGCGAAACAGGATTGTAGAAATTTTTGAGCGCTTGTCTTTTACAGTTGCTGAAGGGCCTGAAATTGAAGATGATTGGCACAACTTTACGGCATTGAATTTGGATGAAAACCATCCTGCGCGCGACATGCAGGATACTTTTTACCTTTCTACCGACCCTGCCATTTTACTTAGAACACATACCAGCAATGTTCAGATACGTGAGATGGAAAGGTCAAAACCTCCAATACGGATCATTTGTCCAGGCCGTGTTTACAGAAATGAAACCATCAGCGCCAGGTCGCATTGCTTTTTTCACCAAGTTGAAGGATTGTATATTGATGAAAACGTTTCATTTGCAGACCTAAAACAAACACTTTACTTTTTTGTAAAGGAAATGTTCGGAGAGGACGTTAAAGTGCGTTTTAGGCCTAGCTATTTCCCTTTTACGGAGCCTAGTGCGGAGATGGACATCAGCTGCATGTTGTGCAAGGGCACTGGATGTGCTGTTTGTAAACGTACAGGTTGGTTGGAGATCCTTGGTTGCGGAATGGTTCATCCAAATGTATTGAAGAACTGCGGCATAGATCCTGAAAAATATACAGGTTTCGCTTTTGGCATGGGTGTTGAAAGACCCGCCCTGTTGAAATACGGAATTACTGATATCAGGTTGTTTAGCGAAAACGACGTGAGGTTTTTGGAACAGTTTTCTGGAGTTTAGGCTTTTTAGTTTAAAGTTGAATGTTTAAAGTTTAATGTTTTCTTGTCTAATAACCTTTAAACCAATTTTAGTTTAAAGTTGAAAGTTTAATGTTGAATGGCCACTTGTCTTACAAACTTTAAACCAAAAAACTTAAACCAATTAAAGTTTAATGTTTAATGTCTTCTTTTCTGATAAACTTTAAACCAAAAACTTTAAACCTTAAACGCTTCAAATATGATGAAAAAAACCCTAATAACCGGTGCTAATGGCTTGCTTGGAACATACCTCATCAGAGAACTGATAAAGGATGGGGAAAAGATTGTTGGGTTATACCGCAATAAGCTTCCAACGACTTTGTTGAAAGATGAATTAGACCAAGTTGAATGGGTTAAAGGTGATATTTTGGATGTTAGCTTGTTATCTGACATCATGCAAACTTGTGAGAAGGTTTATCATTGTGCTGGCTTGGTTTCTTTCAATCCAAAAATGGCCTCACAATTGATAAAAATCAATGTTGAAGGCACTGCCAATGTTGTCAATGTTGCACTGGCTTCAGGAATAAAGAAATTAATTCATGTAAGTTCGGTGTCGGCTATTGGTAGAAAAAGAAACAATGCCACCGTTAATGAGAATACGAAATGGGAGGAAAATGCAAATCCCTCTGTATATGGCGAGAGCAAATATTTGGGTGAGCTTGAAGTTTGGCGTTCTCATTACGAAGGCTTAGATGTAGCTATCGTAAACCCGGTTATTATTCTGGGTGTAGGTGATTGGAACCATGGTTCATCCGCAACTTTCAAAAATGCCTTCAATGAATTCCCTTGGTATACAGAAGGCGTCAGTGGTTTCGTAGATGCAGAAGACGTAGCCAGGGCTATGGTCCTGTTAATGAAAAGCTCAATCTCTGGTGAACGATTTATCCTCTCATCAGAAGACAAATCATATCAATCGTTGTTTACAGAGATGGCAGTGGCTTTTGGTAAAAAACCACCTCACAAAAAAGTGACTCCATTTCTCGCTTCAGTAGTATGGCGGTTGGAAAAATTAAAAAGCTTTTTCACAGGAAACGATCCATTACTTACAAAGGAAACTGCTGAAACAGCTCAACAAAAAGTTTATTTCGACAACAGTAAAATATTATCACACCTTCCAGGCTTTGCTTTTAAAAAGGTAAGTGATTCAATAAAGGAAGTGTGTGGGAAATATGAAATGCAAATGAAGGAATACAAATGAAGAATGAAGATCCCTCGCTTCGCTCAGGATGACAGAATAACTTCCTTGTCATCTTGAGCGAAGCGAAAGAACTCCTTCAACTCCTTCAACTCCTTCAACCCCTTCAACTAACTTCAACCTCTTCAACCGGCTGCTCAAATTACAGGTCAAAATCATAAGGCAACATATCCCCCAACTTCTCCCAATCCCAATATCCTGAATAAAACAAAGATCGTTGGTCATAGAAATATCCATTTTCCTCAATCACAATGTTGTTGAGAAATTTGATTATCGAAATTTGAAATGGTGTTGTACTGGGTAGTTTTTTTTCAGCTAGGTAAATCGAAGATGGTTTTTCTTCTTTGAATTGTACACGAAGCTTTCCGTTGAAACCAAGTTCTAACTCACTATTTATTGTTTTGTTGTAGTGATTACTATCGTATGGATTTTTAATTTGTACAGGTAACGATGTTTTTTCATCTACCAATTCTATCTTATATCCATTTAAATTAAGTGTGCTGTCGTAATAGCACCTAAAAAAATGAAGCAGTGAACCATAGTAAGCACCTTCTCGGTTCTCTGCCCATCGTAAGCTATCAGATTCATTGCTTTTCATGGGTTGAAAAAAAGGAATGCCGGTAGACTCAGTTTCACCTGATTTGAATTCGTGGATAAAAGAATCCAATTGATACCTAACTTGATACCCCAATGCATTATTGTTCACAATCAAGTCTTCCCGTGATACAACTTTTAATTTATCTTTCTTTTTGTAGTAGTAGAATCTTAGTGCCTCAGGATTGGTAATAATACAATTTTTTGCATTATCAGATGTGCCAATAAATTGTTCTTTGAAAAAATTTCCGTACTTCTCCCAGCCATCTTTTATTTCACTGGTAAAAACAATTGACACTTCTTCCAAACTTTTTTGTTTTTGTTGAAGCTCCCAAACTTTGTCTGCCAAACCACTTGTTTGGTCATTTATTCTCATTGTAATTGTTTCATACCCACTAAATGAAATGCCCAATTCATAACCTCCATTTGGCAAGTGCATTGAGAAGAGACCTTGAGAATTAACCACCGTGCCTATCGTAGTTTGTACACAAAAAACTGATGCTCCTTGTAGTGGTAGTTTTGTTTCTGAATCAATAACTTTGCCAGACACTAAAAAAGTTTGCGATAATCCCGCTAATGCAAACGCCATGAACATGGTGATAAAAAAATATTTTTTCATTGATAGTATTTTTTATTTTTTTGATTTGATCATCAATTCAAAATGACTAGCCTTTATTTAACTTCTCCCAGATTTCAGGAATTCTCTTTATCCATACAAATTCACGTCTTTTTTTAATGGCTTCTTCCGCTGGATAGCCCATATAAACTTTACCTCCTTCTAAACTATTGGTAACACCACTTTGTCCCATTACAACCGCACCTTTACCGATTGTAATTGTTTTGTTCACCCCAACTTGTCCCCACAACACCACACCATCTTCAACTACCGTTGCGCCGGCAATCCCTACTTGTGATGCGAATAGGCAGTTTTTCCCTACAACAACATCATGTCCTATCTGTACCAAATTATCCATCTTAGTACCTTCACCAATAATCGTATCATGCGTTACACCTCGGTCTATTGTACAGTTGGCGCCTATTTCAACAAAATCTTCTATAATAACCCTGCCACAGCTATCCATTTTTTTATACCATACATCTCTGTTCTTTTTTGTATTGTAATAAAAAGCATCTGATCCAATTACTGTTCCTGATTGTATGGTTACATTATTTCCAATCACACAATAATCCATGATGCTTACGCCTGGCTGAATGATGCAATTATTGCCAATGCTAACATGATTTCCAATGAATGAATTTGGTGCAATGTAACTGCCTTCGCCAATTAAAGCAGTATCGCTAACAGATTTAGTTGCTTTTTCAAAAGGCCTTAAATGACGCACAATTTTTAAGTATGCTTCAAATGGTTCTTTAACTACTAGAAGCGATTTATTTTCTGGAAAAGAAGTTGGTTGATCAATGATGATAAAGCTTGCTGCAGAATCAATGCACGTTTTATAGTATTTTGGGTGATCAACAAAAACAAGATCACCTTCTTCTACTTTATGTATTTCATTTATTCCAGTTGCAAATGCATTGCTGTTGCCATGTATTGAAGCTCCTATCAATTCCGAAATCCATTGAATAGTTACTGGCGATGGAAATTTCATGTTGTTGATTTTTTACAAAGATAGTGCTATGAAAAAACCAAGTTCAATTATAATCGTGATTTAACTTTTGTATTTTTTTATTTACAACACAACGTAATGCATTTTTTTCAGCTATTGTTATAATTGAAAACTTGGTAATTCACATCTTTTTTTGAAATGTGAATAAAATAGTAAAAAAATATTTCTTGTTGAAGGAATATATTTTTAATATTGTGAAGGGAATAGAATTCCCGTACTTATTAACCCATCTATATATCAAGGCCCGGTTTATGCCGGGCTTTGTATTTAAGCTTTGCGTTCTTTTATATTCGTTGACATATTGCATGTTTCTTTTTCTTTACAAACTTTTTAGCGCCTTTCTTTCAGCAAAATAATTTCTCTTACCTTGTGCAAAATATTTTTTATGCTTAGATCCATGACAGGATACGGTAGGGGTGAATGTGCGATAAATGACAGAATTTTTATTGTAGAGCTTCGTTCATTAAATGGAAAGCAATTTGAACTTTTACTTAAGATACCTTCATTGCTTAAGCCTTTTGAATTTGAAATAAGAAGCATCCTCGCAGAAAATATTTTAAGGGGGAGTGTTGAATGTACCATTAGCTTCAAACAAAATGGTGCCTCCAAACCTTCTAACATTAATTTAGACTTAGCAAGGTCTTACTACAATCAACTAAAACAACTTTCAGAAGAACTCAAAGCAGACGACAGTCAACTGCTTGCTTCAATTCTCAGGTTACCCGAAGTTGTTGGTACGGCAAGTGATGTATTAACTGATACTGATTGGCTTCAGATTAAAAATGTAATGAACGATGCGGTTAGTATGATAACCAAACATAGAATGGATGAAGGCAATGTTCTTGAAACTGAATTGCTAAATAGAATTCAAAACATCGAACAACTTCAAGAAAAATTGATGGTCATTGAACCAA
>Ga0164294_10005827_pt1 | contig 10560 bp, 11 predicted proteins | sample GEODES005metaG_FD_111479 | JGI IMG/M metagenome (GOLD analysis project Ga0164294, IMG submission 111479) | Oligotrophic lake water microbial communities from Sparkling Lake, Wisconsin, USA - GEODES005 metaG | ecosystem: Environmental > Aquatic > Freshwater > Lake | place: USA: Sparkling Lake...
CGGTAATCGGCAAGTAGCTGGTCGAGTATCTCGTCTTTGATTTTTTGTTTCATTTGATGTTCCTTTAGTCGGTTAGGGTTATCAACGGAATCCTACTTACACAAAAAATCTTACACTCTCTGACGAAACCACTCGCAGCATCGCCGACTGATGATTTCGCTGGATACCAACATCCTTTTGCCCGCCGTCGAATCCCGCAATGCCCATCACCAGAGGGCTGCGGTGTTTATAGAATCCCTCCGGGATCGGCAGGATGTTGCGATCGGTGAATTCATTCTGCTCGAACTCTACGTGCTGCTGCGGAATCCCGCCGTGCTTGCCAAGCCCCTCTCGCCCGCCGCCGCCGCCGATGTCTGCCAGGCCTTTCGCCAGCACCCCCGTTGGCAAGTCATCGGCTTCCCTCCTGACAGTCGGGACTTCCATGACGCCTTCTGGCCGAAACTCCGCGAAACCGATTTCGCCCGCCGCCGCACCTACGATTGGCGTGCCGCGCTCCTCCTCATCCAACAAGGCGTCACCGAATTTGCCACCGTCAACGAAAAGGACTTCCGCGACTGCGGCTTCAAGCGCGTCTGGAATCCGCTTCATGGGGATTGAACCTAACCCTGCCTCCTAGCTCAGGATCATTCGAGAATCTCTATGATCAATCCCTTCTTCCATGGAGCTGCGACTATGACCTCTGAGGTGAGCTAGCTTTTTTGAACCACCACCTCCATCATCAGCCCAGATGAATACCAAGCCACGCAAATGCTGCATCTCAGAGATGGCGGGGTCATTGCCGTGGGTCGGTGGGTCGGCTTGGCGGGGCGTTGATCGGGCGGGGAAGTGGGCCTGTTCCTGCGTCGCCGATGGCAGATTGGGTGCGGATCGCGGATGCGATGGCGGTCGCGAGTTTCTGGCGGTAGCTTGGGTCAGAGATGCGGCGGCTTTCGCTGGCATGGCTGAGGTAGCCGCCTTCGACGAGTACGCATGGGATTGTTGGATTTCGGGTGAGGCGGATTCTGCGGCGTACGAGGCCGCGGCAGGAATCGCCAGTCGGGCATGCGCGCGACATCGCTTGTTGTAGGCGGGTGGCGAGGCCGTGGCTATCGACGCGCCAGTAATACGTCTCGGGGCCACAGCAGTTTGAGGGGCCGCTGTTGAAGTGAACGCTCACCAGCACGGCGGCACCCGAGCGATTTGCACGAGCGACCCGTTCGTCGAGGTCGATGAACGTGTCGTTTGAGCGCATGAGAATCACTTTGAAATCGGGTGCTAACTGCTGGCGGATGCGTTTGGCGGTATCCAGCGCGAGATCTTTTTCCTTCTGTTTAGTGAATCGGCTTACCGCTCCGTTATCTTTGCCGCCGTGGCCGGCATCGATCATCACCACTTTGAATCCACTTGGCCCTGGGCGATGGCCGAGGGTGTTGTGCGTTGAGCTGTTCCCTTGAAATGGCAATGGGAGCGTGGTGCAGGACGTAAGAACGACTGACAAGGCGGCCAATCGGGTGATGAATGATGACTGAAGCATGATTGAGATAATCATCGAAAGTCTGTCGCTTTGTTCCGATGATTTGCATAAAAAAAGCGAGGCCGCAGAACGGCCTCGCTGATTCGAATGGAAGGTTAATGAAAGGATCAGAATGGGATGTCGTCGTCCTCTTGGAAGTCATCGGCCGGGGCGGCTGATGCACCTTTAGGTGCCTTCGAAGGAGTGCCATGGGATGGACGTTCGGATGAACCGCCCCCGGAGTTCGTGCCGGGTGCACCGGCTTTGCCGCCGAGGAACTGGAAGTTTTCGCAGATTACGCGGAGTTTGCTGCGTTTTTGTCCGGTGGCCTTGTCGTCCCAGCTGTCGAGTTGGAGTCGTCCTTCGATGTAGATCGGGCTGCCCTTGGTCACGTATTGTTGGATGACTTCCGCTTGGCGTCCCCAGACGCTGACATCGACAAAGGTGGTATCTTCTTGTTTCTGCCCTTGGTCGTTGGTCCATGAGCGGTTGATGGCAAGGCCAAGTTCTGCAACAGACTTGCCGGAAGGGGTGTGGCGAAGTTCGGGATCTCGGGTGAGATTGCCGATCAGCATGACTTTATTGAGATTTGCCATAATGAAGAGGATGTTGAGGGTTTAATACCCACGTTGGGGCTCGGTTCAAGCGACCCGCACGAAATGCTGGAGGTGCACGTGGTCGTTGAGGCGGAGGCGGCTTTGGATTTTTGTGATGGTCTCAGGTGCCCCATTGAACGTGTAGTGCACGTAATGACCTGCTTCGAGGTGGCGGGCGTTGTAGGCGAACTGGCGGCGTCCCATTTGGGCGACTTTTTCGACTTTGGCGCCTTCGGCTTCAAAATCTTTGGCGATGGCGGAGACGAGCTCGTCGACGTTGCCTTCGAGAGATTTGGTGTTAAGGACAATCAGGCCTTGGTATTTGCGACTCATGTGGTGCTGGGAGTGGAGTGTTGCGTGTGTGAAAGCGAAGCGCCGCAGCGGCGATGCCTTGGGAGTGCGAAAGCTGAACGGCTTCGAGCGCGGTGGCAAGCATGTTTTCCGCGATCGGTCGTTCATCAGGCGAAAACTTTCCAAGGACATGGCCAACCATTTCGCCAGGGCGGCTTCCACCGATGCCGATTTTGAGGCGGGGGAAGGCATCGGTCCCCAAATGTTGGATGATCGATTTGATGCCGTTGTGGCCGCCCGCGGAGCCTTTTTCCCTAAATCGGAGGGTTCCGAGCGGTAGGGCGACATCGTCATAGACCACCAGCATTTGCTCTGGGAGCCACTTGTGAAATGAGAGAACCTGCTGGATTGCGCGTCCGCTCAAGTTCATGAATGTTTGGGGCTTGAGGAGCAGTGCGCCGCTGGCTGGGAGCTTCGCGATGTGGCTCTGCCATTTTGGGGAGGATTCAAACTTGGTGCCCGAGGAGGTCGCGAGGCGATCGAGAACCATGAAGCCCACGTTGTGTCGGGTTTCCTCGTAGGTTTTTCCTGGGTTTCCGAGGCCTACAATGAGCGAAAAGGACATGAGGAAGGGAGAGGGTTCTTGACCAAAAACAACGCCCGGACCGCATCAGCAGGCCGGGCGTTACGCAAAAGTCACTGCGCTGGCTGATTAGCCTGCAGCAGCTTCGGAAACGGCGGCGGCTGGTTTGCCGATGTGGGCAACGACGACATCCGCTGCGTGAGTGGCGCGGACGCCTGCTGGGTAGGTGATGTCGCCGATGTGAAGCGATGCTCCGATTTCGAGGTGAGTGATGTCGACCTCGATCGTTTCAGGGAGATCGTTTGGAAGGCACGAAATTTCGATGGCGTGAACGTATTGTTCCACCAAGCCTCCGGCTTTTACGCCGATGGATTCACCATTGAGGTGGGTCGGGATGTGAGCGACGATGGCGGTGTTTTCGTCGATGGCACGGAAATCTGCGTGAAGCACGGCACCGGAGAGTGGGTCATGCTGGATCGACTGAAGGAATGCGAGGCGTGTGGCTTGACCTTCGATTTCGAGGTTCACCAAGATGTTCTCTGAGCTGCTGTGGGCAAGGAGTTCGGAGAAGGTTTTGGCATCGACCTTGAGGTTGATGTTTTCGGTTCCACGTCCGTAGATGACGGATGGGACCCAGCCTTCGCGGCGCATTTGGTTGAGGCGGCCGGAGCCGGTGCGAGCGCGTGTAGCTGCTTTGAGCGATGTCTTTTTGGCCATGACGAATAAGGGCGTTGATATTGATTGCCGCCGGGGAATACTAAACCCAGTGCGGGGAGGGGTGTTTAACGGCCCAGAGCGCTCTTGTCAAAAAATTGTTTGAAGAATCAGCCTGAATTTCTCACAGCGAGAAAAGTGAGGTGATCGATTGGCCGTTGTGGATGCGTCGGATCGCTTCGCTCATGAGTGGGGCAATGCTGACGACGCGAACCTTCGGGCCGACCGCTTGCGGCACGGAATCGGTCGTGATGACTTCCTCGATGGCAGAGTTTTGGATGCGTTGTTGGCCGAGCTCCGCGAGGATGGCGTGGGAGACCCCGGCGTAAATGCGTTTTGCGCCGCTTTTGTGGAGGATTTCTGCCGCAGCGGTGAGTGTTCCGGCAGTTTCGGTCATGTCATCGACCAAGAGCACGTCTCTGCCTTCGACTTCGCCGATGACGTTCATGGCCTCGACACGGGTTGCGCTGACTCGGTGTTTGGCGACGATGGCGAGTTCGGCACCGAGGGCGTCCGCGTAGGCGCGGGCCATTTTTACGCCGCCGACATCGGGGGAGACGACGGTTAGGTTCGAGGTGTCGGGGTGGCGTTCACGCAGGTAGCTGATCAGCACGGATTTTGCGTAGAGATGATCCACTGGGATGTCGAAAAACCCTTGGATTTGGGGTGCGTGGAGGTCCATCGTGAGGACGCGGTTGACGCCGGAGGACGTTAGAAGATTGGCGACCAATTTTGCGGTGATCGGGACGCGAGGTTGGTCTTTGCGGTCCTGCCGGGCGTAGCCAAAAAATGGCATCACGGCGGTGATTCGTTCGGCGCTAGCACGGCGGGCGGCGTCCACCATGATCAACAATTCCATGATGTTGTGATTGGTGGGTGGGCAGCTGGGTTGGATGATGAAGACATCCGCCCCGCGGACGTTTTCGTTGATTTTCACCTCAGTTTCGCCATCCGGAAATGCTGAGACGTGGACATCGGCTAGGCTTTGACCAAGGTTATCTGCGATGCTTTGGGCAAGGGCACGATGAGCGGTTCCACTGATGATTTTCATGAAAAGGTGAGGATGGCCGAGAAGGCGGCGGCATTGTTGACAGGAGAAAGTCCGTCGGCAATACTTTGCTCGAAATTCATCAAAGCCAAATTTCTGGATGTCCGCCAACTCAACCATTTCAGCCCAAGAGCCCCAACCAGGAACTAATTCGCCTCGATCGGGTCTCGGGGGGTGGATTGCGATTTTGCTCTCGTTGCTTGTGCTGGTTTGGTTTTACGGGGTTGAGTATCGCTTTGGCTCGAATCGCTCTCAGTCTGCTTTGAATTGGATTTACAGTGCGTGGAATGGCGAGACCGACTACGAGCATGGGTTGATGTTTCCTTTTGTGATTCTTGGATTGGTGATTTATCGATTCAAAGACCTCAAGAGGGTGAGTGGTGAGGGAAGTTGGTGGGGCTTGGTGGTTTTGTGGATTGGGGTTGTATTCTACGTTGCTGCCTTTCGTACGCTCCAACCGCGGATCGCCATGGCGGGGTTGCCATTTTTTTTCTGGGGGGGTGCTTGTTATTTGTGGGGATGGAGGGTTGCGAAAATCCTGACGTTTCCGTTGTTTTTCTTTTGGCTGGCGATACCGCTACCGAGCTTCCAGCAGGCCACGACGCATCTTCAATTGATTGCTACCTCCATGGCACACCATGGGTCCGGCTTGTTTGGGGTCGAAACGTATGTGGAGGGCACCAAGGTCTTGCCGATCAAAGGGGATTGGGAGCCATTGGATATCGCCAAAGGGTGCAGCGGTATTCGCTCGCTCATGGCGCTTTTGATGATTTCTGCTGCATGGGCGTTTATTGCCAAGATGGCACTGTGGAAGAAGACGGTGCTTTTTCTAGCAGCATTTCCCTTAGCCATCATTGGGAATGCGCTTCGGGTGATTTCGATCTTTGTGATCGCAGAATATGGCGATGCTAAGTGGGCGACCAATACGTGGCATGATTGGTCTGGGCTGCTGCTTTTTTATCCATTTTCAATGATGCTGTTGCTGCTTCTCCACTCGTCACTTGAGGGTGGGGTGCCTTGGCGAAAGTCCAATCAGCGTAAGCTTCGACGCGTTGTGGTGACGCGCTCAAGCGAAGATTCCAGCGCAACGATTCCCGAGTCATGACGAAACCCAATTGGATACTGCCCCTGTTTATGGGTGTCACCCTGAGCGCAATTTATGTTTTGCCGAAAGTCGGCAAGGTCGCAGAGTCAGCGGTGATCATGGATTTGCCTGAAAGCTCGGGCGATTGGCAGTTTCGCAAGCAGGTTGCGAGTCCGGAGGAATTGGGTACCTTGTCGTCGGATACTCGTTTTTCCAAAGCGATTTGTCTCACGGCAAGGCCTGGGGAATTTGATTTGGATGGTTACATCGTGCCAGATCGATTGGATCTTTCGATCGTCTTATCGGGGGCGGATTTGAACAACTCGATCCACCGGCCAGAGCGCTGCATGCCAGCTCAAGGGCATCAAATCATGGAGTCTGGAGAATGCACGCTGAAGCTTGCCAATGGGCGTCAGTTGATCACCAAGCGTTTGGTTTCGATTCAGTCGAGGAGGGTTCCCAGCAATTCGAATCGCGAAGAATATGTAAAAATGAAGTGCCTGACCTACTATTTTTTTGTCGGGCACGACGCTGTGACCAATGATCATTTGGGGCGGACGTTCATTGATATGAAGGATCGCTTGGTGAGAGGGATGGACCAACGCTGGGCTTACGCGTCGGTTTCGATGTGGTATGGGAAAATGGATTGGATCGAAAAGGAGATATCCGTCCAAGAGGCCGATGCAAAGCTCCAGAAATTTCTAGCAAAATTTTCCGAGAAGCAAATTCAGTGGGAGCAGATTAAGAGTCTCTAGTAGGGGTGGCCAAGGAAGATGCGCGGCATGATGCTCGCGAAACTCAAGCGAAAGGAAACTAGCGCGGGGTCTCGGGGCAGGGGACAGCCTCGATTTTCGCCTCTTTCATTGAGTTGATGGTCTGGTCGAGTTGTTTGGTGAACTCGGATTTTTCCAGAGGAGTCACCCGTTCGGGTGGGCCAGGTGCCATGCTGATCCTTCGTCTGGCCTCAATGAAGTAGCCAAGTGCTTCTCCGGGTTGGCGATTTTGCAATAAGGCCTTGGCCGTTTTGCTGAGCAAGACGCCTTCGCGGTAATGCACGGCTTCTCCGCCGGGGATGCTGGCTGCAGCTCGATACGATTCCATGGCACCTTTAAGATTTCCGGCATTCTCCCGGGTGCTACCAAGATTGTCGTGGATGGAAATTCGCTTCAGGCGTCCCTCATTGCCCATCACGTGAGGCGGCGATTGTGCGGCAGCCAGCTCGATTTCAGTGGCGGCTTTTTCAAACGCCTCGCGCGCTTTCACGTTTTTGTTTTCAAACAAGGATCGGCGGCCTTGGTTGAAGTGGTGGCTGGCAAGGTAGAAATGCCCACGGTAGCCTGATTCCATGCCTCCTTGGAGTTGAATCGCCCGATGATAAGTCAGTTCGGCATCAGCGTCTTGCTTGAGATAGCTCAGGAGGTTGGCTTGGTTTACGAAGTGGGAAGGGTCGTTCGGATTCAATTCACCCGCTTTATGGAACTCGGACATTGCGGCGCGGGCCATGGCTGTCTTTTGACTGCCATAGGCCGAGCTGAATGAACGATGCAAGATCATGGCTCGCATTTTGTGAAATTCTGCCTGTGGCCAAATTTGAATCGCCTTAGCAAGGGCATCTAAGCTTGAATCATCGCTGGGGCAAGAGGCTTTGCTGAAGTAGGTGGGCCATAGAATCTGCATCACTTGAGATCCTTTCCATCCGGCCGGAATCAATAGGAAAAGACAGGCGAGAATGGCCAAGGTCTGAATCGATTTGGCAACCAGCCCTTTCCAGCTGGGGGTGAGGGCTGTGGTGGATCGAGAGCTGGCACCGAGACAGATTCCAAGCAAAACGATGCCAGGCAAAAGATGGAATACAAAGCTGAAGCAGGATTGCACAAACATCCCAGAAAGGCCAGCGATGCCACCAACGTGCCAGCTACTATCCGACGACGACTTCTCTGGGGTCTCTGGCAAAAAAATGGCAAGCAGAGCGATGAAAGCGGAAGCGGTCAGCAAGCCGATCAGCAAACCTGCTCCGACCAAGCCATAGTCCGTCGCCGCTTGCAGAAGTTCATTGTGAACCATTTCCGGCTTGTTGCGGACAGCCCCCATCAAATCTTGGCTCAAAATTTGCAGTGATTCCCAGCTGAAGCTTTGGCTGCCTCCGCCCAGCCATGGGTGCGTTGAAATGCAAGTCAGGGCGATGCCCATGAAGTAAAGTCTGCAGTCATTGTCGAGGATGTTGCCGGCGGCGGCATGCCGCAATTCTTGGGAGTCGTCCCAGCCCGAGAATAAGTAGGCAGAAATTCCGAGGCCGATGAGAGGAATCGCGATCAGCAATGGCCCAAACCATCGAGCCCCTCGGCGGTGGGCGACTGAAATCGACATGATCACGAGAATCCCCGTGCCCACGGCTGCCGCCAAAATGCCGCCTCGGGACCGGGTGAAATACACTGCAGCGAGGCCGGCGATTGCAATGAGTAACCAGAGGAATCGTGTGAATTTCCCTTCATTGCCCAACAAGGCGGCAGCGGCAACAAACAGCGAGGATCCGATTAAAAAATTGGCAGCCTCGTTGTAGTGGCCATAAAAGCCAGAGGGAAACTGGGACGCTCGCGAGCGGATGATTGGGCTAAACGTCGGATCGGCCACCTGCATGCCGATGGCAATCGCATTAGCGAGGAGTAGCAGGGCGATGCCCCAAATCAGGATGCGCCCAGCGACTCCATGGACATCGCAGCCGCGCATGCTGAAAAATGCGGCGGCGGCACCAGCAAGTAGCAGAAGGTCTGCCTGGCCGAGCTCGGCAACGGGCGATGCATAAGCTCGCCATGCGAACCAACTCATCGTGACCCCACCCAGCACGACAAACCCAAAATCTTTTACTTCCAGCCCTTTTTTCCAAAGGCCAGGCAAGGTCGAAGCGGCGGAGATTCCAAGCAAGAGCATCGCTGGCCCCCATGTCCATGGACGAGTCTGTGGCCCGATCAATACCGACAGGATCAGCCCTGCAACCAGAAAGATGGAGGTGAAAATGGACACGAAATCAAGAATTGATCAATGATCCAGCGATGATCCTCACGAGGTGGCTGGACGCGCAAACCGTCATGGGTAGAGGGCGATTTTTAAGACGCGCCCTTGCTGAACAATACTGCGGGAATCGTCTTAAGCAGAATTTTTAAGTCGAGAAGCAACGACCAGTTGTCGATGTATTCGAGATCCATCTTCACCCATTCATCGAAACTGGTGATTTTATTGCGCCCTCCCGCCTGCCATTCACAAGTGATCCCGGGTTTCACGCTCAAGCGGCGACGATAGGTGATCTCGGAAAATGCATCCACTTCATAGGTTGGAAGAGGCCTTGGTCCCACCAAGCTCATTTCACCAGAGAATACATTCAAAAGCTGTGGGAGTTCGTCGATGCTAAGCTTACGAAGCAGCGCGCCGAAGGGGAAAATCCTTGGGTCATTTTTAAGTTTGAAGACGGGTCCATCCATCTGATTTCCATGGTCTTCTTTGACTTGGTCAAGCAATTCGGGGGCGTTCGCGACCATCGTTCGGAACTTCCAAATTCGGAAAGGCTTGCCATATCTGCCCGCCCGCATTTGGGAGAATAAAATTGGTGCACCTGGGTCGGACCATCGAATGCCGATGGCCGCGAAAATCCATAAAGGCGAGGTCGCGAGGATGAGTAATGGAGCACCGACTCGGTCAACTGCGGCTTTAAAGAGCAGCGCCCACGAAAGTTCTGGGGTCGAGCGTAATACGAGCATCGGCTTATTGCCGATCACGTCGAAGGTGGGGCGGGCAATTAGACTGCTGATGAACGAGGCCGAAATCCAAGCCTCTACGCCCTGTAGCTCACATGCCTCGACAGCGAGTGCGACTTTGTCAAACTCTGAGGAGCCTGCAGCGAAGATCACCCGACTCACCGATTCGTTTTTCAATAACTCGAAGAAGTCGCCAACTTGAAAAGTGGCCAGGTCAAGTTGCTCCACCACATTCCAGGTTGTAGTGATCCCCGAGCCGAAATGGGCAAGCAGGTCGGAGGTCTCCTTTTGGGTGCCAACAATCACGACCCGCTCTTGGTCGGACTCCTTTTTGAGCCTCGAATTCAGCCAAAGTTGAGTGAGACGGTCTCGTGTGAAGAGCAAAGTGCCCAAAATCAATAAGCCAAAGCCAAAAGTAAGCCTCCGCGTGTCAAGTTGTTTGGAAAACACCAAAAAGGACGAAAGAATCAGCGTGACGAGCAGAAGAACCTGGAAAATTTGCGAAACGGCCTTGGTGAGCGACTTGTTTCTGAGTTGTTCATAAAACCCGAATTGTCGCAGAGCAAGGGGGGTTAGTGGGACTGCGATGAAAAGAATCCAACTCAGTGACTCGCCCCCCAGAAGATCATTTTCAGCTCCCAGCCCGACGGAAAATCGGATGAGGCCCGCGAGCCAAAATGAGATGAAGACGAGCAGCGCGTCGGTAATCTGCAATCCCTCCGAAACAAAAGAATCTTTTCGGCTATGTGTCATTTGGAACGATGAGAAGACATGATCTGGTTCAAAAAATTCTTAAACCCTTGCAGAGCAACCTTGTTGCACAGGTATCTTCGGGGGAGTCGCTGCGATTGCAATCCCATAATGCGTAGGGTTGGTGCCTCGCATTGCGCCAAGTAGAATGACACCGGAGGGCCAGCAAAAAAGGAGCTGAAGAAGGTCGTTGCGCCAGAAAGAATGACACCCAGATGCAAACGATATCTGGAATCATGAGTCAAAAGAGCAA
>Ga0164294_10005830_pt1 | contig 10558 bp, 6 predicted proteins | sample GEODES005metaG_FD_111479 | JGI IMG/M metagenome (GOLD analysis project Ga0164294, IMG submission 111479) | Oligotrophic lake water microbial communities from Sparkling Lake, Wisconsin, USA - GEODES005 metaG | ecosystem: Environmental > Aquatic > Freshwater > Lake | place: USA: Sparkling Lake...
CTAGTCGGATGGATGGATGGATGGATAGATGGATGGATAAATGAAGAATAGACAACAGCAGTTACAGTTACCGCAGCAGCTTACCTACCTGTCTTCCCCGTAGAAGAAGGTCGCCTGGATGCCTGTGAAGAAGACCTCGAGCTGCTTCCGGTCGGAGTCACCAGCCGTAGTCTCGTTGTGCGCCCCGTCACTGGTCCCTAGCCCTACCCCATCACTGCTCCGCAATATCCACGAACAGCTGCCGATGAGACACTCCACGAGTCGAGACGACCCGAGCTCCATTTCTTTGATCGCGTCTGCCAGCTTCCTCTCTACGATGTCCTTGATCTCCTCCCTGCACTGCCGCTGCTCGATGTCCAGCCTGCTCTGAGACAGCACCTGCTGGGATGACGCTGCTGATGCCTCGAAGTCCCTCTGCAGCTCCAGCACCTGCTGCTGCTTCGTCTCTCTGTCGACATCAGCTTGGGATGGATTGCTGCGCTGAGCGGATGCAGGCGGTGGCACCAACAGCACATTCCGGACGACATGTACGATGGCGTAGAACTGCTGGGACACTATGTCCACCACGATGGCGGGCAGGTCGAGCTTGAAGGCGCACACGAGGTCGTCCTTGGTCCGCTCAACGTGCATGTGCTTCGCTTGCTTGGCAGTTATGTCCGTCCAGAATATGTATTGAGCTCTGATCTGAAAGTCTTTGATTGCCATCCGCATCAGAGGCGGGTCCGAACCCCCTCCCCGATCACTCAGGCTGGTGCTCTTCATCATCTTCCAGTGGACGATATCCCTCTGCTGATCAGCTGGAGGAGAGCTGGGCACGGTGAAGGCGGACACGTCGTCCATCCGCAACAGGACCACCTGCTTCCTCTTCGCTTCCTCCTCCACTGCTGCTGCTTTAACCCTGTAAATAGATGACATTGAGAGGAAGGAATAAGGAAACTAGCGATGATACCGAGAGGCTCTACGTACCTACTACTGGTCCAGGCCTGTGCCGACCTCCGCCCCTCCAGAGATGAGTGTCCGGCCACGATGATGAGACTGCTGTGGGTCTTCACGTCCAGGAAATTCACTTGCGGGTCGATCAGCTCCACCACGAAGAAGCACTGCCCAGCCGTGTTCTTGTATTCTGCATTTCTGAGCTGCTGAGACGCAATGGGTTCCGCCCTCTTGAGCTGCTGATTGGAGGAGCCACTGCGCTTAGCGAGGAGCATGTGCTTGACGATGTCGGAACCCTTCAGCTCCGGGGACAGCCAGTCGGGGCCGCCTTTCTTCCACTGTGCAACCTCTCCCAGCTGCTGCTGCTGTAATAGAAGAGCGGTCTCGGCAGAGAGGTCCTTGAAGTCGGACAACGATGCGCGCTCCGGTGGCTGCGGCTTGGACAGGTGGATGGACTGCGGACGTGATGATAGGTTGGGGAGGGGGTTGCCGGCAGTAGCCTCCGGGACGTCTTTACCGTCGTTGACTGCAGCACAGCACATCACAACACATGATGATGATCATGATGATAATCACAGCAGAACAGAACACAACACATGATGATGTATCCACATCAGTGAGGCTGGTGTAGGGGAGAAGGCTGCGATTACAACGAAACAACAACATAAGGGCAGCGATGATCGCTCACCTCCGTCTCCAGCAGTGAGCAGGTCCATCGTGCGCGCCACGTAGCCGAAGAGGATGTCACGGATGCCGATGGTGAACAACAGCCGCAGGTCCGTGACGCGCAGACCCCAGATCTTGTTTCCGAACGAAGATGTCTCATCTACTGCTGCTCGAGTGTTGGTCCGGCGATGCCGATGGTTCTTACCTCCTCCCGATGCAGCGCTGCAGCCTGACGATGACGATGGGTTGGAAGACAGCGTTCGTCGCCTGAAGTAGTGGGCACTCTTGCGGGGGTGCAACACAAGCCTATGCAAGGCACTGGTTGCAGTGGGACGAGACTGCTGCATTAAAGCAGCTCGGTCCTTCCCTATGACAAAGGTGGGTCCCTGACGACTGTCACCTGCATCTGCTACCACCACCCATTCTAGAACACCCGTCTTCACGAACGCGCCATCGGTTCTACACACCTCTCCACTCTCGGTAAGGCTGATCAGCATCTTGGAGCAATGGCCCAGCTTGTGGATTGGCTCGAACAAGCGAGCGATGTCTACGTATGAGTTCGAGGGAGGGCTCGTGTCGGCTGTCTTCCGTGAAGAGGAGATTCTTCCTCTGCCCGCCCTCCTGCCCATGGAGGGGCCTCCTGTGAGGGGGAAGCAGCTCCAGTCGCGGACATACAGCTCCACCAGATACGTCTCGACGTAGAAGTGGTCGATCTTCAGCGGCTGCATCGTCTCGTCGCCTTCCTCAACGGCCTTGCCTCTCTTCAGTCGCAGTTGCACGTCGGAACCTCCCACTTCCATGACGAACCCTCCCCGATTGATGTCTGAAGGCCAACTGCTCACCATGACCTTGTCGAACATAAGCTGCAACTCGATTGTGCTGGCTAAATCGACCATCTGCGGATGATCAATAGCAGACTTGCGAAGAGACTTGTTGTATATACATGTACCCACAGACACAGACGATGATTCAAGGGACCCGTCACAGGGAGGCGTCTGTGTGCTGTCTCTGCTGTGACCCATCAACGCATCGATGACACACACGATGTGGTCGACGCGCAAGTTGAAGTGTATGGGAGCAGCCGCCTCTCCTACTACTACTTGGGGGGCAGCAGCAGCGACCCTCATCTCCACCTCCCACTTGAAGGAGCTGCGATCGCTTCGGAAAGACTCGAACTTGTCGTAGTAATTAGAGGATTTGTCTGCAGGGGAAGACAAAGGTTGCAAGTGAACGTCATGATGAGAGAACCCACCACGTTGGTTAGGGTGATCAGTCTGGAGACCCTCTTGTCTGGCCACATCAGCAGAGTGTCTGAGAGACATGACCATCGCAGGGATGCTGAACAGCTTCGTCACCACTGCGGATTGGCTACTGCTGCTGCCTCCAGAACTACTGCGCGCCGCTGTGACGTTGCTCCTGCGCGGGTTGCCGATGAGCTTCGACGTGACCTCCGCATCGACAACGATGTACTGGGTGGTGGTCGAGAAGGAGCTGCTGTCCAAGAACCACCTCAGCGACTCCACGCTGACCCGTAGCGTCACTCTCTGTGTCATGTAATCTTCCGCGTGGACATGGAGGTATAACTGTCGGGCGGACCATGTGAAGTTACCGTGCATCCAATATCGCAGACTATCCCATATTGAGAGCGAAGGCGAGGTATCGCTGTTCAGTGCGATGCAGTCCACCACCGCGTTCACCGCATCGATGGACTGCAAGGTGGAGGGGTGCACAGCGAACATGGCACTGTGGCAGTCCATCGACAAGTCGAGGTATATCTTACGCGGTGCTGCGGATTTGCTGGTCCGGGCATAGAGAGGTAGGCATGCTCCTCTAGCTGTAGAAGGCCGCAGCAGACAGGCTTGGTTGTTCTCCTGGATAGATGGCTGCAGGGGCGGAATGCAGAAGCGAGCACGATGACCGGAAGAGCTGTCCGATAACAGCACTTCTGAGCTTTGAATAGCTATTCTGGGGTCGACAATGTTGGCAAAGTAGATCGTCCCGTTGCATGATGCGCTGTCGACAACGAGCAGGGGGTCGGGCGATGATCGGAAAGCGACCTTCAGAGATCGGAAGGAGGCGCACACGAAACCTCCAGAGACCGGGTCATAGAGGAAGCAGTCATCACAGTCAGAGGGCAGTCGGTCCAGCGCAGTCAGCTGGTCCTGCACTGCTACCGGGTGCTTGGTCGAGTCCACTGACAGCTGCACGCCTTCGCCCCGGAGCGACAGGAAGTCCACCTCATAACCCGCCCCGTAGTGAGCGTCCATCGACACCTCCCAATGATCGAGCGCGACACTCAGCTGGTAGGGAGAATAGGACAAAAGGCGCGCACCGCTGAAGTGCTCCCCATCGCTGTCATCACTGGTCGACTGAACAGCTGCACTGTAAGCTGCCATCTGAGAACTCAGGAAGTCCGCAATAGGTCCCAACTCCATGCGGACACTCGCATGCATCAACAGTCGGTCCAGAGTGATGTCGACCACAGTCTTAGACTTGACTCGCTCCAGATGAGACAGGCAGCTGGAGACGTTGCGAGGCAGCCCTTCGAGGAAGCTGTCGTTCGGACCCAGCGACACTACTCTCTCGTCCATCCTGAAGCCATTCAACACCAGCAACGGATGCTCCGGGTAGTTCGTTAGCTTCACATCTAGCCTCTCGAATTGCACGCTGTTGCTGATGTCGCCAAAGGAAGATAGCGCTTTGAAGTTAGATAAGATGAGCTTCAGCTTCTTCGTCTTCCTATCAATCGCCGCATCTGAGGATTTGCTGTCGCTGAGCTGTGAGTAGTCGATCTCGAACTCAGGAGAGATGGCCACAGCAATAGTGACTTCAATGTAGGGTATGATCGTAGTCGTCATCGGCATACAATCATCATCAGACGGGTTCGGAGAAGGAGCAGTAGGTGCACTGCAGGGTGGACTTTTGCTCCGAGTAGCTGTACTCATGTACTCCATTCTCGCGGTGACCCGTTGGGAGCCCGCCCTCAGCGTGTCCCAGCCGAGCTTCGCTTTCACTGCGCCCGCCGCCGACCCCTCAATATGCAGGGACCCCAGGGTAGCTACCGTCCTCGGACCCGTCCAGACCATGTCGAATGCGCTGAGAGATGCGAAGGGGGAGTACACCATACCGGTATGGACGTCGAGTCCGTTGCTGAGGTCGCACTCGAAGACCTCCGAGCTGAACCTCTCGAAGGCGGGCCCCACCGCAGTGCTCCGGAATCGGACTGCGAGCGACGGGAAGAGAAATCGAGTACCCGTGAAGAACTCTTCTCCTTCGGGACGATGACGATCGGTCCTGCCACTCCCAGGAGGTACATGATACGGTGGTCGACCGGGAGTCTCGACGTTGAATTGCTTGTATAATTCATCCACCAAAGTAACTGTTTCTGCGCGGAAAAGAGTTGAGTGCACTTCGAAGGAGCTGTCCGTGTCACCGTAAGACAAGGTCTTGGTGACCTCGAGGTCGCTGAAGGAGAACACCGCGCTCCTGTTGCGGTCGAGGGGGAGCTCGTGCAGCTCGTTCAGCGGCACAACTTGACCAACCAGACTAACCATATGTTCTTGCTCGTGCTCACTGCAGTTGATGGGATGTGGTACTCCTGCTGCAGTAGCATGGGAGGAGGCCGTCGACTGCAGTCGACCTTTTGCATTGAGCAGCCCCAGGTACTCGAAGGACACCGGTTGAGTGCTGAAGATGAAGACGGGGACTCGTAGGAGCACATGGCTGTTCTTGTCGTGAGAGAACCGCGAGCTGGGGATCCTGTCCGCAGTGTCCTTCAGAACTACCAACCAATCCAGCAGATCCGCGCTGATGTCCTCGAACCGGACGCTGCCGATGAACCCCTCTTGTCTGTCCTCGTCGATGAAGCGACCTTCGTTCAGCTCCCTCTGCACTTTCAAGGCATGCACGCTGTCGATCACCGCAGCTCCTCCTTCTTGCCCTTGTTGCTGCTGCTGCTGCTCTGTGTGGAACTCCATCCTAAGAATGGCTGCGGACATGACCTTGTCCCTGTTAGAGGACATGCGCTGCTGCGGCGGCTTTTCATTCCTCAACCCTGTCTGGGGTTGCTGTGAGGGGTCTGGACTACTCTGTTCGCTATCGCAGCAGCACGGCTCCACCCCAGTGGCGGCATAGAATTGGTCCCTCTCTGGCAGCAGCCCGTACACCGGCTGGCCTTTGTACGTACGCACAGCGCTGTCCCCTCCGGTGAGGAAGTAGCTCTTCAGCCCGGCCCTCCACCGCTGCAGGGACAGCCGCAGAGGGCCGGGGCAGCGAGGATCCCTGAGGAGCACGGTCATGGCGTCGCACTGTGCGAACACAGACATGTTGCCGCTGACTCGCAGCCCCAGAGCCATCTTCTTCTCGGCAGCGTTGTCTTCCGCGGCCTGGTAGCGGGCGAGCCACACCAGGAAGGCCTCCACGTGGACATGCATCTCCTGCTTGTCCCCGCGCAAGCTCACACTCACCTCCTGGATCTTGGAGGGGATGTGCAGGTCCGCGACCACGACCGCCTGCCCGCTGTCGAAGCGGAGTGCCTGTTCGCCCGACTGGAAGATCTCCAACACCCCACCCTGGTCGAAGTGAGCCACGCATCGCATCGAGGGTGAGCCAGTGGTGGCAGGAAACAGAAGAGCCATCCTTGCAGTATGGCCGACCACCTTGCTGCCGTGGGCGGGGAACTCGAAATGGAAACCGAGCTCGTTGAAGGATATGCCTACGAACCGCATGAGGAGCTGCTGCACAGAGCTGGCTGCTACGACGGCAGGGGCAGAACTCCAGCTGTAGTGCTTTGTATTCAGAGAGGTGATGCCGATGTCACGTCCACAGTCGCTGGTCGGAGGACCAACAGGTCGGCTGCTGCTGGGATCCAGGAAGAACTCATACCACAAGCTACTGCTGGACAAAAACAGGCCATTGAAGAGGAAACGCAGAGCTGGCTCCCTTCTGACAGGTGGACCAGTAGCAGAGTCCCCATCGATGAAGCGGGGAGGATCCAGTAACTTCCAGACGTCGAACAATATGCGGAACCCATCGAGTCTCAAAGTGGCTTCCGGACTCGATCTAGTGGCTCGGAGGGTCAGTTCAACGCCGGTGACTGCAAAGGGGTAGAACGAGATGTAGTCGATCCTGAACCATTTGACTCGTCGTCGTGCGAGTAACTGGACGACCAATGAAACGACGAACCCCGCATGATATACCACTGCGTAGCCGAGCACAACGAAGAGGCACAGACAGCTGATGAAAGTGCTTGTCATAGCTGGGGGTCCATTGGAGGACGAGAAGCGGAGAACCAACCAATATTGATTCTGACACGGGATCTCACTTGCACCTGCCGTTACAATTGGTACAGCAGTACATTGTACGTACAAATAGACAGAGTACTACAGTGAGTGAGCATTACCATGTCTTCACACGAGAGACGAACCCATTCTAGCAGGGTTCATCGAGGGATATGCGGTGACACTGGTCTGAGGCCTTTTCGGTTGGGGGGCCTCTCTAGCTACAGCAGGACGATCGTCGTCGTCGTCGTCATCGCCGTATGCACTGAAGTAGGACAGCGCGCTACCACTCGAGGCGAGCACTGACGCACTCTCTGAGTCTCTAGAGCGCTTCGCTGACATCCCTACTGTAGCAGGTGGTGGAGGTGGTGGCTGCATACCAGTGGAATGCAGTCCTGGCTTGCTCCACGTGGCGGTGGGGACGGGTAAGTCCGGAAGAGAGTAAGTCGTCGGATGGGACATCTCCATTCCCGGTGGCGGCGGGAGTGCGACCCGACTTGACTGGGACTCCTCCGGGACCGCCACTTCTTGCTTGCGCGGTCGAGCCCAACTGACAGTGAGGGGGAGCCCATTGACCACCAGCGAGTTGTACAGCTGCGACGCTGCGAATTCCGCTTCTTCGCGCGACAGATACTCCACAAATGCGCACTTGGCAGACCGCACCAGGTGGATCGACGACACCTGCCCGTACGGATATATGACGCTGCGGATGTCGTCCTCGCTGATAACATCCGGCTCCACATTGCCCAGCCACAGTGTCAGAATAGTGGTGTCCGAGGGAGGCTCCAGCTGCAGGTTCATACTCTTCATTTTGCCCAGATACTTCTTGGTCAAGTCGTCATCTCCACTCACACGCCTTCGGATCGCATCGTCTCTGTTGCCTTTCTGTGCCTGGGCAATAGCATCTCTGGTCTCCCGGTCTAACGCCTTCATCACTTTAGCAGGACCGTCTGCGCGCAGTGCCGCTACCAACTGGGCGCACAGCTCCCGATGTGAGCCCGCGATCTCAGGGAATACGAACGAGTCCACCCCACAGCACGGCCGGAAGGGACACGTCCTCTGCAGCACCCTCGAGCATGTGCCGTTCAGCCAGAAGGAGCACAGCTTGGGTAGGTTGCGGAAAGCAGTCTTCGCACCCGCGCCCACCCCCTGCTGCACCTTGGAGAATCGGTCCAGCTGACGAGACGCTACGATATTTGACAGGTCCAGATGCTGTGCGTTGTTGTGACTGCCAACCAGCTGTCCGTCCTGGATCAGGAGAGCTTGCTGCTCGTAGTAATACTGCTGGCCGACGTTACTCTGTGGGATGGACGCCTTGTCGCCTGCGGCCTGGCTAAGCAAGCTGTCTCTTACTCCCACAGGGAGACCGTACTTCATATCCAAAAGGCACGTCTGGCAGATGTTCCTCTCTGCCGCCACCACATAGCAGACCATCGTCTCTTTGTAGCGCCCACCCGGTCCGGCCTTCCACTTGAATGCTTGATAGGGCAGATTGGAAATCTTGCACAGCTTGTATCCCCAGGGAAGCTTCGACATGCGGACATACGGGTTGGGACCGAGGCATGTTTCGCATAGCATGGGGAAATCCTCCTACAGGCAAGGGAAGTGAGGAGGTGAGAGAGAGCACTAGTGCTACGCTAATATGACCGAGCAGCGAAGTAACTTACTCCCAACGTGGTTCCGGAGCTGGCAGCGCGATGTTGCGGAGCTGCTCGAGCACCATTCTTCGCAGAGTATCCTCCGTCGCCCATTTCAATTTAACGTTACTGTACTTGTACTTTACGTACGTACTGCAGTTACGTACGTACTGCGAATTGTTGTAAACTTACGATATGAAGTACGTACTATAAGTTGCTCTCAGTTGTCGCAAGTTAATTCCCATTTCCCCCCTCTTTCTGGATTTCTAGTTCAACTTCATTCTTCCAAAGTTAACATCATAGTTACAGTACTCATCTCATCTCAGGTCAACTTCGATGATGTTCAAGCTCGTTATCTCCCTGTGCTTCGTAGCGCTTGCTTTCGCATTTTCTCCATTGAGGGTTTCCAAAGCTCCTCGGTTGGTTGTAGTGTACTGTCTTCGCTTCGAACTGCAGTAGCAGCTGTGTCAACGACTTCTGTATCGTCCCTCACTCACCCACTCACTCATTGACATATGTTATCAATTTATCATCTATCTTGTGTTGTGTTGTTATCTGCAGAACACAGCTCAGAATGGCATCCGATTTCCAAAAGGCGATCTCCGCAACAGTCATCGGCGCATCTCTGTTCTTCGGTCCCTCCGTGCGTGCAGAGATCGACTACGATGGCGTCAAGTACCTGGGAGGGGGAGAGAAGGTAGACCTTAACAACGCCAACATCCGTGCCTACTTGAAGATCCCTGGGCTGTACCCCAACATTGCATCGAAGATCGTGGTGGGTGGCCCTTACGCCAAGGTCGATGACGTGTACAGCATCCCAGGGCTATCATCCAAGGAGAAGGAGGTTCTCAAGAAGAACGAGGGCCGCTTCGTAGTGCTCGACAGCAAGCCCGAATACGTGATCGACAAGATCAACAACGGGTGAGCTGCTTATCATGCATGCATGCTGTCAAATGGAGTGTGTGGAGCCATGTGACTTCTACACAACTATGTGTTTGCATTCTTCTCAGATTGTACCGATAAGCAGCATGGATGGACGGATGGCGCGAGATCATCGAAGCAGCATGGATGGATGGATGGATGACGACGCTTCATCGTGTAGTTCTCGCTCAATATTACGTTGACTGTTACTGAAATAGTAAACTGAAGGCACAAGTTAAAACATTCACGTATTCTCTTCACTTCCTGGTGTAATCGTAGTCTTGCAGAGACATGTCGTCGAAGTCGCCGACACTGCCTCCTCCATCGGATGCGGAGAATCCCACGCTATCGTCATCACCGGGGCCACTAAATGACCCCATACCTGACGAGGAGCCAATTACTCCTCGGTCTGCAAACAGGAACAACGAGTTCCGCTCTTGTTCGGGGGTCTGCGTCTCTCTGATGACGAGCTGGTCATCCGACAGAGCTACGATGTGAGCGAATAGAGTGCGCTGGTCCACAGAGGTGGGGCTCTTAGGCTTAGGTGGTTGCTCCCCTGGGAGGCCGGTGTGAGGGACGACGAAGATGGACAGGCAGCAGGTAGGCAGCTGCAGCAAGTTAGCGATCGTGGACCCTGTCTGACTAGATCCGTAGCGCACTCGATTGAACAGCTCGATCTTCGCCTTGGATATCTTCGGGTGTTTCCTCGTGTTCGTTTTATGCATCTTCCCGTCCAGCTCGTAGGTGAGCAGGTCGTCGAGGAACAGGTCGTCCAGCTGCTCCAGTTGCTCTCCAGGCGTGTGTACCCCCACGCGATGCGCCACCGGCCTCAGATTCGATCGAGGGGGCTTCACGAATGAGAAAGCCTTGTCGAGATAGTTGCCGGGACTCTTGACCCTGACCGCACCCATCGTTGGAGAACTAGAACCCATCAACATCTCATTATTCTGTCTGCCTCCTCCTTCCTGTGGTCCGAGTCCTATCCAAGACGATGCAGTAGACTTGAGGGAGGAGGTGAACAGTCCCAGACTGCTGATCTTCTCGCTGGACTCATTAAGCAGTGGGGGAACTGTTGTCGTCACGTCCTTGGAGTTCTTGTCGACCATCACGGCCGCGTACGAC
>Ga0164294_10005831_pt1 | contig 10557 bp, 8 predicted proteins | sample GEODES005metaG_FD_111479 | JGI IMG/M metagenome (GOLD analysis project Ga0164294, IMG submission 111479) | Oligotrophic lake water microbial communities from Sparkling Lake, Wisconsin, USA - GEODES005 metaG | ecosystem: Environmental > Aquatic > Freshwater > Lake | place: USA: Sparkling Lake...
CATGATGTTCGCCCAAGCCAATTCCGAGCATTGCCGCCACAAAATTTTCAACGCCGACTGGGCCATCGACGGCCAGCGGCAGCCGTCCAGCCTCTTCGCCCACATCCGCGCCACCCATGCGGCCCATCCCAACGATGTGCTGTCGGCCTACAGCGATAACGCGGCCGTGACGCGCGGTTATCGCGGACGTCGCCTGCGGGTAGACGCAGAGACTCGCGAGTACGTGGATGCGGAAGAAGACATCCACATGCTGATGAAAGTAGAGACCCACAACCACCCCACCGGGATTTCGCCCTATGCCGGCGCCGCGACCGGCGCGGGCGGGGAAATCCGCGATGAGGGCGCCACGGGACGCGGGGCGCGACCCAAAGCCGGCCTCACCGGGTTTTCCGTCTCGCACCTGCGCCTGCCGGCCTTACCCGAACCCTGGGAAGCCGCGCGCCCGCTCAATCCGGCGCTCGCGCCGGCGCTGCAAATCATGCTCGACGGCCCGATCGGCGCGGCCGCGTTCAATAACGAATTTGGCCGCCCGGCGCTGGCCGGCTATTTCCGGAGCTTCGAGCACACCGACCTGCTGGACAGCGGCGTCGCCCGCTACGGCTACGACAAGCCGCTGATGTTGGCCGGCGGCATCGGGAATATCCGCGCCGACCATGTGCAGAAAGGCGTGCTGGCGCCGGGCGACAACATCATCGTGCTGGGCGGTCCTGCGATGTTGATTGGTCTGGGCGGCGGCGCGGCCTCCTCGCAGCGCGCGGGCACCAGCGATGCCGATCTCGACTTCGCCTCGGTCCAGCGCGACAACGCCGAAATGGAGCGGCGGGTGCAGGAAGTGATCGACGCCTGCTGGGCGCTGGGCGACCAGAACCCGGTGGTGTCGATTCACGACGTCGGCGCCGGCGGGCTCTCAAACGCCATTCCGGAATTGCTCAACGACAGCGAGCGCGGCGGCGACCTTCAACTCCGCGCGATTCATTCCGCCGAGCCTGGCATGTCGCCGCTGGAGATCTGGTGCAACGAGGCGCAGGAGCGCTACGTGCTGGGCGTGGCGCCGGCCTCTTTACCGCTGCTGCAATCGATCTGCGCGCGCGAACGCTGCCCCATGGCCGTGGTCGGCACGGCGACCGAGGCACGGCATCTGCGCCTGTGGGACAGCCTGCGCAAAGAAGCGGTGATCGACCTGCCGATGGATGTCATCTTCGGCAAGCCGCCGCGGATGTTCCGCGACGTGCAAACCCTGCCCAACCCGCCGCGCCTGGCGGCCCAGCGACCGGATTTGCACGAAGCCGCACGCCGCGTGCTGCGCTTCCCGGCGGTCGCCGACAAACGTTTTCTCATCACTATTGGCGACCGCACCGTCGGTGGCCTCACGGTGCGCGATCAGATGGTAGGCCCCTGGCAGGTGCCGGTCGCCGACTGCGCGGTGACCGCGCTGGACTATGAAGGCTATGCAGGTGAGGCCTTCGCGCTCGGCGAGCGCACGCCGCTCGCGCTCATCAATGCTGCTGCGTCAGCGCGCATGGCCATCGGCGAATCCCTCACGAATCTGCTCTCGGCCCGCATCAAACACCTGCGGGATGTGGTGCTCTCGGCCAACTGGATGGCGGCGGCCGGACATCCCGGCGAAGACGCGCGGCTCTACGCCGCCGTGCAGGCCGCGAGCGCGCTGTGCCTCGAACTCGGCATTTGTATCCCGGTGGGCAAAGATTCGATGTCGATGAAGACCGTCTGGCGCAATGCGGAGGGTCAGCAAGCGGTCAGCTCGCCGGTCTCGCTCATCTGCACGGCCTTCGCGCCGGTGGTAGATGTCCGGCTATCACTCACCCCGCAGCTGCAAGTGGGCGACTCGCCGGGCGTGCTGATGCTCATCGATCTGGCCGGCGGCGCGCAGCGCCTCGGCGGTTCGGTGCTGGCGCAGGTGTACGGCGAACTTGGGCTCGAAACCCCCGACCTCGATACTCCAGCCCGACTTCGCGACGCCTTCGAGGCGCTGCAGCTGCTGAACGAATCCGGTTACCTGAAAGCCTGTCACGACCGCGCCGACGGCGGCCTGTTCGTCACGCTCTGTGAAATGGCCTTTGCCGCTCGCGCCGGCCTGTCGCTGGACATCTCAAGCCTGGGTGCCGATTCCCTGGCGGCCTTGTTCAACGAAGAACTGGGTCTGGTGGTGCAAGTCGACGCCAGCGATGTTGCAACGGTCCTCAAGCAGCTAAGCCATTACCCCAGTCTTGCCGAGTGCGTGCATCTGCTGGGCGTGGTGACCGAACAGCCCCTGATTCGAATCCTTGATGCCCGGCAGCCCGTGTTTGAGGCCGATCTGTTTGAGCTGTTGGCCGAATGGTCGGCGCCTTCGCATCACCTGCAAAGCCTGCGGGATAATCCGGACTGCGCGAGCGAGGAACTCATTGGCATTCTTGATCGCGAATCCACCGGTCTCTTCCTGCGCCAGCCCAGCGTCGCTCGCGCCACGCGCCTCTTGCCGCGCGGTGCCAAGCCCCGCGTGGCCATCCTGCGCGAGCAGGGGGTGAACGGTCAGCGGGAAATGGCCGCCGCGTTCCGGCGCGCCGGCTTTAGCGCGGTGGACGTGCATATGTCGGAACTGCTGAACGGCTCGGCCACGCTGGAGAGCTTTCAGGGCGCGGTGGCCTGCGGCGGTTTCTCGTATGGGGACGTGCTGGGCGCCGGCAGCGGCTGGGCGCGCTCCATTCTCTACAACGCCCGCACGTTCGATCAGTTCAGCGCGTTTTTTGCGCGCAGCGATAGTTTCGCCCTGGGCGTGTGTAACGGCTGCCAGATGCTCTCTCAATTGAAAGACCTGATCCCCGGCGCCGCCGCGTGGCCGCGCTTTCTGCGCAATCGCTCCGAACAATTCGAAGCCCGTCTGGTGATGGCCGAAGTGCTGGATTCCAAGTCGCTTTTCTTTGACGGCCTCACCGGCATGATGGCGCCGCTGGTGGTCTCACACGGGGAAGGCCGGGTGGATGCGCTGGCCGATGGGTCACGGCTGTGCCTGCGCTACGTGGACTATCGCGGCGAGGCGGCCAGTCGCTATCCGGAAAATCCCAACGGCTCGCCCGGCGGCAGCGCGGGCTTCACCACCGACGACGGCCGGGTCACTATCCTTATGCCGCACCCGGAACGCGTGTACCTGCGCAAGCAGTATTCGTGGTTGCCCGCCTCGGCGGCTGGCGCCGAGGGTCCCTGGTTCGAGATGTTCCGCAACGCGCGTCTGTGGTTGGCTTGATTCCCGCTGTGACGGGCGCAGGCATCAGTTAGAATCTCGGCAGCGCAGATTGCGGGGCTCTTCGCGCTAAGGGCGCCCGTCGATTGACGCGGTTACCAGACCTGGTCAGGCCGGAGTTCGCCCACATGACCGATCGAAATCGCCCGCCCGCCAAGGGCCTTCCTACCGCCGCGCGGGGCGTCCTGCCGCCGGAGGACGATGCCGCCCTGCGCGCGGCATTGGCGGGCGTGCGACGGCTGCATCACGACACCGTCGATCTGCGACCACCGGCACCGCCGCCGGTCCCCACCCAGTCCCGCCGCGACCAGCGCTCGGTATTGGAAGAAATGATGATGCAGGATCCCGGCGAAGGTGAGATGGAGACGGGCGATGAGCTCATCTTCAAGCGCGAGGGCGTGCAAAACAGCGTGATGCGCAAACTTCGTCGCGGCCAATTTGCCATTCAAGGCCATATCGACCTCCACGGCCTTACCACCCCGGAGGCGAAAACCTCCCTCGCCAGCTTCCTGATGGACTGCTTTCAGCGCGGCCATCGTTGCGTGCGCATCGTGCACGGCAAGGGCTTGCGTTCGCCGGGCCAGATCCCGGTGCTCAAACCCAAGGTCAGCCACTGGCTGTCGCAACGGGACGAGGTGCTGGCCTTTATCTCCACGCCGGCGACCGATGGCGGCACGGGCGCGATTTACGTCCTGCTCAAAGGGCAACGCTGAGCGCCGTTGATGAGTGACGAGCGTTTCGCGCCGATTAGCCTGCGCACCGATGATGGCGACCGCGCGAGCTTGTGTCGGCACGGCGCCCAGCTTTTGCACTGGTGTCCGGCGGGCAGTGAGGAGCGTTTGTATCTGAGCACGGCGGCGATCTTCGCCCCCTCGCGGGCCATTCGCGGCGGGATTCCGGTGCTGTTTCCACAGTTCGGGCTGTTTGGCGACTTACCCAAGCATGGCTTGGTGCGCGACGCCGACTGGATGCAGCAGGCAACAGATTCTCCCCGTCACGCCCGTTTGGCGCTGGAAGATACGCCTGAGTCCCGCCGCCACTGGCCGCACGCGTTTCGCGCCGCGCTTGAAGTGGAACTCGAAAGCCAGACGCTCACCGTCTCGCTCGCGATCGACAACACCGGCAACGCCCCCTTTTCATTCACCGTCGGCTTGCATACCTATCTGGCGGTGGCGGATCTGGCCACACTCAGCATTAAGGGGCTGCAGGGATTGCAGTATCTCGACGCCACGCAGGCGCTCGTGCCTTGCACGGAAACGGCCGAGGCGGTGCAGATACGCGGTGAGATCGACCGGGTGTATCTCAACGCGTCTACGCCCGTGGAAGTCGTCGACGGACGCCGGCGGACCTTGGTCAGTCAGCAGGGTTTTTGCGATGTGGTGGTGTGGAATCCGGGCCCGGACAAGGTTCGCGAACTGAGCGATATGCCGCCCGACGACTATCTACGCATGGTGTGTGTGGAAGCGGCCGTGATTGGCGAACCCGTCACCCTCGCGCCTGGCGCCCAATGGCGAGGGCGCCAAACGCTGCGCGCGCTGCCCGCCTAAACCGATTAGCTATCGAGCAAGACAATAGCAGCGGCGGCGATACCTTCTTCGCGCCCGGCAAAGCCCATTTTCTCGGTGGTGGTGGCCTTCACGCTCACCGTCGCCACCGGCAAACCCAAATCCTCGGCAATGCGTTCTCGCATCAACAGCACATGCGGGGCGATTTTTGGCCGCTCCGCGATGATGGTGCAGTCCACGTTCACGATGCGGAAACCCACTTCGGCGATCAGCGCCGCCGTGCGACGCAGGAGAATGCGGCTGTCGATACCCTTGAACTCGCCGCTGGTATCGGGGAAATGCTTGCCGATATCGCCCAGCGCCGCCGCGCCCAGCAGCGCATCGCACAGGGCATGTAACAAGACATCACCGTCGGAGTGAGCAGCGAGCCCCCGGTGGTGCGGGACTTTCACCCCGCCCAACATCACGAAATCGCCGTCCCGAAAACAATGGGCGTCAAAGCCCTGACCAATGCGCATATTCAAGCTCCGCTGGGCGTCGGCAGGGTTCGCAGATACAGCTCTGCGAGCGGCAAATCTTCCGGACGCGTAATTTTGATGTTGTCGCCGCGCCCTTCCACCATGCGCGGCACCCGCCCGGCCAGTTCGATAGCCTGAGCTTCGTCGGTCACGATCCGACCCGCCGCCAAGGCCTCGCGCAGCGCCCCACGAAGCAGACCCACCCGGAACATTTGCGGGGTGAGCGCATGCCACAGGCTGGCGCGGTCGATGGTTTGTTCGATGTCGCCGGTGCTGCCGCAGCGTTTAAGGGTGTCACGTACCGGCACGCCCAGAATGCCGCCGACCGGATCGTCCATCAGCGTCTCCAGCAGCGCGGCCAGATCGGTCTGACGCAGACAGGGCCGGGCCGCATCGTGCACCAGCACCCAGTCGTTGTCGGCAGCCGCAAGCGCCTCAATGGCATTCAACACCGAATGACAGCGCTCCGCGCCGCCGGCGGCAGTACGAACCCGCGGCGCATGTGCGGCAACAATCGCCTGCCCTAAGTCATCCCCAGCCGCCATCGCCACCACCACGCCCGCGATACGCGGCTCGCCCAGCAGGCGCGCCAGCGTGTGTTCGAGGATCGTTTTACCGGCGAGTTGCAGGTATTGCTTGGGCAGCTCGCTGCCCATGCGCGCACCGCGTCCGCCGGCCGGCACCACGGCCCAAATCTTGTTCGCTGAAGTCATTGCGCTACCGGCGCGGCACGCATGGCGCCCGGGGGCTCCAGCATTTCGAAGAAGATTTCATCCTGACGAATCATGCCCATCTCACTCCGGGCAAGTTCTTCCACCGCGTCGAGCCCCTGCTTTAAATCCATGACTTCCGCCGCAAGGCCCCGGTTACGCGCCTCAAACTCGGTATTGAAGGCGCGTTGCTGTTCAATCTGGTCGCGGATTTCCCGCACATCGCTGCGGCCACCGCGCCCGAACCATAGCGCCCACTGCAAACCCGCCAGCACCACCAACAGGCAGAGGATGAGCGGGCGCACGAGCGGCTTAAGACTTAGCCGAGGTTGTAGAAAGCGGCGCGCCCGGGATAGCTCGCGCGGTCCCCGAGCTCGCGCTCAATCACGAGCAGCCGGTTGTACTTGGCGATGCGATCGGAGCGAGACAGCGAGCCGGTTTTGATTTGGCCGGTGCTCTTGCCCACCGCAATATCCGCGATGGTGGTGTCTTCGGTTTCGCCAGAACGATGCGACACCACGGCGGTGTACTTCGCGGCGCGCGCCATTTCGATGGCTTCGAAGGTTTCAGTCAGGGTGCCAATCTGGTTCACCTTGATGAGGATCGAATTCGCCACGTTCTGCGCGATCCCCTGTTCCAGAATGGCGGAGTTGGTGACGAACAAATCGTCGCCCACCAGCTGCACGCGGTCGCCCACGGCCTTGGTCAGCAGGCTCCAGCCTTCCCAATCGTTCTGATCCATGCCGTCTTCAATCGACAGGATGGGGTAGTCGCGCGCCCAGCTCGCCAGCAGGTCACTCATTTGCGCACTGCTCAGGCGGCGACCTTCGGATTCGAGGTGGTAGTGGCCGTCCTTGTAGAACTCGGAACTGGCGACGTCGAGGCCTAGCATGATGTCGCCGCCGAGCGTGAAGCCCGCCTTGCTGACCGCTTCGGCAATCAGGTCCAGCGCCGCCTGGTTGGACGGCAAATCCGGGGCGAAACCGCCCTCGTCACCGACGGTGGTGCCGGCACCACGGGCGGCCAGCACCGATTTCAGCGCGTGGAAAATCTCGGCGCCGTAGCGCATCGCTTCGGCAAAGCTGGGGGCGCCAACCGGCAGAATCATGAACTCCTGAAAGTCCACGTTATTACTCGCATGCGCGCCGCCGTTGATGATGTTCATCATGGGCACCGGCATGAGCAGCCGATCGCGTTCGCCACGGGCGAGCGTGGCGTAGAGCGGCAGTCCTTGTTCGTTCGCTGCGGCGTGGGCCGCCGCCATGGAGACCGCCAAGGTGGCATTGGCGCCAAGGCGCGCCTTGTTGGGGGTGCCATCGAGCGCAATCATCGCGCGGTCGAGGCCTGCCTGATCGGCCACGTCACGGCCGCGCATCGCCCCGGCGATTTCGTTGTTGATGTGACCCACTGCTTTCAACACACCCTTGCCCAGATAGCGCTTGGGGTCTTTGTCGCGCAGCTCCAGCGCTTCGCGCTCACCGGTGGAAGCGCCGGACGGCACGGCGGCTGAACCGCGGGCGCCGCTGGCGGTGGTGACTTCGGCCCACACCGTGGGATTACCGCGCGAATCGATAACTTCCTGCGCGATGATGTGACTGATTTCGGACATTGCTGCTCCTCGGCGTGCCGGACGTATCACCGGCCTGTGAAGTGAAAAATAGAGGCCTTCAGGCCCTCATGGCGCCGCCGCGCTTGGCCGCACTGTCCAGCTCACGCAAGGTGGTGAGCAGGTCGCGCATACGGCCCAGCGGCCAGGCGTTTGGACCATCGGACAGCGCCTGCTCGGGATTGGGATGGGTTTCCATAAAGATACCGGCCACCCCCACGGCGGCCGCCGCACGGGCCAGGGCCGGCACAAACTCGCGCTGCCCGCCAGATTTGCCGCCCTCGCCGCCCGGCATCTGCACCGAATGCGTGGCGTCAAAGACCACCGGCGCGCCGGTGTCGCGCATCACCACCAGAGAGCGCATGTCGGACACCAGGTAGTTGTAACCAAAACTCGCCCCGCGCTCGCAGACCATAATGGCCTCGTTGCCGCTGGCCCGCGCCTTGGCCACCACGTGGCGCATATCCCAGGGCGCGAGGAACTGGCCCTTCTTGATGTTGACCGGCTTGCCCTGACTGGCAACGGCGCGAATGAAATTGGTTTGGCGGCACAGAAACGCCGGCGTTTGCAGCACGTCGACGACCGCCGCGACTTCGTTCAGCGGCGTGTCTTCATGCACGTCGGTCAGCACCGGCAAGCCGAACTGGCGTTTCACCTGCTCGAGTATGGCGAGGCCCTGCTCGATACCCGGGCCGCGATAGCTGTCGATGGAGGTGCGATTGGCCTTGTCGAACGAGGCTTTGAAGACGTAGGGAATGCCGAGCGCCTCGGTGATTTCCTTCATCTGGCCCGCGATATCCAACACCATGCCTTCGGATTCGATGACGCAGGGGCCGGCGATAAGAAAGAACGGCTGATCGCCCCCTACCTCGAAATCAGCCAGCCGCATGCGGCACCTCTGCCTGCTCGCGCGCGGCGAGGGCAGCCCGAACAAAGGCGGTAAAGAGCGGATGCCCATCGCGCGGTGTGGAGGTGAATTCCGGATGGAACTGGCAGCCCACAAACCACGGATGCGCCGGGATTTCGATGATCTCCACCAGATTGCCGTCCATCGAGCGACCGGCCATGCGCATGCCGGCGGCTTCGAGTTCCATCTGGTAGGTGTTGTTGAATTCGTAGCGGTGGCGGTGGCGTTCGACCACGGTATCCGAGCCGTAAGCACGCGCCACAATGCTGTCGGGCGCGAGCCGGCACTGCTGGCCACCGAGGCGCATGGTGCCGCCTTTCTCGCTGGCCTCATCGCGCCGGTGGACGGCGCCATCGGCGGCTTTCCATTCGGTGATCAGCGCAATCACCGGATGCGTCGTGTTGGGATTAAATTCGGTGCTGTGGGCGTCGGCAAGTCCGGCGCAATGACGCGCAAATTCAATCACCGCCACCTGCATCCCCAAGCAAATCCCCAAGTAGGGAATTTTGTGCTCGCGGGCATAGCGCGCCGCCATGATTTTGCCTTCGATGCCGCGCTCGCCAAAGCCGCCGGGCACCAGAATGGCGTCGAGATTTTCCAGCCCGGCGAGGTTTTCGCTGTCGATCAGTTCGGAGTCGACATAGCGGATATTGACCTTGGTGCGGGTGTGAATGCCGGCGTGGATCAGCGCTTCCGACAGGGACTTGTAGGATTCGGTGAGATGGACGTACTTGCCCACCATGCCGATGGTGATCTCGGTGCGGGCGCCGGTAAGGGCTTCGACCACTTTGTCCCACTCGGCGAGATTGGCTGCCGGCGCGTCCATGCCCAGTTTCTCGAGCACGATGTTGTCCAGTCCTTGCTCGTGCAGCAGCGCCGGAATGCGATAGATGGTGTCCGCGTCCATCGCCGAAATCACCGCGTTCTCTTCAACGTTGGTGAAGAGCGCGATCTTGCGGCGTTCCGCCGGCGGCACCGCGCGGTCGCTGCGGCAGATGAGAATGTCGGGTTGAATCCCGATGGAGCGCAGTTCCTTCACGGAGTGCTGCGTGGGCTTGGTTTTAACCTCGCCCGCAGACGCGATATACGGCACCAGCGTGAGATGAATAAAGAGCGTATTGCGGGCGCCGAGTTCTACCCGCAGTTGGCGGATCGCCTCGATGAACGGCAGGGATTCGATATCGCCCACCGTGCCGCCAATTTCCACCATGGCGATGTCTACATCACCCGCGCCCTGCTTGATGCAGGCTTTGATTTCGTCGGTGATATGCGGGATGACCTGCACCGTGGCGCCGAGATACTCGCCGCGCCGCTCTTTGCGGATCACGCTCTCGTAGATGCGTCCGGCGGTGTAGTTACTGCGCGAACTGCTCCGGAAGCGCACAAAGCGTTCGTAATGACCCAGGTCCAGATCGGTTTCAGCACCGTCCTCGGTAACGAAGACTTCTCCGTGCTGGAACGGACTCATGGTGCCCGGATCGACGTTGATGTAGGGGTCGAGCTTGGTGAGCGAAATCGACAAGCCGCGCGTCTCGAGAATAGTTCCGAGCGACGCAGCGGCAATGCCCTTGCCCAGCGAAGAAACGACGCCACCCGTGATGAAGATGAAGCGCGTCATTGGCAATTCAAGGTTGGATGAATCCGTAGTTGTCAGCGGTTAGAGCGATGCTGGAAAGGGCGCGTCTGGCGACTCGCTGCCGCTCTTGTGACAGGGCTGGAAGCTATCAGATGCGCCGCCCTTTCTCAATCGCCGCATGCCGCCTCACGGTAAAAAATGATGACTGCCGAACGCTGCGCCAGACCGGGAAAAAGCGGGCAATGCCAGTGCTAGAATGCCCTCCCCTACGGACGGGCACCGACGCCCGCCGCCCGACAGGGTCAGCCATCAGGAGTAGCGAGTGATGTCCGACATCGAAATTGCGCAGGCCGCGCAGAAACGGCCCATTCTTGGCCTGGCCGAAAGCCAGTACGGCATCGCTCCGGAACACCTTGAACCCTACGGCCACTTCAAGGCCAAGCTGTCTCTCGAGTACATCGAAAGCCTGCAGGACCGCCCCGACGGCCAGCTCA
>Ga0164294_10005836_pt1 | contig 10545 bp, 11 predicted proteins | sample GEODES005metaG_FD_111479 | JGI IMG/M metagenome (GOLD analysis project Ga0164294, IMG submission 111479) | Oligotrophic lake water microbial communities from Sparkling Lake, Wisconsin, USA - GEODES005 metaG | ecosystem: Environmental > Aquatic > Freshwater > Lake | place: USA: Sparkling Lake...
GCACACCTCATCGAATTTAACCATTCAAATAAATTCTGGAAATTGGTTGAAACAGCCATGCCAAATTACCAGGAAAAAGAAAAATGGCTAAAGGAAAACAACTATGTTTGTCGTTTTTAGGCGAGATTCTTACCCAGTGGTATAAAAATCAAATTCAATATATTAGGGGTAATAATGGCGTTTTTTTATATAAATCTGAATATCAGATTCTATAAACGCATAGACTTTAGGGACCATTCCTTTTGACTACTGAATTGGGGAAACCTAAAAGCGGGATTTTTAGTACTGATAAAAAAAGGGAGATTAAACTACAGCTTAACCTCCCTTTGAAGAATGAATATTCTTACTATTCAGCAGAAACTTCAAATTCTACTTTTCCTATAACTTCTTTATGTAGATTAATGATAGCGGTATAAGTACCGAGTTCTTTAACTTCTACAGGAAGCTCAATTTTTTTGCGTAGAATTTCAAGACCTAACTGATCTTTAATTGCAGCGGCAATTTGTACAGAAGTTACGCTACCGAATATTTTACCACTGGCACCAGCTTTGGCACCAATTTTTAGGGTCTGTGAGGTTAATTGAGATGCAATAGCTCTATATTCTCCCAAACGCTGTAATTCTTCAGCTTCTTCTACTTTTTTAATTTCTTCCAGATTGGCCAGGTTAATTTTGTTGGCAATCTGCGCAATACCCTGAGGAATCAAAAAATTACGACCATAACCATTTTTAACGGCTACAATGTCGAAACGATCTCCCAGTTTATCCATATCGCGGAGCAATATTACTTGCATGGCTTTTGGAATTTGAACAGTGTCGAGCACTGTGAGTTAACGATAAAAATCATTTAAGTAAGTCAGCAACGTAAGGTAGCAAAGCTAACTGACGGGCTCTTTTTATAGCAGAAGCAACTTTACGCTGGTATTTCAAAGAATTACCAGTAATTCGTCTAGGCAAAATTTTACCTTGTTCGTTGATAAACTGCAACAAAAAATCAGCATCTTTATAATCTATATGCTTGATACCAAAACGGCGAAAACGGCAATATTTTTTGCGGTTCTGGCCAATTTTAGGATTGCTGAGGAATTTAATATCATCTTTGTTTGCCATAATCAGCTACATTTTTTTTTGAGAAATGATATACGGGCATTAATTAGCGGAATCCACATTTTCTGACTTAGGCGCTACGCCATCGGCTGGAGGTACAGCATCAGTTCCTGGTTTCTTACGCTTTCCAATGAGACCTTTTCTTTTGTCATCATTGTATTTTATACCGAATTTATCCAACTGAATAGTTAGGTAGCGCAAGACTCTTTCGTCACGGGTAAGCGCTAACTCCATTACAGCAATAAAGGAAGGATCTTCCAACTGGAATTCGATACAATAGTAAATCCCGCTGCTACGTTTCGCAATGTTATAGGCCAATTGTCTAAGGCCCATCTCATTAATGAATACAATATTACCACCTATTTCGGTGATACTTTTTACGTAGGTCTGAGCTGTCTCCTTGATTTCATCATTAGACAGCACGGGATCGACTATGAAAGTTACTTCAAAGTTTCTCATCTGGATCAGACATTTTTAGTTAAAAATTGGCTGCAAAAGTAATAAAAAATTTCTTTAATTACAAAATATATAGTTATTTATCTTTAGATCTGACAATTCCTATTATTTTACCCCTATCAAATTGTCCTGTAAGCGTTGGCGATTGTCTGTTTCCTGTAAAATTCCTAACGTTTTCGCCGACGTAATTAAATAATTCCTGAATACTAATTCTTTTGTCCCTATTAGTATCAGCCAGACCCTCAAGGCCTTTAATCAAATAATAGCTAAATACGCTTTGCTGGAGTCTATCGGCTTCCGCTGAATTCTCACTGGACGTTGACGAAAGAAGCATAGCAAAATCAGATTGTACGGATTGGCTGTTTTGATAGAAATCGGTTTGACTACTCCCAAGAAAGCCCTTTTGCTCCTGCATACTACCTGCATGACAGGCATCGGCGATACACATTTTAAATTGAGCATTAGATTGTTGAAGCGCTGAGTATATTTCATGATGATACACCACTTTTTCAAAAGTACCGTCATAGTCTATGGGTAAAAATGCCCCTTTTATGCCATGACCAGAAAAATAAAATATCACCATATCTTTTTTTGTCACTCTACTTAACATTGCATCCAGGGAATCGAGAATATTTCTTCGTGTGGCTAATTTATCAACCAAATTTATAATGTTCTTTGAAGGTATGGCACCACCCTCCGGACTTCTGAGGAAAGCAAACAGATTTAATGCATCATTATCAGGATATTGAAGCGGCTCTCTATGATTTACATAGTTAGATACGCCTACTAGTAAAACATATACTTCACCTTCATAGAAAGAATAAGGCGTATTGGCAGTGACTGGATTAGAGACCACTTCAGGCCCAATACTTTTTATAAATATTCCAGATTCCCAAATTCCCTGCACTTTATTTCCATTTGCTAAAATCATCACCCCCTTTCCATGCATGTAACCATTTTCAATTTCCCCTTCATACACATCTCCATCAACGTAAGATATTTTTCCTAAACCGTTTGGCGATCCATTTTGAAAATTACCTACATATTTGTTTCCACCGGCATATAAATACGTACCTATACCATTTTTACAATTGCCCGATTGGCAACCTTCAAATTTTACACTTACTTTAGTACCGGGAGGTTGCGGACCCTCTGGTCCCACGGGTATGGAAGAGCCCTGATAAATATTTTTGGACCAAATCCCCTTTCTAATGGTGCCGTCAGCATAGGTTAACACTCCGTTTCCATGTTGTTTATCCTCTTTCCAGTCCCCCTTATACTCAGATCCATTAAAATAGTAACAAATACCGCCTACCCCATGGCGAAGATTATTTTTAAAATCGCCCATATAAATATCCCCATTAACCATTAGCGTACCATTTCCGCCAATACAATCACCAGCTAAGCAACCTTGAATACGGCTGGAAGTGGAGAATAACTTTTCTGTGACCAAACTTGCATTTTCCTCGAAAAGCTTCCCCTTTTTCCACAAGCCTTGCTGTTTTACGGATTGCGCATTGATAAAAACACCCACACCCTCTGGTTTATCCAGTTTCCATTCACCAAAAAAACGAGAACCATTCTTCCAAAAACAAATGCCGATACCCTGTCTGTTTCCTTGAACAAATGCACCCATATATCTGGAGCCATCCTGGAATGTTTTAACACCAAATCCATCTTTACAATCTCCAGAGCCGCATTGTGCACAGAGGAACAATGGCCAGTTAAACAATAGGAAAATAAAAAAAAACAACATCCATTTCATTGAACAAATATAAAATATTTATATCATAAAATAATACATATAATACTTAGCGAACTACAGAAACCGGCATATTTTTGTCTATTCCGCCATATAAAACAGGCGATTGTTTATTTTGAGTAAACCACCGGACCTGTTCAAACACGAAATTAAATAATTCGTTAACGGAAACGAGGCCATCCATATTTTTCTCAGCTTCGCCGGTTAGACCACGAATAAGAAAATGGCTAAAAACCCCTGATTTAATACCATCGAATTCGTGAGAAAACTCCTCTGTTTTTGAGGATAAAAGGAGGCCTAAGCCGCCTGAAGATCCTGCTAATGACTCATAGAGAAGATGAGAGAAACTTTCATTTTCAGACACGGAGCGAAAACTTCCTGAGTGACAAGCATCGGCAAAAACCAATTTATGTTTAGCGGGACTATGTAACAAAATAGATTTGACCTCCTCGTGATTTATTCGATGCATGACACCGTCACTGTCCACTGGTAGAAAGGCTCCTGGCAGACCATGCCCTGAAAAATAGAACAAGATTAAATCTTCAGGATTTGCTTTTGAAAACAACTGATTAGCGGCTCCCATTACATTTTTATATGTAGCCTGCTGATCTTTCAATAAAATAATTTGTGATAAAGGTACTGAACCACCAGCTTCGGATTGTAAAAAATCAAAAATATGTTGAGCGTCATCATCGCTAAACTCTAATTTCTTCATTTCATTATAATCGGAAACACCTATAATGAGGGCACGAATTTTAGGAATTTTAATAGTTTCCACCTTAATAGTTGGTGGAGCACTTTTAGGAGCTGGGGTACTAAGTTGATTATTTTCCCACACACCAATGGTGATTTTACCATCAGGAAAGGTAAGTTTTCCGATACCCTCTTTTTTTCCGGCGACAAAAGAACCTTCGTACGAAGTACCATCTGGATTGTTCATAATACCAAAGCCGTGATGAGCACCCATTTGCCAACTACCCTGATAATTTCCACCGACAAAAAATGTATATTTTCCGATCCCATGAAACTTACTATAAAAAAAACCACCTTCGTATAAATCGCCATTTTGGTAAAACATTTTACCGACACCTTGTCTATAACTGTTTACCCATTCCCCGATGTATAAATCGCCATTTGGAAAAAGCAATTTACCTTTTCCGTTGGGGTTTGCCCGTTGAAAATCACCCTCATAACGTCCGCCACTAGGATAAATATAAACGCCATAACCTTCATAACAATTACCAGAAAGGCAACCAACGAAAGCACTTACATTTGAGTAAAATAAAAACAAGAGAAAGACAGACAAACAAAAATTACGCATGGACTATTAATTTTGACGTGAGCCCGACCTTTTGAAGGTTGGAAAAAGCGTAATATTTATCGTATAGGTGGGTGGATATGGAATGTTAAAAAATAAATAACTTACATAAGAATGAAAAAATTAAATAAAAATTGCGCGACCAGGCAGCGAAAAGATACTATTCTAAGTTTTAATACTACAACTGTACTATTGAAGCGGATAATCCTTCCTTTCTACACTCACTGAATCAATAAATTTATCAGGGAAAGGGTTATCCGCTTATTTTTTTGCTGTGAGAGAAGGATTCGAACCCCCAAGAGGCAGTTAGCTATAGCACAAGAAGATTGGTGGTCAACCCCTGGATCGATACCGGCCCTATGCTACGTTTATCCCGTAATCCTCACCCCCGAGACAAGAGGGCATGGCTGCCAATTTCATCACCTCACAATTTGATGATTAAACAAAACTCACTTTTGTTGATGCAAATATAATAATACTTTGTTTTTTATGCAAGATTTATAAAAATAATTCCAAAAAATTATGAAATTTTTAATTTCGCATCAAATTAATTGCATTAGAAAGGCGCAAAGCAAACCGCCATAAGTTCCCAAAGCATAGCCAAGGACAGCCAAAAGCACGCCAACAGGGGCCAGAGCGGGACTAAAAGCGGCGGCGACAATAGGTGCTGAGGCGGCACCACCGATATTAGCCTGTGACCCTACGGCCAGGAAAAAGAAAGGTGCCTTAATCCATCTTGCTACAAGAATCAGCAAAATACAGTGTATGCACATCCAGATGAATCCAACGGCGAAGAGGCCTAAATTTTGAAAAACCTCTTGAAGATTCATCTGCATTCCGATGGTTGCTACTAAAACGTATAAAAAAACGGAACCCAAGCGAGAGGCACCTATTCCTTCAAAGTTTCGCAAGCGTGTAAAAGAGATAAATAAGCCAATGGTTGTTGCCAGGAAGGCTATCCAAAAGAAAGAAGAATTCAGCGCAGTCAAGCGCCAGGCAATTAGTACATCGTTATATTTTGCCAACCATGGAGTAATGATATCTGCTCCCCAATGAGAAAGAGCGACGCCTCCAAAAGCAATGGTAAGAAGATAGAGTAGTGATTTGGTATCAGGAATTTTTTCAACATCCTTTTGGAATGCTGACATTTTATTTTGAAGATCAACGATAGCAGAAGTATCGGCCTTCAACCATTTGTCTATTTTATCAGTAATACTGGCACCATATAAGAGCAAACCCATCCATACATTGGCTACAACCACATCTACGACAATCATGACTGCAAAAAGATTTTCATTTACTGAAAAAATTTCTTTCATGGCTGTTTGATTAGCACCTCCCCCAATCCAGGAACCAGCTATGGTTGAAAGTCCTTTCCATAAATCTTCAGGATTTGTCTGTATTAAGTTGGGGAAAAGAAATTTAACGGTTAATAAAGCGATAGGGCCTCCGATGATAACACCAAGTGAGCCGGTTAAAAACATAATAAGTGCTTTAGGTCCTAAATTCCAAACACCCTTTAAATCAATGCTTAAACATAGCAAAATGAGAGAGGCTGGTAATAAATACTGAGAGGACACCTTATAAAGCACGGAGTTTTCAACAGAAATAATATTTAACGGCCAATGCAGGAGCGCTGGTAAAAAATAGCATAACAATAAGGGGGGAAAAATGGTATAAAATTTTTGAATCCATTTGTTTTTACTCGTTGAGGTAAAAAAAACGAAAGAAAGTACGGACAATAATAGTCCTAATACGATCGCATCATTGGTAAAGTAAGGTTGCATCATTATATTTGTTCTTTTTTAACAACTCAATATAGAAAAAAACGCTTACTTACAAGGTGGAAACTCAAATATTGGGAAAATTTAAAGTGATTTTTATGAATTATAAAAAGTTTGTTTTACCCCTAGTTGTCATGGTTTTGGTTGTTTTATCGGACAGGATGACCAAAGTGTGGGCAGTAGAAACCCTTAAAGGGTACCCTTCACAATCCTACCTGGGGGATAGTTTCCGTATTATTTACGCTGAAAACGAGGGTGCATTTTTAAGTTTGGGATCTGACCTACCCGAAAACGTTAGATTCTGGGTTTTGGCTATTATACCTATTTTGGCTTTGGGGTATTTTGGCTTTACCCTTTTTTTCAACAATGAGGTTGGACCTTGGCAGAGAATAGCATTTGCCTTCATTATTGCAGGTGGCGGAAGCAACATCATAGACCGGATTTTAGAGGGAAAAGTAGTTGATTTTTTAAATATAGGCATAGGAGATTTACGATCTGGTATTTTTAATATAGCCGATATGGCTATAATGGCGGGACTTTTCCTTATATTACCCATGGCATTTAAATCGTCTGCTCCTAAAAAGGAGGAATCTGTCCCCTTCGAAGGAGAAAATACTGAAATAAAAGCAATAGAAGAGGTGACAGAAGAGGAGACAGAAGAACAAAGCAAAGAAAAATAAAGAGGAGTAATATTTTAAAAAACTCATTCAGGAAAAATTTTAAATAAAACGTATGAAAGCATTATCTCCAGGGATATTATTAGGAATCATATTAGCGTATTTTCTAATGCTCATTCTTGTTTCTATATTTACGAGTAGGAATGCTAATAATCAGGATTTTTTTACTGCTGGAAGGAATTCCCCCTGGTATCTGGTGGCCATTGGCATGATAGGCGCGTCCCTTTCAGGTGTGACCTTTATATCTATTCCTGGTGTTGTCGGTGGTGGCGGTTTGAATCAGGCTTTCTCCTACATGCAGATTGTTTTAGGGTACATGCTAGGATATGCGGTTATTGCCTTGGTTTTACTCCCATTGTATTATAGAATGAATTTAACCTCAATTTATACTTATTTAGAAAAAAGATTTGGATGGCATGCATATAAAATGGGAGCTATATACTTTCAATTAAGTCGAACCACGGGATCTGCTTTACGATTATTTTTGGTGGCAACGATTCTTCATCAATTTGTTTTTGCACCTTATCAAATATCTTTTGCATTCTCTGTTTTTTTAACGATATTCTTAATTTGGGTTTACACATTTAAGGGAGGGATTAAAACGATAGTTGTTACGGACACCATTCAAACTTTTTTCATGTTAGGAGCTGTTTTACTGACCATTATCCTAATATGTCAAAATCTGAATATGGGCTTTGGTGACATGGTCAGAGCGGTAAATAATAGTGGATATTCTAAAGTTTTCTTTTTTGAAGGCGGCTGGAGCGACCCAAATAATTTTTTCAAGCAATTCTTGAGCGGGGCGTTAATCACCCTCACCATGACAGGACTTGACCAGGACATGATGCAAAAAAATCTGACCTGCAGAACGTTAAAGGATGCGCAGAAAAACATGTTTACCTTCAGTATAATCTTAGTTTTTGCTAATTTGTTATTTTTAACAATGGGAGCCATGTTATATATATATTCATCGGAACTTGGCATCACACTGCCTGAAAAGACTGACCAAGTCTATCCATTTCTGGCATTAAACCATTTATCTCCATTCATAGGCATTTTATTTATACTAGGATTAATTGCAGCTGCCTATTCCAGCGCCGATTCGGCTTTAGCCGCTATGACCACCTCTTTTTGTATTGACTTTTTGAACTTTGAGAAATGGGATGCATCTGAGGATCAAAAAAAGAAAGTTCGACTTATGGTACACATAGGATATAGCGTATTAATGTTTCTCTTGATTCTACTTTTCAATACCATATCAAAGGACGGAATCATCAATGAACTTTTCAGATGGGCGGGATTCACTTATGGACCTTTATTGGGATTATTTGCTTTTGGCATATTGACACAATTCAAGGTAAAGAGTCAATGGATTATTCCCATTTGTGTGTTATCACCCATCATTTCCTGGCTACTGGATACCTATTCAAAGGAATTATTTCAAGGCTTCACCTTTGGCTTTTTAATATTAGCCATTAACGGCACTCTAACGTTTTTAGGGTTACTTTTGGCTAGTGAAAGAGTTTATAAAGTGGTAGAATAAGCATTTATTTATAAATATTCCTTTTAAAGTTGGCACTTATTCCTACATTTGCGGCGCTTTATGGTAAATCATTATACATACTAAACTATTAACAATGTCTAAAACTTTTGCTGCTATAACAGGTGTTCACGGCTACGTACCAGATTATGTTCTTACCAATGAGGAATTAGAAAAAATGGTTGATACCTCCGACGAATGGATAACATCGCGCACGGGAATAAAAGAGCGGAGGATATTAAAAGGCACAGAAAAAGGAACGTCTGTACTTGGTATTGAAGCGGTAAAAGGCCTTTTAGAGAAAACCGGTACAAATCCGGAGGACATTGAACTACTCATTTGTGCAACGGTCACAGCGGACATGCATTTCCCCGATACTGCCAATCTAATAGCTGCTGCTACCGGGTTAACGAAGGCCTACACATTTGACTTGTCGGCTGCCTGTTCAGGATTTCTATTTGCACTAACCACCGCCTCACAATTTATTGCTGCAGGTACACATAAGAAAGTCATTGTCGTTGGCGCGGACAAAATGTCAGCGATTGTAGATTATACAGACCGCTCCACTTGTATTTTATTTGGAGATGGCGCTGGGGCTGTTTTACTTGAACCTTCCACTGAATATGGTGTAATGGATCAACAATTACATTCTGACGGACAAGGACAACACTATTTATATATGAAAGGAGGTGGATCTTTTCATCCATCGTCAGCAGAGACCATTGCAAATAAGGAACACTTCATTGTTCAGGACGGGAAGCCGGTATTCAAAGCGGCAGTAAGTGGCATGAGTGATGTTGTGGGTAAAGTGATGGCAAGGAATGGACTAACCAATGACAGTGTAGCCTGGCTTGTACCCCATCAGGCTAATAAGAGAATCATACAAACGGTAGCGTCAATGGCTGATTTTCCATTAGAAAAAGTTATGGTAAACATTCAAAAATATGGGAACACTACGGCTGCGACCTTGCCTTTATGTCTATTTGACTGGGAGAAAAGGCTTCATAAAGGGGACAATCTCATATTAACTGCCTTTGGAGGGGGCTTTACCTGGGGTGCGCTCTATCTAAAGTGGGCTTACGACACGCCTGCATGATACACGGTACGAATTTTTGATTATATTTGAGGCTTAAAACAAATTTAGATTTAACTTTTTACCAAAAAACCAATATGGCAACAACTGCAGACATACGAAATGGTCTATGTATTGAGTTCAATGATGACATTTTTCAAATTATCGAATTTCAGCACGCACAGGTAGGCAGAGGTGCCGCCCATGTAAAAACTAAAATTCGAAGCATGACCACAGGCCGGGTTCTGGAATACACTTTTACTTCAGGTCATAAAATTAATGAAGTACGGATAGAACGAAGAAAATTCCAATTTCTGTATGCAGATGAAATTGGATACAACTTTATGAATAACGATACTTTTGATCAAGTATCTATTGAAGAAAAATTAATATCCAGCCCTAAGTTATTGAAAGAAGGCATGGAAGTAGATATCTTATTTCATGCTGAAAAGGAAACTCCTTTGACACTGGAGATGCCGCAGTATGTCGTTATGCAAATCACCTACACTGAACCTGGTTTGCGTGGCGATACAGCAACGAATACCTTGAAACCTGCTACCGTTGAATCGGGTGCTGAGGTTAGAGTACCTTTATTTGTTGGAGAAGGAGATTTTATAAAAATTGATACGGCCTCTGGCGCATACATGGAACGTGTAAAACAATAACTATATGGATTTCAAAGAAATACAGGAGTTGTTAAAACTCATTAATAGACTGGACCTTTCCGAGTTCAAAATGAAAGATGGCGAATTTGAGCTATCTATAAGAACAAAGAATTACGAAAGGGGCAGAAATCAAGGTTATCAGGGGGTAATACAAGAAACTTACCC
>Ga0164294_10005841_pt1 | contig 10539 bp, 3 predicted proteins | sample GEODES005metaG_FD_111479 | JGI IMG/M metagenome (GOLD analysis project Ga0164294, IMG submission 111479) | Oligotrophic lake water microbial communities from Sparkling Lake, Wisconsin, USA - GEODES005 metaG | ecosystem: Environmental > Aquatic > Freshwater > Lake | place: USA: Sparkling Lake...
CAATGTTCACGAAGACTCAGATGCTGTCTCGTTTACTCGAATCAGTCAATCTCGTCGCAGCGCCTTTTCATTTGACTCCTCACGCTCTATACCTAGCTCAATCGTAGATGCGATTCTTCAAGCAACAATTCGGTCTCCTTCTGGCTTCAACTTTTCTCCCTATAGACTGGTTCTTGTTGAGGATGAGGACAACAAGACTCTTCGCACTACATCATCATCATCCTCCTCCTCCTCCCCATCTTCCTCCTCACCATCTTCCTCCTCCTCACCATCAAGTTCTCGAGCGAGTGGAGAAACGTCAAACAGAGCGAGGCTATCAATGGCAATGGTGGGTGCAGGTAATATTGAGAGAGTCTTGGAGGCTCCATTAAGTGTCGTCTTTGTCTCTGATTTTCAGTCAACAAACGAAGTTGAAGCAGTCACGGCTAGGGAACTTGCAGCAGGCACCCGATCCATGCAATATTTGCGAGCCTTGCCTATCAACGCTCAAGTCTTTACTGGCAATAGTAACTGCGCGACTTCAGCCTCGCTACGATTCGGATCAGTGTTTGCTCCTCTTCCTGTCCCAAGCAGTGCAGAAGCTTGGGCGTTTAAACAAGCCGGGTTTGCAGCCATGAGTCTGCTTCTTGCGGCTACAGCAAACGGAGTGGGGTCTCACGCCATGGAAGGTTTCGATGCAAGGAGGGTTCTAACAGCTATAGGAGCCCCAACAGATGGCAGATGGGGCGTTCCTGTGATCATTTCTCTAGGTTACACTCGAACCACGGGTCATCCGTCAGAGACACTTGCTAGTGCCCGGCCTAAGCAACACGAGATGGTCTATCGAAACAAATGGAAAAGGTAACTAACTAAACTTGTCTCTGAGCCTTCATTCTTCTGCTCACCTTTGATCCGCCACGGGTGCAGTCAAAAGCTTGAAACAGACAATGCAAACGTCTTCACAAGGTATTACTCAAATTTATTTCAACCTAAAAGTATTTATATACATATCTTGATCTGTTGAACTCGATATATACAAGATCATATTCCACCTAGACCTTTCTACTTTTTTGTGCGCTTAGAGCTGTTTTCGGGGCAAGAGAACCTCGTCGATGATGTGCTAAAGGGAGGAGAAGAGGAGAGGGAAGAGAAGAATCAGGTTAGTTATATGATAAAAACATCTTTTACAAGAGTATTCCCTCTTAATAAGGTCTTATATAAAAAGAAGATCAAGAAACTCACAGCAACTCCGTTGGAAGCCTCATTGTTTGGTGCAATGACGCGAGCAAAGTTGACAAAGATTTGTCCACGCTGGTCCTTGAAGATGGTCACGTTCTTGCCCTCTGCAGTCATGATGTCCTCGTGATCGTGGAGGTCGCCAGATGAGTAGTTGCCAGGGGCGACGTGGTAGGTCAAGATGTCAAGCAAGGCGGCCTTGTTTGCTGGCATGAGGAGATAGCTGAGGAAGTCTGCGGGGAGCTGGGCAAAGGCCTGGTTTGAGGGGGCAAAAACGGTCAATGGGCCAGGGCCGGCAAGAACGCTTCCGATGCCAGCAGCAGTGACGGCCGCGACGAGGGTGGAGAGCTGGGGAACAGACTGGGCGAGTTGGAGGAGGTTGGGGAGAGGAGCGGCCACCTGGTTGCGGAGCTTCTTTGCGCTCCACTTGGCTGCCTTGGCGATCAAGACAGTCATCTGGGCGTTAGGGATGAGCACAGTGTCGACGACGTGAACGACGCCGTTGGATGTGTCCACGTTGGCCTGGATGACCGTGGAGTTTCCGTTGACAAGGACCTTTCCGCCAGCGACGACAAAGACGAGGGGCTGGCCGTTGAGCGTGAAGGCCTCCTGGAAGTTTGTGATCTCATCGGCGTAGAGACGTCCACGGCCGCGGTCGCCGCGAGCATCGACGACGTGGTACGTGAGGACCGCGTCGAGCTCCTGGGGGTGGGCCAAGAGGTAGGCGAGGACGCCCGCTGGGAGGTTTGCAAAGGCGTTGTTGTCAGGCGCAAAGACAGTGAAGGGGCCGCGAGGGTAGGAGAGAGCCTGGACGAGGTTGCCGGTCTTGACTGCAGTGACGAGGGTGGAGAGAGCAGGGACAGAGACGGCCGTGGCGACAATGTCGTTCTTGGGGTAGTTAAAGTTTCCGGGCACGAGGACGGCGTCGACAATGTGGATGACGCCGTTTGTGCAGAGGATGTTGGCCTTGATGACCTTGGCGTTGTTGATGGTGACGGCGCCGTTGGCGACGTGGGCAGTGACGGACTGGCCGGCATCCACAGTGGGGATGACCTGGCCGTCCTTGATCTTGTCAGAGGTCACGGCGCCAGAAACGACGTGGTAGGTGAGGACAGTGTCGAGGGCCTTGACGTTGTCAGGGTTGAAGACATAGTCTGTTAAGGGATGGGAAATGTGTATAGGATTTGAGAGAAGATGTTAGAAATTGATCAACGACGTATGTGTGACGAGTAAGTACGTGTGACGAGTCAGTGACGACTGTTTTCGTCAGTTACGTCAGGGTCACGTCACAAGGGTGATAGGACCCAAGGAGGAGAAACAGAAGGAGTGGGAAGGCGGGTAGGATGAGCAGAGGTGAAGGGAAGGGGTAGGAGGGATGGGCGGAGGTGGAGGGGTGATATAATGACGTTGTACTTGTATACTCGCGGATGAAAAGGAGGTGAAACATGGGGATAGGAAAAATGCTACGTAGTGGTCGAGGAAACGAGCACTAGGGGCGATTCTGCATCACGGATTGATAGAACTTACCTAGAATGTTGTCGCCCAATGCACCAAAGGCCTGGTCGATAGGGGCAAACACTGTAAATGGGCCAGGGCCGCTGAGTGTCTGGACAAGTCCGCCGGCAACAACGGCGTCGACGAGAGCTCGGAGATTTGGGTCTGCTTGCGCAGTCTCAACAACTGTAAGTGAGAGAGAGAGGAGAGAGGAAGGTGTGTAGTTAAGGTTAGTGGAGTGTGGGGAGTGGGGGGAAGGAGGGGTTGAGTTTGTGTGTGGGTCGGGCGGAGGTGCGGGGGAGAAGTTAAAACGACACGGCATTTTGCGGTGTTTTTTAAGGGGGATTTTTGAATCAAAACTCACTGTTGCGTTGCTGCGCGACAGAGGCGGCGATAAAGGTAGAGAGGATGAATGACTTGAACATTTTTTTAATGTTTTTGAAATTTGAAAAATTTGGGTGGAAACTTGAAATCTTCATTACTCTCTAGATCTCTACGTCCTACAAGTGACTTCGCTTGCAGACGTGCAATGGCCGCACTTGTATATTGCGTACGAGTTATTGCTGTGACTTGTTAGCATCGAACCCGAGAAGGCCAAGTCCATTCCACTTGCACTGCATGCCATCCATCTTCCACTATCCTCGTCCTATCCCGTCCAATTAAAATGCTCATCTCTTCAACGAAGAAAGAATAGCAGAAACTGTTGGAAGAGGCGCAATAAATTCGGACCTGTCCTTTTCCATCACTTTTTTCACCTTGTCCTCCTTCTCTCCTTCCTCTTCTTGGTTCAGAGGCGGTGAAGATGTAGTAATCTCCACACTTCCACTACGGTGTAATCGAACAACTGTGTGCACAGCTCTATTGCCCCCACTTCCACTTACAGATGGGGAAGAACTATTTTCTTTGCCTCCTGTTTCTGGAGATAATAGATACGAGGGCGAAGATGATGCTGTTGAACGCTGTTGAAGAGATACTATACCATCTTCCCTTCCACTTCCATCACCAGTATGAATGGGTGTATAACTTTGTCGTTCTCCTCCTCCTCCTCCTACACTTCCACTCCCAGCTGCTGGTGTTTCTCCAAAATTTAATGGTGCAGAGATTGCAGAACCACCACTAGAGCCAACAGAGCCAACAGCTAGTCGACTTCCACCTTCACCTCCTTGTAGTGATCCTACCCCGCCATCAATGTGTACGCCTCCAGAATGAACCGAAATACGAAACGGAATAGATGATTGAGATGAGCGAGATGACGACGATGATGAAGAAGATGATGATGACACTGATGCAGCAGATGAAGCAGATGTGGAGGACAGTCTACCGTTTTGTTGGAGACGTTGTTGAGCAGACATCATAGCTCTAGTTTGACCAAATGCATCTCTGTTCTTTCCAAACGTATTGAGAGGCATAAGGTTGTCGTCACTTCCAACTTCATTATTTTCGTCGTCATCCATTTCTCGTCGAACAGGTACAGCGATTTGGGCCCCAGGTGTAGCAGCGCCAATGGCTGGTCGGAACTCATATCGATCTCCAACTCCGCCTACACCCCCGCCATTGCCTGTTGCTCCTGGAGGAGATGCAGCAAATAGAGCACCAAATGTTGATACATCTGCGTGAGGATTGACTGGACTGTTCAATGCAGAAGAAGAGGAAGGAGGAGGAGAAGAAGAAGAAGAGGAGGAGGAGGATAAAGGGTGATTATTCTGCGTAAGAGACTGAGCAGGTGATTGAGCCTGGGCCATAGACTCCTCTACGTTATTTTGATTCACAGCGCCTTCAAACTGGCGCTGCCAAATGCGTTGCGCGCGCTCAGTGCTTGGAATGTTGCGTTCAGGGTCTGGAACAGGTCGACCTGCAGGAGTAGCTAGACTGGCAAGCACAGCTGCAGCGTCAATGCTTCCACTCTCTGGGCTCCTCATCATTTGCGGCCCTTCAGGCAACGTAAGGAGGCGAGGAGACTCGGCGCCAACCGAGGGAGGTGATGAAACATTATCGCTTATGGGAGAAGAAGGGAGGGATCCAGGAAGAACAATACGAGAAGCAGGGGGAGGAGTGCTTACATCGGCGCGCCATTGAACAGACGGAGTGGGTTGCGAGTTGCGAGGAGACAATGGCAATACATCACTTCCTTTACCTACAGGAGAGGAGAGATCTGAAGGCATAACTTGATCTGAAGGCTGCTGAAGTTCAAGAAGCATATATGCAGCCACCTCTGCGCGCGGGGATGTGATCACACCTGACGAGAGAGGCTGATTGTCAAGTGTATGTTCATTATATGCACTCTCTTCTTCCTCCAACTCATCCACCTTTTCCTGCATAAGTGCATTTTGAGTTTGAGTTTGAGGAGGAGGAGGAGGAGGAGGAACAAGTGCCGTATATGAGCCTGAAGTGTATAGAACTTCAACGTCTTCTTCCATTCCTGTTCCTGACGAGTCATAGCTTCCCAATGACATTGGTATGCTTCCACGACGCATGTTGTACTCGCGGCGCCGTTCGTTTGGGTCCGTGACGGGTTGCTTCACGTGACGTTGCTGAGGGTAGTTATGCTTCGCTGCTTTTGTTGACACCACCTCTTGAGTCTTTGTTCCTCCACTCTTTACTCCTGCAGCTGCAAAAAGAGCTGGCCCCATTCCGCGGAACCGAAAAGTTGGCGAAGCAAGGTCTTCTTCGAATTCAATCTCTTTATCCTCTGACATCATGTCAAGGGCTTCGGGGGCAGTGTTTTGAGGCGAAACGACTCCCCGAAACGATCTTCTCACTCGCAATGGAACCCTTCGGGCTACATTTTCTGCAGCTTGACGAGCTAGAGGGCTAATAGCAGCTCGAATTCTTGGCGACCTCTTTACAAAATTCTCGTGATATGGACTCGGAACACGCTCTGTTGCAGCAGCAGCAACACGCGCATTGTTGTTCATGTGCCAATATCGATCAGCGTCATTGATTTGAGGAATGTGTTTATCGTCAACGACGTGTCCAAGGACGTTTTCAACAACGTGGTGGTATTCATCGTGATTCATCAAGTGAGGAGAGTGAGGCGCAGGCGAGGACGCCGTGAATTTTGTTGGGCTTGGACTCCTTTCTGTTGCTTTCGACGCCACTAGTGCATTATTGTTTGGACTCCAGTGCCTTTCCTTTTCTCGCTCTGCAACGCGCCCAAAGACTGTTTCAGCAGCTCCGTGGTAGTCGTGTGTTATGTGCTTCTCAATGTGTCTAATAGATTGTAAGAGGTGAGGGCTTGGAGGGGCTGCAAAAGGAGAAGACACCAAAGACTTGTCTCTTGGAGTAGCCCCTAGCCCTTTCCCATATCGCTTCGTTGGGCTCGGGCTTCGACTCGGGCTCTTTGCCTTTGAGAGTCGCTCCACATCGGCCTTTTGCTTTGAAGGAGAGGATGAGCGTAATAACCTCGAAGGAGAATAGGTCGATGTAATACGGTTCGTTCCTTCTACTATCGATAAAGGAACAGGCGACGAAATCGTACTTGCGCCTTTAGTAGATGAAGATGGCAGTTCGCCATACAGAAGACTATTTAGGCCAGTTTTTGCAGCAGAAGAAGAGGAAGAAGATGATGATGATAATGCGGACGTCATGAATCCACCAAGAAGTCCGAATCCGCTATTTGACCTGTGGAGTTGTGCCTGGTGTCGAGTTGGAGAAAGAAGCGCGTGCATTAAACTTGGCGACCACGAGGCCAAACCGCTGCTTGAGGGAAGACCTGGTGAAGCGCTGGACAAATGAACGGTCACAGCGGGTAGTGGTGAGGTACTCTCTCTTTGCGTTGGCGAAGACACTGGTACGTGGTCAGCTTCCACCGCCGGAGCTATGACAACTGGCAGGTCAGGTTTTGGTTGAGACTCGGGTACAGGAATTGTTTGCTGAAGAGGTGCCTGTACAGCTTCCAGAGGTGCTGGAGGAGGAGGAAGAGGGGGTGACGACGGCGCCTTTGATGCAATTGAAGACGTAACAGTCTTTGAAAGAGGCAGCGGAGGAGGAAGAGGCGCAGAGGCCGAAGAAGATGGAACGTTTTTCTGCAAAACTGAGTCAATGCTTCGTTGTTTCTGCGCAATTTTTGCTAAGAATTCGTCTTCTTCGTCTCCAGGAAGCGCCGTATTAACAAGAAAGTCGTGCAGCTCAGTAGCCTGTGTGATTTGAACGTGGCTGATCGAGGACAAGTATCCTGTGTGGACGCAGAGAGGAAGAACATGTCGAAGAAGAAGAAGGCGAAACGCAAGCGTTGGAGACACGTTCTTTGATATGAGAGGGTCTTTCGAAGTTAATTGGATATTCCGTAGAGCATCTTCATCACCTGAAACGGCAGCAGCAAGTAGCAACTGAAGCGCTACCGTTGGATTAACAGAAACGCCTTTGAAGTCACCATGTCCTTCTCCGGAGAGGTACTCCTTCATCAAGAGTCTGTCCTTTCGCTCAGCCTCGAGAGCTGCGGCCCCGCCTTGCGCTGTTAGGATTTGCACATCGCGACCGCAAAATCGTTTCACAGCGCATAAGAGAAGCGCGTGAGCAAATGCTGGAAAGTCGAGGCCGAGGCTCAACATGCTGCGCTTAACATTGCGAGTGGTAAAGCCTGTCGATTTCCAGAGTGTCAAGCTTACCGGGGCAGCATCGTTGAGCCCCAAGAGGAGATTAATATTTGAAAAGCCCTCTGGGCGAGCGAAAATAGAGCCTTTAGGTATCAAGCCTGACGAAAGGGCGCTCTCTGTTGCTGCCATGCGGGCCATGGCCATGCTGAAGACCACTGCAATGTCGCCATGGCGAAATGACTGGCCTGCCTCGGTCGTTCCATTAGGTCCAATGACGCCTCGGCCAAGGATGCCAGCGTCGAGAACAAACTTTGTAAATGCGTTTTGGCGCATTCGAGGAGCGCCGTTCTCACTAGCGTTGTTGACCTTTGCTATGAACCCGCCAGGGAGCCGATCAATCTTTGAGTGCGAGTGCACCCCAAAGTGAGCATAATGGTTAAAGAGCTCCTTCACTAACGCAGAGCTTCGCTGAAGGTGAATCGCAAACGCTGAGCAGGCCATGCCTTTAGTGGCAGCAGTCGATGCGCTGGTCGAGTCTCCAGAGAAAAGAGCCTTGTCAAGAAAGCCTGTCGACGAAAAGATGTTTTGTATAATTGTTCTCGATAAAGGTTGCATATGCTGATGACCCACAGACGGAATGCCGTCGAGAATCGACTGAGTCGTCGAAAAGTTTACAGGAGAAAGCAGGACCTCTTTCGATCTTCCTCCTACTCCACTCTTGTCGTGGTGAGAATTCATCGATTTGTCCATAGCTCGGTTATTAACAAGCGAAAGCAAACCGCGAGCATCGGGTCGCTTTGGAAGTCCGTGGCCAGTGACACCGTGATGAATAAGAATGGCGGGGCGGCCAGGTGCCGTATCGGGGAACGCCTGAGCGCCTGCTAGGACCAATGCGTTGTGGACAGTTGCGGAGTTGTTCGCCTCAACTTGTATACTCTTTTCAAAAGCAGCAGCTCTAGCTCGGCTAGCAGCGAGACCACCGATGCCATCAGCATCATCGCGACTTTGAAGAGCGTTACTAGCACTTTGTTGAGGCGCAACCAAGCTCGTTAGCAAGGACGACGACGAAAGCGAAGAAGAAGACGTTGACCGCAGGTGATTTTCAAATTCATCTCTTGACATTCCAGGAGGAACTCGGCCTTCCCCCTCTCGCTGCGAGTTCATCGTGTTTCGATTTAATGCAAAGGACGAGTTCGCCTTGTTCAACGAGCTTCCGAAGAAGGCGTTCTGAGACGTAGCCCGAAGATCCTCTTCTGACAGCGGCTCAGAGTTAAAATGAGCCGAAGTCGACGATGATCGCGCTGAGGGCTGGGTTTTTTGGAAACCAGAAGCAGATAAAGAGGAAGAAGTTGATTGAACATTCATAGCGGGTCGCAAAAATGCGGCAGATTCTGCATTCAAATCCACAGTGTGAAAAACGTTCCCTGATGGTTGAGAATTTCCTCTCAAGATTGAATAAGGGTCCTCTTCGCCTGCATTGTTGAGATCAAGAACGGGAGCATGATGTACTCGAACACCACCAGCTTTTGCATCGCGAAATAAAACTGGTAATGCCTCTTCTTGGGTCTTTGTTAATACGCTGCTTCGGTCTGCGATTTGGATTCGCGATGTTATAAGGACATTATCGCTTCTGCTAGTAAATCCTCCTCCTCCTCCTCCTCCTCCTCCTCCTCCTCCTCCTCCTCCACCAACGATTCGAGAAGCGAGCAAGGATCTTCGTTCATCTAATTCTAAACGCGACTCTCGCGAATCGTGGATCACGCGATCTAATCCCTTTGAAATTGAAGCATTGATACCATCAATAGCAGTAGTATATACAGACACACCTGGGGCAGAGGAAACTGCAGCAGCAGCAGAAGACGGAGCGACAACATTGTCTACCACTACTACCTCGCCGCCGCCTTGCCCAATAAAAGTAGGCACAGCCGACGTATCAAGTCCAGAAAATGGAGCAACAACAGGCGTTTCAAACGATGAACCAAGTTCATCCAGAGTGACAGCATTATGAGCAGAGTTCATCGTTGATGATCGATTCGCTGTATGTTTCAACGGAACATCGCTCTGTAAGGCCATTCCATCTTCTTCGGCAGAGAGCATCATTTCTAGCTCGTCAATTGATAGGTTTAGGTTTCCAACAGGCCTCAAATTCTCCTCGTGTGATGCTGCTGTCTGTTGGTATTGCGTCTGTTGAGACTGGATATGCGCTCTCGATGATTGCCGCCCTCTACTTCCGGGGCTGAGCATCAGGGGTGCATTATCAATTTCAGCGTTTTTGGCAATCGTCTGTGCCCTTTTCAATGCTGCTGCATTATATTCCACATCACTCTTCATTCTAGGGGTATTGCGAGGAATAGGAGATGTGGGTCTCTGCGGCCGAAAGACCGCATCGTGTCCCCCAGGCGTCGACTGCACAAGACCCCTATATGCGTTCACAGACGACGCCACGCCTTGCGCCACTGCTATAAGTGAGGCCTCGTAATGAGCATCTTTCCATGATCCAGGAAGCGGTGCATCTCCTCCTCGAGTCGAGCTACCGCTTCGACTTCTTGCGGCAGCACCAGCAACAACAACATTGGCGTTCGCCGCCGACGTCTTTTGTAAAATTTTGTAATGGTCTTTAAAGTAATTCTGCCCGTTATCAATCAAAAAGAGCAACAAACGAAGCTTGTCTTTGCTCGTAGGGAACCTAGACTGCCACTCAACTTTACTAAACACCTCTAGCGCCACCTTGCTAATCGCTGCGATCAACCCTTGCAAGCTTAACCCTTTCGCTGCGCTTCCGGCTTGTCGCTCAAGGAGCAAAATATTGTTGTAAATCTCTGCAACGTCTGACCGCTGCGCATAATTAGCCGTTATTGGCTGCATCAAGCGCATAAACGAACTCTCTGCCACAGAGTGACCGTCGTCCTTTTGGTTGTCCTCCCTCGACAAAAGCGCTTTAAACAGTTTTTTAAATCCAAGAAGTTGCACCTCAACAAACGTCCGCAGATCAGGAGACTCGTGAGCCTGTTCCATGATGTTTCAAAATGCGAGTGGAGGGCGTTTATTGGGTGCGCTTGGTCGGATTAGGCGAAATTTTTCGGCAACCTCTTCGGGCCAGACTTCCCTTTCTTCATTTCCTCACGTAACTTCTTATTGGGCCTCTAGGCTAAATGCTCTAGGGATTAAGCGACCCACTGATACCCAACTTGCTGTGCTCTCTGCTCTCGCAGCTTCTAAGAAGCACTGCCTTATTCAAGGAGAGACTGGGTCTGGAAAAACGCTCGCATACTTGCTCCCCATTGTCGAGGCTTTA
>Ga0164294_10005842_pt1 | contig 10538 bp, 10 predicted proteins | sample GEODES005metaG_FD_111479 | JGI IMG/M metagenome (GOLD analysis project Ga0164294, IMG submission 111479) | Oligotrophic lake water microbial communities from Sparkling Lake, Wisconsin, USA - GEODES005 metaG | ecosystem: Environmental > Aquatic > Freshwater > Lake | place: USA: Sparkling Lake...
ACGAGGCGCCCATGTCAGCACCTTTGCCGTGCTGCACCAGCACCAGACCAATCATCATCAAAGCTGCAAGGATCTGCAGGGCCACCACGAGGTTCGTCAGCATGTTCATGTTTTCAACTTTCCAGAAGATTCAAGCGCAGCCGACTTGGCTGCGCGACAAATAGCGGAGAACTCGGCGGCCTTGAGTGAAGCGCCACCCACCAGGCCACCATCGATATCGTGCTGAGCAAACATGGCATACGCGCTGGACTGCGAAAGGCTTCCACCATAAAGCAAGCGCATCTCTGCAGCGCGCGTGCTCGCGGCTGCCAGTTGCGTGCGTAGCACCGAATGCACCGCCTGCGCCTGCTCAGGCGTGGCGGTACGGCCCGAGCCGATCGCCCACAGTGGCTCATAGGCCACCACGATTTGCGAAACGCAGTGGCCCAAGGTGTGCACCACCACAGACAACTGACGCTTGACCACCGCGTCGGTGAGGCCAGCCTCACGCTCGCTTGCCGACTCGCCAACGCACACCACGGGTGTCAGACCGTGCGACAAGGCCATGCGTGCCTTGTCGGCCACCGCCTGATCCGACTCGCCGTGATGAACACGCCGCTCCGAGTGGCCCACGATCACGTAGCGGCAGCCGAACTCAGCGAGCATCGCTGCGGACACCTCGCCGGTGTACGCGCCCGACTCGTGAACAGAGCAGTCCTGCGCACCCCAGCCGATACCGCTGCCCTGCAAGGACAAGGCGACATCAGAAAGATAGGGAAACGGGCAGCACACACCCAACTCGGCGTCAAAGGGGCCGGTTGACCTCAAGGCCGCCAGCAACTCGGCGTTGGCCGCGCGCGAACCGTTCATCTTCCAGTTGCCCAGAACCAGCGGCCTGCGCACCAGCACCGCTGGAGACCCCGCCATGCTCACCATGAAAGCACCAGCTTTCCAATGTGACCATTGCTTTCCATCAGGGCATGCGCTTCCGCAGCCTGATGGGCCGGAAAGACCCGAAACACCACCGGCTTGACGATGCCGTCGGTGAACCAATCCCACACTTTCGAGCGCAGTTCGCGGGCGATGGCCGACTTGAATTCGACCGATCGTGCGCGCAGCGTCGAGCCGGTGATCGTCAGTCGCCGGCGCAGCACGCGACCCGCATCCAACGAGGCCGCCGTGCCGCCCTGCACCGCGATGATGACCAGACGCCCGTCTTCCGCGAGGCAGTTGACTTCGCGTGCCACGTAGTCGCCGGCCACCATGTCAAGAATCACATCCACACCGCGTCCGGTCGTCAGCCTTTTGACCTCGGCCACGAAGTCCTGCGTGCGATGGTTGATGGCGTGATGCGCACCCAAAGCAAGGCAAGCCGCGGCCTTCTCCTCGGAGCCCACCGTGACGATGACCGCGGCGCCCGCCGCGCGTGCCAGCTGGATCGCAGTCACACCGATGCCGCTGCTGCCACCTTGGATCAGGATGGTTTCGCCAGACTTCAATCCACCACGCTCAAACACGTTGGACCAGACGGTGAAACAGGTTTCTGGCAGGCTCGCGGCTTGCGCGTCAGTCAACCCTGCGGGCACAGGCAGACATTGCCCCACAGGGGCGATGCAGCGCTGCGCGTAACCGCCACCGGAGACCAGCGCACACACCCGATCGCCGACTGAAAAGTCCGCTGCCTGCATGGCATCCCTGTCGCCAGACACGATCCGGCCGGCCACTTCCAGACCGGGAATGTCAGAAGCACCCGCAGGCGCCGGATAGTGGCCCTGACGCTGCAGCACGTCGGGGCGATTGATGCCCGACGCCGCCACCTCGATCAGCACCTCACCCGCACCCGGCACGGGATCTGGGCGGTCTGTCAGGCGCAGCACGTCTGGCGGTCCGAATGAGCTGATTTCAACGGCTTTCATCACGGTCAGGATTCGATGTCCGGCAGGACGCGGGATTTGATGATCCCGCGTCGGCCGAAAAACGCTTGACGACCTTCGTTCAGCCCTGGAAACCTTCGCCACCGGAAGCAGGCTGCTGATCGCGATCGATCAAGGCCTTCATCGACAGCTTGACGCGGCCCTTTTCGTCGGTCTCGAGAACCTTGACCTTGACGATCTGGCCTTCCTGCAGGAAGTCGGTGACCTTCTCGACGCGCTGGTGGGCGATCTGGCTGATGTGCAGCAGGCCGTCCTTGCCAGGCAGCAGATTGACCAGTGCGCCGAAGTCCAGAATCTTGACGATCGGGCCTTCGTAGATCTTGCCGATCTCGACTTCTGCGGTGATCTCTTCGATGCGCTTCTTGGCGTGGGCAGCCTTTTCGCCATCGGTCGAGGCGATGGTGATGGTGCCGTCTTCGCCGATGTCGATCGTGGTGCCGGTTTCTTCGGTCAGCGCACGGATGGTCGCGCCGCCCTTGCCGATCACGTCACGGATCTTCTCGGGATTGATCTTCATCGTGTACAGGCGTGGCGCGAACTGCGACACCTCAGCCTTGGCGCCGCCCACGGCTTCGACCATCTTGCCCAGGATGTGCAGACGTGCTTCCTTGGCCTGAGCCAGCGCGACCTGCATGATTTCCTTGGTGATGCCCTGGATCTTGATGTCCATCTGCAGCGCGGTCACGCCGTTGGTCGTGCCTGCCACCTTGAAATCCATGTCGCCGAGGTGATCCTCGTCGCCCAGAATGTCGGTCAGCACGGCAAAGCGATTGCCGTCCTTGATCAGGCCCATGGCGATGCCGGCCACGTGAGCCTTCATCGGCACGCCCGCATCCATCAGCGCCAGGCAGCCGCCACACACCGAGGCCATCGATGACGAGCCATTGGATTCGGTGATCTCAGACACCACACGCATCGAGTACGGGAAGTCAGCGCGGTCAGGCAGCACAGCCACCAAAGCGCGCTTGGCCAGCCGGCCGTGGCCGATTTCGCGACGCTTGGGCGTGCCCACGCGGCCGGTCTCGCCGGTGGCGAACGGGGGCATGTTGTAGTGCAGCATGAAGTGCTCGCTGAACTCACCGGCCAGCGCATCGATCTTCTGCGAATCGCGGTCGGTGCCCAGCGTGGCAGCCACCAGCGCCTGGGTTTCGCCGCGGGTGAACAGCGACGAGCCGTGCACGCGTGGCAGCACGCTGTTGCGGATCTCGATCTGGCGCACGGTGCGCGTGTCGCGACCGTCAATGCGTGGCTCGCCCGACAGGATCTGGCTGCGCACGATCTTCGCCTCGATGTCGAACAGCACGTTGTCGACCTTGACCTTGTCGACCGCAGCGCCCGTGGCCGCCAGGGCTGCCAGGGTGTTGGCGGTGACTTCGCGGGTGGCCTGGGTGCGTGCCTGCTTCGAGCGGATCTGATAGGCCGCGCGCAGCGGCTCTTCGGCCAGAGCGCAGACCTGCGAGATGAAGGCCTCGTCCTTGGCCGGCGGCTGCCAGTCCCAAGCCGGCTTGCCAGCATCACGAACCAGTTCGTTGATGGCGGCGATGGCGACCTTGCATTGCTCATGGCCGAACACCACGCCGCCGAGCATGACTTCTTCGCTGAGTTGCTGGGCTTCGGACTCGACCATCAGCACAGCGGCGTCGGTGCCCGCCACCACCAGATCCATCTTCGAATCGAGCAGTTGCGTCTTGCCGGGGTTCAGCACGTACTCGCCGTTGACATAGCCCACGCGCGCCGCACCGATGGGGCCATCGAAGGGGATGCCCGAGATGGACATCGCCGCACTCGATCCGATCAACGCCGCGATGTCAGCCGACACCTCAGGGTTCAGCGACAGCACATGAATCACGACCTGGACTTCGTTGTAGAAGCCTTCGGGAAACAGCGGACGCAGTGGCCTGTCGATCAGGCGCGAGGTCAGGGTCTCGAGTTCGCTGGGGCGGCCTTCGCGCTTGAAGAAGCTACCGGGGATCTTGCCGGCAGCGTAGGTCTTCTCGATGTAGTCGACCGTCAGCGGGAAGAAGTCCTGGCCGGGTTTGGCGTTCTTCGCGCCCACCACGGTGGCCAGCACCACGGTGTCTTCGATGTTGACGATCACCGCGCCGCTGGATTGACGGGCGATCTCGCCGGTTTCCAGCACCACGGTGTGCTGACCCCATTGGAACGTCTTGGTTACCTTGTTGAACATGCTCATCGGTTTTCCCGGTTGATTTGAGCGCCTTGCGGGCGGCGCCTTCGACCCGAGAGCCCTGACAACCTGGCGCGATGCCATTCCAGCGACGTTCCTTTTGAAACGACCCTGGAATGACACATCGTCATCGTTGGCTGCCCAGCTCTAAAAAAGAAAAGCCTGTACTGGACGTCCAGACAGGCTGTTCACTTCAGCGTGGCGCTTACTTGCGCAAGCCCAGCTTCTGAATCAGTGCGGTGTATCGATCCGCGTCGCGATCCCTCAAATAGGCCAGAAGGCTCTTGCGGGTGTTGACCATCTTCAGCAGACCACGGCGACCATGGTGATCCTTGAGGTGGGTCTTGAAGTGAGGGGTAAGTTCGTTGATGCGTGCAGTCAGCAAGGCGACTTGCACCTCGCACGACCCGGTGTCATTGGTGCTGCGCGCGTTCGATTTGACGATGTCTGCCTTTTGGGCAACGGTAAAGGTCATGATGTTTCCTGATGTCGATGAACCGGTCGCCTGAAAAGGCAAAGGGTTCTCGTTGTGGACTTGCGGTCGCGGGTGAAACAACCTGCGCCGTGCTGAACTTCAAGGGGAAACCCCGAGAAGCCGCCGGAGTATATCCGCTCAAAGCGTGGCCAAAGGCCACCTTGGACGAACGTTGAACTGGCCAGCGGCGTCCGGCTGCAGCCCGATTCGCTGCCAGCGCAGCGCAGCAGCCAACGCGATCATCGCGCCGTTGTCGGTGCACAGCGCAAGCTCGGGGTAGTGCAAGGTGCAGTGCCGGCGCGCCGCCTCGGCACCCAGCCGCTCGCGCAAAGCCGCATTGGCGCCGACACCCCCCGCCACCACGATGCGATCCAGCCCGGTCGATTTCAGCGCCGCCACCGTTTTTCGCGCCAGCACGTCAACGATGGCGGCTTGGGTGCTGGCGGCCAGATCGGCGCGGTCGACTTCGCTGGGCTGGTCGCCCAGCTTGCGCAAGGTCGTCATGACCGCAGTCTTCAAGCCGGCGAAGGAAAAGTTCAGATCGCCGCTGTGCAGCAGCGGGCGCGGCAGGTCGAAGCGCGACGGATTTCCCGCCAGCGCCAGTTGCGCGAGTGCCGGCCCGCCCGGATAACCCAGCCCCAGCAGCTTGGCCGATTTGTCGAACGCCTCGCCGGCCGCATCGTCGATGGTCTCGCCGAGCAGCACGTAGCGGCCCACGTCATCGACACGCATGAGCTGCGTGTGACCGCCCGACACGAGCAGCGCGACGAAGGGAAACGTGGGCGGATCGGCACTCAGAAAGGGTGACAGCAAATGCCCCTCAAGGTGATGAATGCCCCAGACCGGGCGAGCTATGGCCGCGCCCAGCGACACCGCCACACCCGCACCCACCAGCAACGCGCCGGCAAGACCTGGGCCTTGCGTGCAGGCGATCACGTCGATCTTCGCGAGCGAGACACCCGATTGCGAGAGCACCTCGCGCGTGAGGGGAATGACGCGCCGGATGTGGTCGCGAGAGGCCAGCTCGGGCACCACACCACCATAGTCGCGGTGCATCTCGACCTGGCTGTACAGGGCCTGAGCGAGCAGCCGCGGTACGCCTTCGGCCTGCGCTTCGATCAGGGCCACGCCGGTTTCGTCGCACGACGACTCGATGCCCAGAAAGATCATGGCCCGGGCACGCTCAGTGCTGTTCTTTGGCGTGATTGATCGTGTACTTCGGGATCTCGATCGTCACGTCGCGCTGCGCCAGGATGGCCTGACACGACAGGCGGGAATTCGGCTCGAGGCCCCAGGCGCGGTCGAGCAGGTCTTCTTCGACCTCGTCCATCTCACCGAGCGAGGCAAAGCCCTCGCGCACGATCACATGGCAAGTGGTGCAAGCTGCACTCATCTCGCAGGCGTGCTCGATTTCGATGCCGTTTTCGAGCAGCGCCTCGCAAATCGAGGTGCCGCTGCGGGCCTCGATCTGCGTGCCGTGCGGGCAGTATTCGGCGTGCGGAAGGATCTTGATGACAGGCATGGTGATGCGCTTGGCTCAGATGTCGGTCACGGCACGGCCGGCCAGCGCCTTGCGAATGCCGCGGTTCATGCGCTCGGCCGCAAAGGCCTCGGTGCGCGCGGCGAGTGCCTCGACGATGTCGTCGATCGCGTGGTGGTCGGACATCTCACGGCAGGCTTCGAGCTGCGCGAACATCGCCTCGATGGCTTCGCGATCGTGTGCTTCGAGCAGATCGCCGTCGGCAGCGAGCGCAGCTCGCGTGGCCAGCAGCATGCGCTCGGCCTCGACGCGCGATTCGCGCAGGCTGCGCTCTTTCATGTCGACCTCGGCGGTGCTGAAGCTTTCGCTCAACATGCGGGCGATGTCTTCGTCGGCCAGCCCGTAGCTGGGCTTGACCGAGATGGACGCTTCAACGCCCGACGACTCCTCGCGCGCGCTCACGCTGAGCATGCCGTCAGCGTCCACCGTAAAGCTCACTCGGATGTGCGCCGCACCGGCCACCATAGGCGGAATGCCGCGCAGCTCAAAGCGCGCCAGCGATCGGCAGTCGCTCACCAGTTCGCGCTCGCCTTGCACCACGTGGACGGCCAGCGCAGTCTGCCCGTCCTTGAAGGTGGTGAAGTCCTGCGCCCGAGCCGTGGGGATCGAGCTGTTGCGCGGGATGATGCGCTCGACCAGCCCGCCCATCGTTTCCAGCCCGAGCGACAGCGGGATCACATCGAGCAGCAGCATTTCTTCGGCGCCGGCATTGCCCGCCAGTGCGTCGGCCTGCAAGGCCGCACCGAGCGCCACCACTTCATCGGGATTCAGGTTGTTGAGCGGCGCCTTTCCGAAGAACTCGGCCACCGCAGCCTGCACCGAAGGCATGCGCGTCGAGCCACCGACCATGACCACGCCTTGCACCGCCGATGTGTCTGTCTTGGCGTCGCGCATCACCCGGCGCAGCACGGCCAGCGTGCGCGCCACCAGCGCACTGGTGATGGCATCGAACTGCTCGCGGCTCACGCGCACCGACAGTTCCGTGGCTTCGGTGGCCGATCGCATCAGTGGGCAAGCCAGCGTGGCGTGATCGGCAATCGACAGTTTTTCCTTGGCAGCGCGCGCGGCGACCAGCACGGCACGTTTGTCCTCGGCTGATTCGGCCCTGACGCCGGCCTGCGCCATTGCCCAGTCCGCCAGAGCCTGATCGAAGTCATCGCCGCCCAGCGCCGAATCGCCGCCCGTGGCCACCACCTCGAACACACCCGCGCTCAGGCGCAGCAGCGACACATCGAAGGTGCCGCCGCCCAGGTCGTACACCGCATACAGCCCCTCGGAGCCGTGCTCGAGCCCGTAGGCGATGGCCGCAGCCGTGGGCTCGTTGATCAGGCGCAGCACGTGCAGCCCAGCCAGTTGCGCCGCGTCCTTGGTGGCCTGGCGCTGCGCGTCGTCGAAATACGCCGGCACGGTGATCACCGCGCCGAACAGGTCATCGTCGAAGGTGTCCTCGGCGCGGTAGCGCAGCGTGGCCAGGATCTCGGCCGACACCTCGACCGGCGATTTGACGCCGTCGACAGTGCGAATCTGCAACATCCCCGGCGCCTCGACGAAGTCGTAGGGCAGCTTGCTTCTGTCAGCCAGATCACCCAGGCCGCGGCCCATGAAGCGCTTGACCGACACGATGGTGTTACGCGGGTCGGTGGCGGCTTCAGCCAGCGCGCTCGCACCAATCTGCCGCTTGCCGCCGCTCAGGTAACGCACCGCCGACGGCAAGATGACATGACCGGATTCATCAGGCAGGCACTCGGCCACGCCATGGCGCACTGCGGCCACCAGCGAATGGGTCGTCCCGAGATCAATGCCCACCGCAATGCGGCGCTGATGCGGATCGGGTGCGCCGCCGGGTTCTGAAATCTGTAGCAAGGCCATCGTTTTATTGTTCCAGTGCTTCGGCTCGGGCATCGACGTCGCTGGCAAAGCGCTCGACGAACATCAGTTCGCGCACCTGACGTGCGGCCTGAGCATGGTCGCCCAGGTCATCGATGGTGCGACCCAGTTCATCCAGTGCGCGGGAGCGCGCGGCGCGAACCTCGGCCGCCAGCGCGTCGATTTGGGTCATGTCCGTGGCGGCTTCGAGCGACTCGCGCCACTCCATTTGCTGCATCAAAAAAGCCGCCGGCATGGCGGTGTTGTCCTCGGCGCCAACTGACACACCTTGCAGCTCGCACAGATAAGCCGCGCGGCGGATCGGATCCTTGATGCGGCGATGCGCTTCGTTGATGCGCACCGACCACTGCATCGCCAGCCGCTGCGCCGCAGCGCCTTCGCTCACAAAGCGGTCGGGGTGAACCTCGCCGAGCACAGCGCGCCAACGTGCATCGATGGCGGCCGGATCCTGCGCATGGCGGCGCGGCAGGCCGAGAAGTTCAAAGTCGTCGCTGTCGAGCTTCATGAGGTGGCCAACGGCGCGCTGATATCCAAGTGAATTCGCGCGACGCCAGCGCCGCAGCGATGGCGATCGGGCCGGGGCGTCAGACGCGGAACGATTCGCCGCAGCCGCAGCGATCCTTCTCGCGCGGGTTGTGAAACTTGAAACCCTCGTTGAGGCCTTCGCGCACGAAGTCGAGTTCGGTGCCGTCGATGTAGGGCAGGCTCTTCGGATCGACCAGCACCTTCACGCCATGGTCTTCGAACACCGTGTCCTCGGGTGCCACGTCGTCGGCATATTCGAGCTTGTAGGCCAGGCCCGAACAGCCGGTGGTGCGAACGCCCAGACGCACGCCCACGCCCTTGCCGCGCTTGCCGATGTAGCGGGTGACGTGCCTCGCTGCGGCTTCAGTGAGAGTGACAGCCATGGTTTCAGTGCGCGCCGGGGTTGGCGGCATCAGCCGCGGCAGTCTTGGCCTTGTAGTCGTTGACCGCCGCCTTGATGGCGTCTTCGGCCAAGATGGAGCAGTGAATCTTGACCGGCGGCAGCGCCAGCTCTTCGGCGATGTGGGTGTTCTTGATGGTCAGCGCCTCGTCGAGCGATTTGCCCTTGATCCACTCGGTGACCAGCGAGCTCGAAGCGATGGCCGAGCCGCAGCCATAGGTCTTGAACTTGGCGTCCTCGATCAGGCCGGTGGCCGGGTTGACCTTGATCTGCAGCTTCATCACGTCGCCGCAGGCCGGCGCGCCCACCATGCCGGTGCCCACCGTGTCGTCGCCCTTGTCGAACGAGCCCACATTGCGTGGGTTCTCGTAGTGCTCGACCACTTTTTCGCTGTATGCCATGTCAGTTCTCCTGATGCGTCAAATGCGGGTTGTGCACGTTCAGTGCGCAGCCCACTGGATGGAGCTGATGTCAACTCCCTCCTGGTACATGTCCCACAGCGGCGACAGGTCGCGCAACCTCGCGACGCGATCGCGCAGCGTGGTGACCACGTAGTCGATTTCCTCGGTCGTGGTGTAGCGCCCTATCGTCATGCGCAGGCTCGAGTGCGCCAGCTCATCGCTGCGGCCCAGCGCGCGCAGCACATAGCTGGGCTCCAGGCTGGCCGAGGTGCACGCCGAACCCGACGACACCGCGATGCCCTTGATGCCCATGATCAGCGACTCGCCCTCGACGAAGTTGAACGACATGTTCACGTTGTGCGGCACGCGCTGCGTGGGGTGGCCGTTGAGAAAGGTCTGCTCGATGCCAGCCAGGCCGTCGAGCAGGCGCTTTTGCAGGCCGCGGATGCGCTCGTTTTCGCTGGCCATTTCCTCGCGGGCGATGCGAAAGGCCTCGCCCATGCCGACGATCTGGTGCGTGGGCAGCGTGCCCGAACGCATGCCGCGCTCGTGGCCGCCACCGTGCATTTGCGCTTCGATGCGCACGCGGGGCTTGCGCCGCACGTACAGCGCGCCGATGCCCTTGGGGCCGTAGGTCTTGTGCGAGGCCAGACTCATCAAATCGACCGGCAGCGTGGCCAGATCAATCTCGACCTTGCCGGTAGCTTGTGCTGCGTCCACGTGAAAGATGATGCCGCGCTCGCGACACAGCGCGCCGATGGCGGGGATGTCCTGGATGACGCCGATCTCGTTGTTGACCAACATCACCGAGATCAAGATGGTGTCCGGGCGGATGGCCGCCTTGAGTCCCTCGAAGTCGAGCAAGCCGTCTTCGCGCACTTCGAGGTAGGTGGCATCAAAGCCCTGGCGCTCGAGTTCGCGCACGGTGTCGAGCACCGCCTTGTGCTCGGTTTTCACCGTGATGATGTGCTTGCCACGGGTCTTGTAGAACTGTGCCGCGCCCTTGATGGCGAGGTTGTTCGACTCGGTGGCGCCCGAGGTCCAGACGATCTCGCGCGGGTCGGCGCCGATCAGTGCGGCGACTTGCTCACGCGCTTTTTCAACCGCGGCCTCGGCCTCCCAGCCCCAGGCGTGGCTGCGTGAAGCAGGGTTACCGAAGTGCTCGCGCAACCAGGGGATCATGGCGTCGACCACGCGCTGGTCCACCGG
>Ga0164294_10005843_pt1 | contig 10537 bp, 6 predicted proteins | sample GEODES005metaG_FD_111479 | JGI IMG/M metagenome (GOLD analysis project Ga0164294, IMG submission 111479) | Oligotrophic lake water microbial communities from Sparkling Lake, Wisconsin, USA - GEODES005 metaG | ecosystem: Environmental > Aquatic > Freshwater > Lake | place: USA: Sparkling Lake...
AACGGATTTGGCCGCATTGGCCGCTTGTCTCTCCGCACGATTTTGGCTCGGTACCCCGAAGCCATCGAAGTCGTCGCAATCAACGACCTGACGGACGTCAAAACCAACGCCCACCTCTTTAAGTACGACTCCACGTACGGTCCGTTTGCCGGAACCGTGTCTGGGGATGCCGACGAGCTCTTTGTCAACGGCAAGCCAATCAAGGTTTTTGCAGAGAAAGATCCCGGTGCGATTGCTTGGGATTCGGCTGGGGTTGACGTAGTTGTCGAATCCACTGGCTTCTTCACCGATGCAACCAAGGCGGTTGCGCACATGAACCACGGCGTGAAGAAAGTCATCATTTCCGCGCCTGCAAAGAACGAAGATCTTACGGTTGTGCTTGGCGTTAACGACAACGTTTACGATCCGGCCAAGCACCACGTGATCTCGAACGCGAGCTGCACCACGAACGGCCTCGCACCGGTTGCGAAGGTTCTTCACGAGAAGTTCGGCATCGAAAAGGGCCTTCTCACCACCGTCCACGCTTTCACGAACAGCCAGAAAACTCAGGACACCGCCGCGAAGGATCTCCGCGATGCTCGAGCCGCTTCGCAGAACATCGTTCCAAGCAGCACCGGTGCCGCCCGAGCCGTTGGTTTGGTTATCCCAGAACTTCAGGGCAAGTTCACCGGTATGGCCTTCCGCGTTCCAACTCCAACCGTTTCGGTTGTTGACTTCACCGCGCTTCTTACGAAGGAAGCATCGGTCGAAGAAATCAACGCGAGCATGAAGGAGTACGCCGAGGGTGCGATGAAGGGAATCCTTCAGTACTCCGACGAGCAGTTGGTCAGCACCGACCTGCGCGGAAACGAGCACTCGAGCATCTTCAGCGCAGTCGACACGATTGGTCTTGGCAACATGGTCAAGGTTGTCAGCTGGTACGACAACGAGTGGGGCTACAGCAGCCGAATCGCCGACATCGTCAACTTCGTCGGTCAGCGACTCTGATCTAAGTGCCACACGGGCCGCCTCACCGACTTCGGTGAGGCGGCTTATTTTATTGCGGCGACTCGTCTGGTTCGAGCTTTTTGGACAGCAGGTAGCTATCGATGACGGGGGCAAACGACATCAGAATGAGCGCGGTCAACGGCACGTACATCGGGAACGGTAGCAAGCTAAACAACACGCCGGCGATGCCACCGAAAAACCAAAGGCGTCCGGCTCGCCGGTGAGTGGCCAGCCAAACACGTTCGCTCGCCAGGGTCCACGGGGTTCGAACTCCCATGTAAAAGTTGCGCTTAATGCGGCCCATCAGGTTGCCGAAGAAGGCAAAGAAGGCGAAAATGACGGCCATCATCACGTTTCCGATGTTGCTTATGTCGCCGAGAGCGGAGCGCAAGATGACGTAATGGATGGCCAGGAACATGCCTTGCACCAGCAGCATCATGGTGCAGTAGGTTTCGCCGAAGGTTTCTGAGCCAAAGTTCTTGGGAGATAGCTTCGGAATTGCCCATGTGAGCAGGGGGCCAAGCAACAGAATTCCGAGACCAAGGTAAAGCAATGTGCTCTTGGGTCCCCAGGCATCGGGCTGGTTGTTGATGTTCCAGTGGGTTGGCACCCGATCTGGAAGCTGGTTGTTCATGTAGAGGCTGTAAATCAAGCCGAGAAGCAACATGCCGCCTTGGATCAGCAGCGATTTCTTGATGTTCATTCGATGGTCTCCAATGGAGAAGGGTCGGGGCGTTGGATCAAATCGAGCACGAGCGCGGCGAGTTCCTGCATCACGGTGGTGTTCACCGAATACAAGATTTGCTGACCTTCGCGTCGACCGGAGATGAGCCCGGCTTGCTTCAGCACGTTGAAGTGGTGCGACATGGAGGCCGGTGAGATCGGGAATGCATCGCCAATCTGTCCGGCCGAGAGTTCGCCGTCACCGAGCATGCGCAGTATTTTGCGCCGAGTCGGATCGGCCAACGCTCGGTATCCGTGATCACTTCCGTTAATTTGATCTTTAGCCAACTGTCTAATTATATGACCCTGCTCGGCGGAAATATTACTGGGTTAGGACTTTCGCGGAACTCGGATCCGGGAAATGTCGCGTATATTAACCACCTATGCGTCGCCTACCTGTTTCCGTCCTGCTGGCAGGACTGAGTTCGCTCTCGTTTGCCCAATACGCTGGCAGCGTTCCGCCGCCAGACGCTCATAAAGTTGGGTTTGAGAGCATCAATCAAAAGGACGGGCGCGACTTCCTGGGCTACCTCGCCGGACCCGAGACCCAAGGTCGCGGAACGGGCCAGCCCGGATTCCAAAAGGCCGCTGAGTACGTTGCCGGAAAATTGAAGGGTTGGGGAATCAAGCCGCTTGGCGACAATGGCACCTACTTCCAGAACGTTCCTTTCTACCGAAGCCGAATCGATCCCGCTTCGGTCGTGGTTGAACTCGCCGGGAAGAAAGCTTCCATTTCGTCCGACCTCGCTCTGTCGGGCGCCACGGAAGCATTCTCGGTTGAAGGGAAAGCGGTCGTTCTTCGCACCGGTGGCGCGGCTTTGGCCGAGCCTTCGGTTCTGAAGGATGCCATCGTGATCTTGGTTGGTACGCAGTCACGAGACCTGATGCGACAGTTCGCCGGAAACCGACCGAAAGTCGTGTTGTCGCTCCGAAAGACGATTGCGCCTGGCGAGTGGAATCCGACGCGGTCGGCTCCGACCGCCGGTGCCCGGGCCAACATTCGAGGCAGCATCTCCGAAGCAGGAGTCAAGAAGCTCGCCGCGAGCGTGAAGAAGGACATTTCGCTCGCGACCCCGGCGGCGACGGTTTCGGAAGCTACCGAACTCGGCGACATCAAAATTTCGGGCAAGGGCATTTTCGAAGAAGTCGGCGTTCCTAACGTTGTCGGAATTCTCGAAGGCAGCGACTCAACCCTAAAGGCGGAAACGGTCGGAATCGGCGCACACCTTGACCACCTGGGTGTGAGCGGTGGCGTGGTCTATCCCGGAGCGGATGACGATGCCAGCGGCAGCACCGCCGTGCTCCAGATCGCGAAGGCATTTAGCAAGAATCCGGTTAAGCCGAAGCGCAGCATTATCTTTATGTGGTTCTGCGGCGAAGAGCGCGGCCTTTTGGGAAGCGCTTACTACTCGGACAATCCGAAGATGCCGCACGACAAGATGATCGCGGAGATCCAAATGGACATGGTCGGTCGCGACAGCGACGGCGTTCAGAATGGCGATCCAAGTCGAGTCGACAAGGCCAGCGAGAACCGAGACACGATTCGGTTGGTCGGAACTAAGAAGATCTCCAACGAGATTGACGAGATCATTCAGCGACTCAACCAGCACACTAAGTTCAAATTCAAGTACGACGCGGAAGACGTTTACACCCGAAGCGACCATTACAACTTCGCCAAGGTCGGCATTCCAATTGCGTTCTTCTTTGATGGATTCCACCCGGATTACCACCAGGCGACCGACACGGCGGACAAGATCAACTATGAAAAGATCGCGACCGCCGCAAAGCTGGCATACCTCACCGCTGCCGAATTGGCAGATCGATCAGGTCCGCTGAAGAAAAACACGACCGGTAACTAATCCCGCCATGCGCGGAACGTTACTGAACACCGCAACGGTTGCGGTGGGAGCGGGCATCGGCTTGGCCCTCGGGAAGATCATTCCTGAGGGCCTCATGGAAGTTGCCCTGACTGGTCTCGGCCTCGTGACACTGGGGCTTGGGATGAAGACCTTCTTTGAGACCAAGCAACTCATGCTCGTTGCTGCCGCCATCACGATTGGCGACATTTTAGGTCGATTGATGGGAATCGAAGCTGGCCTGGCGAATCTCGCCGATCAGATGAAGCTGGCTTTTGGCGGTGCCGGGCGGTTTCAGGAAGGGCTTATCACGGCAACGGTTCTATTCTGCGTCGGCCCCATGACTTTGCTCGGCTGCCTTCAGGATGCCCTTGAGCGCAAGATCGAGCTACTCGCGATCAAGAGTCTGCTCGACGGCGTGGCGGCAATGTTTCTTGCGGCCACGCTAGGGGTCGGTGTCCTTGCGAGCGCGATCCTGGTGTTCCTGATCCAGGGCGGTCTCACGCTTTTGGCAAAGCCGCTGAAGCCGATTGCGGACGATCCGGAGTTCATTCGGGAGGCATCGGCGACAGGTGGCCTGATGCTGATTGCGACCGCGTTCGGATTGCTCAATGTCAAAAGCTTGCCAACGGCGGCGTTTCTCCCCGCGCTCGTGTTGGCACCGTTTGCCGTTTGGCTTAGCCGAAAATGGAAGCAACCGCAAGTCGAAAACGGCCAGAGTGTCGGATAATGCCGTCTATGCGCTTTTCGGCTAACAGATTTTTCCTTGTTCCCGGCTTGCTGATTTCGGGGCTTGCTCTCGGATCGGTAGCCATTGCTCAGGAGGTTTTTGCGGAAATGCCGAGATACGATCGATACCAAAAGCTCGCCCGTGCGCAAACGTTCCAGCCAGGCGTGGCCTCGGTCGTTTGGGACGAAGATGGAAAGGGCGTCACCTTCACCGTTCGCGGAAAGACGAGCCGCTATGACTTCGCGACCGGTGCGATCACCGAAGTTACCGCCGCCTCCACCCCAGCAACCCGTCGCGCGGGCGGGGCAAGGCAGGCTCCGGAGCGCGGTCGGCAGTTCGACACCGCCACTTCGGCGGACGGAAAGTGGACTGCGGTTACCCGCGACCGAAACGTTTATGTAAAGGGCACCGGAGTCGCGGAGAAAGCGCTCACGACTGACGGTTCCGTCGACAAGCGCATCAAGAACGGCGTGGCCAGTTGGGTTTACGGAGAGGAACTCAATGTGCGCGAGGCGATGTGGTGGTCACCCGATAGCTCGAAGCTGGCTTACTACCGATTCGACGAAACCTCGGTTAAGGACTACTACCTGGCCCTGGCGCAAACGGAGTTTCAGTCGACGCTTGACACCGAAGCGTATCCAAAGGCCGGGACGGTGAACCCCGTTGTTCAATTGCGCATTGCGAATCCGACAACCGGGGCTTCCATCACCGTGGATACACAGTTTGGCGACGCAACGCTGGGCGAGTACGTTTACGACGTCAAGTGGTCGCCAGATGGCAAGGAGCTTTTCTTCAACCGCACGAACCGAAAGCAGAACGTCATGCAGTTCTGCGCGGCAGACCCCACGACCGGTAAGTCTCGCGTGATCATGGAAGAACGGCAGCCGCAAAGCTGGGCCGAAAACCATCCTGACGTGGATTTCCTCAAGGATCAGCAGCGGTTCATCTGGAGCAGCGAGCAGGGTGGCTTTAAGAACCTGTATTTGGCAGATCTGAAGAAGGGCCTGCTTAACCCAATTACGAAGCTTAAGCGGGACGTTCTGAACATCGTTCGGGTTGATGAAGCCAAGAACCGGGTCTTCTACACGGCGGCTGGATTGGACAATCCATACTTCATCCAACTCCACGTTGCGACCTTGGACGGCAAGACGGACAAGGTTCTGACCGATCAAAAGTTCAATCATTCGGTGAACTTGGCACCCGATGGCGAGAAGTACGTCACCGTTCGCCAAACGCCGGATTCTGCGCCAGAAACGGTCCTCGTACAGCCCGGTAAGCCAGAGGTTGTGCTCGCTAAGTCCGACCTGACCGAGTGGGAAAAGCTTGGGCTCAAGAAGACAGAGTTGTTCAAATTCAAAGCTGCCGATGGCGTGACCGATTGCTATGGCACGGTGCAGTTCCCATCCGATTTCGATCCGAGTAAGAAGTACCCGGTGGTTCTGAGTGTTTATGCCGGACCAGAATCCGGCGGTCCCCAGGTTAGTTTCCGCGCGCCAAGCCCGCTTACGGAGATGGGCTTCTTGGTGGTGAACCTTGCCGGTCGCGGCACGAATGGCCGAGGCAAGGCTTTCCGTGACGCCGTCTACGGCAAGCTTGGGGTTGTTGAGATTGACGACCAGGCGGCAGGCATCAAGGAACTCGGTAAGCGAGCTTACGTCGATCCGGCCCGTGTCGGGATCTACGGAACGTCTTACGGCGGATATGCCTCGATCATGGCGATCCTGCGGCATCCCGGCGTGTTCCGCACCGCTTGTGCCAGCAGCAGCGTGACCGATTGGCGACACTACGACACGATTTATACCGAACGATTCATGGGACTGCCAGCTGAAGGCGAGAACAAAGCGGGTTACGACGCCGGTTCCGCGTTCACCTACGCGAAGGATCTTAAAGGGAACCTGATGCTGTATATCGGGACCTCCGATAACAACGTTCACCCGGCCAACACGTTCATGTTCATCCGGTCTCTGGAGCGTGCGGGCAAGCGGTACGACATGCAGGTCGGGCCAGATCAGGGGCACACCCAAATGAACACGAATCGAATGTGGGAGTACTTTGTGAAGACCCTTATCCTCGATCCGAAGTTGAAGCCACAAGCTAAGATCGTTCCGGGCGGATTAAGGTTTAAGTTAAAGAACCAACAGGGGTAAAACTCAGGGGTGCTCGGGCTCCTAGCTTCCCTGGTGATCTACTCACCACAATTCGTCACCCCGCCTGCTCCGCAACGGCCCAGAGACATCTGGGTTTTCCGCTCCGTGCTCGATCAGCGAGCCCGGATTGTCACCCTTGCCCTAAATGACAAGCTCTGGGTGGCATACGATGCGACCAACTGCGGGCTGTATAAAGCCTGGGCAGGCGGCGTAAAGTTCGATGGGGCGGTCTACACCGCCTCCCACGGTCCACAGCCCACCAGCGAAGGAGCTCGGTACGAAAGCGGCATCGTGGATCAGCCGGTCTGGTTCATTGAGCAAAGTGGCCAAACCATGCCTGCCCCGATCAAGTATCGGGGATACCGTATGGAGGACAAGCAGTGCGTCCTCCAGTACGAAATCACTCGCCCCGGAAAGCCGGCAATTCGGATCGAAGAGACTCCGGAGTTTTACAACCGGAACGACCGTGCCGGCTTCGTGCGGCAATTTAAGGTTTACGGCCTTACCGATGACCTGAAGCTCAAGCTCAAAACTCGCGTGGAGTCGATCGCGAACAAGCGCGAATTCATTTCCCAAGGTGACTTCAAGATTCTTTCGGAGAAGGAAGTCATGGTCAATGGCCAAAAGCAGTTGGTCATTGATGGCGAGCTCATCTTTGAGCGCAACGAGGAGCAGGAGGAGCGTGCTCGAGTCGCAAACGGTGGCAAGCTTGGGCCAACGCTCAATCACCTAGTTGTTGGATTTATTCAGCCGACCACATCGGTTGAGAAGAACGACGAAATTCTGTTTGCTGGCCCTGCCAGCCTGCCCCAGGAGCCAGTCGCTGGTCGAATTCCTGGCGTCGCGGTTCGCGTTTACGATATTGGCATCGGAGTCTCTAAGGTGCCAGTGCTCGTTGCCGCCCAGACGCCGAACAAATCTTACGTTCTGCCGGTTATTGACCTCAAGAACAAGGACGACTTCGGCGGATTCGAAGAGAACTTCATCGTCCACATCAGCGGATTCCTGAACATCAAAGACAGCGGCAAGTTCAAATTCCGCCTGGGCAGCGATGATGGTTCGAACCTCTACATTCGCGACACCTTGGTCGTGAATCACGACGGCTTGCACTCGTTCGATTTCAACACCGGTGAGTTCACCCTCGATCCGGGCGAGCATCCATTCCGCATCGAGTACTTCCAGGGTGGCGCAGACGCGACCCTGAGACTCGAATGGCAGAAGCCTGGCTCATCGACGTGGGAGCTCGTGCCGGCAAACGTGTTCACGACGATCGAAGGCGAAGTCCGCGTGACTTCTCCTGGCCGCAAGAACGTGATCGTCGAAGGCAACTACAGCCGCCCCGGCGACCAGCGACCACTCGAAGGCGTTCACCCTTCCTACGATCTCGTAACGATTCGCCCGAAGGACTTCAAACCACGCGTCGGCGGAATCGCCTTCCTGCCAACCGGTGAAATGCTCGTTTGCACTTGGGACGCGGACGGCGCGGTTTACAAGCTAAGCGGCATCGAGAAGGGGGCTGAATCGGTCAAAGTCACCCAAATCGCGAAGGGTCTCGCGGAGCCACTCGGACTTGCGGTTGTGGGCAAGGACATCTACGTTCTGCAAAAACAGGAACTCACGAAGCTCATCGACAAGAATGGCGATGGCATTACGGATGAGTACTACGCGCTCGCGAACGGTTGGGGAGTTACCGACAACTTCCACGAGTTCGCGTTCGGCTTGGTTTACAAGGATGGCTACTTCTACGGAAACCTCGCGACGGCGATCAATCCGGGCGGAGCGAGCACCCAGCCACAGAACCCTGATCGTGGCAAGGTGGTCAAGATCAATGCCAAGACGGGCGACTACGAACTCGTTGCGCACGGACTGAGAACCCCGAACGGAATTGGCTTTGGCTACAAGGGCGAAATCTTCATTGCTGACAACCAGGGCGACTGGCTACCCAGTTCGAAGATTCTTCACTACAAGCCGGGCGCTTTCTTCGGATCCCGATCGGTTGATCCGATTGGCACAAAGGGCCTGAAAGAGCAGCCGCCGGTGGTTTGGCTGCCGCAGGGCGAAATCGGCAACTCGCCAAGTAACCCAACGACGATGAACGACGGTCCGTACAAGGGCCAGATGCTGCACGGCGACGTGACTCACGGGGGCGTCAAGCGCGTTTTCGTTGAGCAGGTCAACGGAGTGCTCCAAGGTGCGGTCTATCGCTTCACGCAGGGCCTCGAAGCTGGCGTCAATCGCATTGCCTGGGGTCCAGATGGAGCACTGTACATCGGCGGAATCGGCGCCGCAGGCAACTGGGGACAGGAAGGTAAGGAGCGATTTGGCCTCCAGAAGATCAAGTTCAACGGCAAGCCCACCTTCGAAATTCTCGCTACGCGAGCAAAGACGAACGGGTTTGAACTCGAGCTGACCCAGCCGCTGGCCGAGTTCAACGGCAACGACGCGGCGGACTACACCGTGCAGACCTGGCGTTATGTGCCAACGGAGCAGTACGGTGGACCGAAGGTCGACACCGAGGTTAAGCAGCCCAAGTCGATCACGGTTGCGAAAGACCGAAAGAAAGTATTCGTCGAACTCGATGGCCTAAAGGCCGGAAACGTCGTTTACTTCCGACTCGATCCGACCCTGCTTTCTAAATCTGGCGACAACCTCTGGAGCACGGAGGCTTGGTACACCCTCAACGAAATCCCACAGAACGCGACGGTTAAGCCGAATCCGGCCAAGCCGGTGGCGGGCCTGAGCGAACAGGAAAAGAAGGAAGGCTTCGAACTCCTGTTCGATGGTAAGTCGCTGACTAACTGGATTGGCTTCCGCCAGAAGGTGGTTCCGACCGGTTGGAAGGCGGTTAACGGTGAAATTCGCTACGTACCTGGGTCAGGCGGCGGCGGTGATCTCCGCACGATCGATACATTCAGTGACTTCGATTGCCGATGGGAATGGAAAGTTGGCCCGGGCGGAAACAGCGGCATGATGTACCGCTCGACCGAGGAGTACACCGCGCCCTACGTCACGGGGCCGGAGTATCAGCTGCTCGACAACTTGCGGCACAACGATGGTCGTAGCGCAATGACCAGCGCCGGGTCGGTGTACGCGATCTACCCAACCGACCGAGCTCAGGCTCGCGCCGCCGGACAGTGGAACAGCTCTCGTGTGGTTGCTCGCGGCAACAGCATCGAGCACTGGCTGAACGGAAAGAAGGTCGCGTCGTACGAGATCAATTCGGCAGACTGGAAAGATCGAGTGCTGAAGTCGAAGTTCGCGAACGCCGCGATCTACGGTCAGCGCAAGGTCGGAAACCTGGTCTTCCAAGACCACGGTGACCCGGTGGCACTTCGAAACATCAGGGTCAAGCGTCTGAAGTAAGGAGCAAACTGGATTCCGGCGTCATCTCGTCCGACGAGCTTGCGCCGGAATCCGCGCAATAATCAGGCATGCCTGAACTGCTCCACACTGCCGTTTTTGGACTGCCTCCCGCGCGGTGCGGGAAAGTCCGAGAGGTTTATGATCTGGGAGACGAGTTGCTCATTGTCGCTACAGATCGAATTAGCGCCTTCGACGCGGTGATGGCGAACGGAATTCCGGACAAGGGCTGCATCCTCACCCAGATGAGCACGTTCTGGTTCGAGAAATTCGCAGACCTGTGCCCGAACCACATCATTTCCACCGATGACGCTGAGGTTGCGAGTCGCTGCAAGAAGCCACAGCCAGAGCTTGCCGGACGATCCACGATTGCTAAGAAGGCAAAGCCTTTGCCAATCGAGTGCGTCGCCCGGGGCTACATCACGGGAAGCTTGTTTAAGGAGTACACCAAGTCCGGCGGAAACATTCACGGACTGGATTTGCCCGCTGGCTTGATCGACGCATCGCTTCTGCCGGAGCCAATTTTCACCCCCGCCACCAAGGCAGAAGAAGGGCACGACGAGAACATCTCGTTTGCCGCGGTCGTGGACCAAATTGGGCTCGAGGCTGCAGAGTTCATTCGCTCAAAGACTCTTGAAATTTATGCAAAGGCAGCGGAGCACTGCGCGAACGTCGGCATCATTTTGGCGGACACCAAGTTTGAGTTCGGCTGGACGGATGACGGAATCATCTGG
>Ga0164294_10005844_pt1 | contig 10537 bp, 15 predicted proteins | sample GEODES005metaG_FD_111479 | JGI IMG/M metagenome (GOLD analysis project Ga0164294, IMG submission 111479) | Oligotrophic lake water microbial communities from Sparkling Lake, Wisconsin, USA - GEODES005 metaG | ecosystem: Environmental > Aquatic > Freshwater > Lake | place: USA: Sparkling Lake...
CAACCCCCGCAATGTAAGGAAACATTATGGAACTCTTTAAACCTCGTGGTTCAGCAAGTCCTCGCAGACCTACTGACAACAATCAAAAAAATGGTCAAGTTATCAATACTCCTCGTTATTCAGAGTTTGGTGGCTTGGATTCTTCAGGTAAAGCTGGCTACAAGAATATGATGAATATGTCTAAGCCTGGCGATACTAAAAAAGTTATTTAACTAAGTAAGGGGATAGATTATGAGCTTAGAAGATATCAGTTTAGAACAACGGGATGAATTAGCCTTGTTAATGAAAAACTTGGCTGAAGATCCCGCTACACGCAAAGAAGTATTGCGTTTGACCAAAAAAGTCAGACCAAATCTTCCAATTCCAGAACTTGACATTGAGGACTACACCGAGAAAAAGGTGAACGCTGCCGAAGAACGAGTTATGCAATTAGAAGCTAAACTGCGTGAAAAAGATGCTGTGCAAGAACTTGAAAAGCGTAGAGCAAAACTAAAGTCTAAAGGTTTGGCTACAACAGACGAGGACATTGCAGAGATTGAAAAATTGATGCTAGAGCAAGGTATGACCAATCACGAAACCGCAGCACAGTATTGGGATTGGATGAAACAAGCAGCTACTCCAGCAGGCAATAACAGCATGGGTTACAACCCGAGCGCCATTGGTAAGTTTGACCTTTCTAAGTATTGGAAAAACCCAGTTCAAGGTGCAAGGAATGAAGCAGCACAAGCGCTAATGGATCTGCGTAAGAACACCAGACCTATTGGCATTTAATCGCAGTTTAGGGGATATTTTTAACGGAGAATTATTATGCCGATAGGTGGCGGAATAGTACCAGCATCGGGTTCATCGCAATATAACGAACTTACTTATGTAACTCGTAGAGCGTTTATCCCTAAACTGGTCGTGCAGATTTACAACAGCACACCCCTCATGGCTGCTTTGATTGCTAACAGTCAACAGGCTTCAGGTGGTGTATCCCAAGTAACAGTACCAGTTCAAGGTGCTCAATTTGTCAACGCCCAATGGTCTGACTACTCTGGTTCGTTTAACCAGCCGTCAGTTCAACAAGGTGCGTATAACGCTGAGTTCAACTTAAAACTGATGATCTCACCAGTACCATTTCTTGGTATGGAAGGTGCAGTTCAGCAAGACTATGCAATCATCCCTCTCATTGAAGCTCGTATGAATGATGCGACCAATGTGATGATGGATGCAATGGCAACTGCTTTGTACAACAACTACACCAACACTCAACAGTTCATTGGCTTGCCAGGTGCTATTGATGACGGTACGAACATGGTTACCTACGGTAACATCAGTCGTACAGCCAATACTTGGTGGAAGTCTAAGGTATATGCAGCAGGTTCAGTAAACCCAACTCGTCAAAACATCCTTCAGTACATTTCTGGAACTGTTAAAAACGGTGCAGAAGTGCCTACTTTTGGTGTTTGCGGTTTTGGTACTTGGACACTTTTAGCTCAAGACTATGTTGGTCAAGAGCAGTATGTTATTACCCCAGGACATGGTTTTGATAGTGACAGCAACGGTCCTCAAGCTGCGTTTAGAGCTTTGATGGTAGCTGGAGTTCCAATCTATCCTGATCCGTATTGCCCAGAAGGTACTGTGTACTTCATTAACAGCAACTACTTATCCTTGTATATTCACGATCAAGGTTCATTCGTATTTACTGGTTTTGAATCAACTCTACCAAACTGGCAGATCGGCTATGTTGGCGCTGTCTTAATGATCGCTGAATTAGTGAGCGTTAAGCCTAAGTCAATGACCAGAGTTTCTGGCTATAACTCAATTTCTATCTAAGGAGAATAGTCATGGCACTCGGTTTAAACAAAATCCTCATAGCAGGTACATACGAAAATACGCCAGGTGCGTACTTTCAAGCTGCTGCAAACATAGCTGCAACCACAGCAGGAAATGTTGTACCTGCTGGAACTTACCTTGTTATTGGTACATCCAATGTGGTCATTCAAACTGTCACAAGTTATAACTCCACCTCTAATGTGGCTACATTTTCAAATGTGTACCCCACTAACTCAGGCGGAATGATTATTTCTGACGGTACGAATGTTCAGTTATTGGCTACTACCAACGCTACAGTACAGTTAGTGACTGTAAATGGTGGTTCTCCTGTGTCTAGCACTTTTGCAAGTTAAGGAGAACAGTAATGGCTAATCCAAATGCAGTTCGTTCTTTTACTTTAGATAATTTTGGTAATGCTCGTGTTGCAATCGCTGTAGCACAGTTACTAAATGTGGCTGGTAATGGAACGGTTACTGGCGTTGAAATGCCTTTACTAAGTGGTGGCTTAACAAACGGTGGAGCAGTATCTAATTCTGGAAGTGTGATTATTCGTAGAATTGTTGCTAACAATCCATCAGGTAATGTATCGCTTGCTAATATTTCTATTACCACAAGTAGTGACGGCAATATCTCTAATGCCGTTGTTGCTAATGTGGTACTTAGCAATTTAACAACTGCTGGTCGTTACCAAGACTTAGCAATAGCAGGTTCGTACAGCGCTAATACTGCTGTATCTGGATCTACTACCTCAGCCTTATTTGTTAATGTTGTTACTGCTTCAGGCAATACCAACACCGTTAATTTCGCTGTTTATGGCGATGTAGTGAGTTTTTAATGTCTAATATCTTTGTAACCAATAATTCAGACCAAGACCTAAAAGATGGCTTCGGTGGTGTTTTTTATGAATTTAAAAAAGGATCAACAGTTGAGATCCCTGAAGAATTTGCAAGACACATTTTTGGTTACAAAGACGAGGACAAAATGAAATATTTGGCTAGGCTTGGGTGGGTAAAAACAACCAACGAACTTGAGCAAGGATTAGAAAAACTTGCTAAGTGGCATTTATCCACCGAACCACCTAAAAAGAACCAATCGTTATCCCCGTTGGTGGAAAGAGTACCCCTACCCGTTTCAAAGCGGGCTGGGGGAAAGATCCTCCAGGCGGTAGCATGATCTATGGAGCTTAAATGTCCACAAACTTGTCAGGGTACATTACTCAAGTAAGGTACTTGCTCCATGATGCTAATGCCAATTTTTACACCGATTCTCAGCTAACTGATTACATCAATGCTGCTCGTGAGCGAGTAGTTCGTGATACTGGAGCATTACGAGAAGTTATCGTTGCTCAAGTTCCTTGTCAGGTAGTTAATACAATCAATAGCGCAACACCAGCTTATCCAACGCAATGGGTAGCGAATACAGTTGTTACTATTAATACTTTTGTATTTTCAAATATTTTTATTTATCAATATGTTACAGGTGGAACTTCAGGTTCTACTGCTCCTCCATATCCAGATGGTGGCACAAATAATTACAGCAATTACCCACCTTCAACTGCGTTTGCTGATGGTACAGCTACCTTGCAGTATGTCGGTAATTGCGAAAATATACTTTATGGTGCGCTGACTAATTTAATGGGAACTTCCCCATTAGCGCCTAGTTCTGGCAACTCGGTTCTTGATATTGTGAACATAAATCTGTATTGGGGAAATACTCGTGTGCCACTCGATTATTTAGCCTGGACAGACTTTAATGTGAGGTTGCGCTTTTGGCAAAACTACATTGGCAGACCACTAGCCTTTAGCGTATACGGTCAAGGACAAATTTATATTGGACCTGTACCCGATCAAATCTATCAAATTGAAGTCGATTGCGTAGTACTGCCTAATGCCTTGAGTTTAGGCACGCCAACTGTTGCCGATAGTATTAACGATCCGTATAGCAGTTGCGTGAAATTTTATGCAGCTTACTTGGCTAAGTTTTACGAACAAAGTTTTGGTGAATCAGAAATATTTAAACAAGAGTACCTCAAGCAAGCTACCTCGGTACTTAATACGACATTTACTAGAAGGATTCCAAGTTCTTATAGCGGGATGATCTAATGGCTGCTGCCGAACAGAAAAAGTCTTACCAAGTCGTTAAGCAGTTTAAAGGGCTTAACACTAAGGCTAACCGCACAGCGATTGATGAAACTGAGTTTTCTTGGGTGGAAAACGCCCAGCCGATTGGTTACGCTAACCTGAAGATTATTCCAACTTACTCCAATGTCACGATTGCCAATGCAGCCGTTACTTTTAGCAATACGGTTACCAACTTAGCTTCTGTTAACCTTGGCGTTAAAGACTATGTAGTGGCTTTTCAAGCTGACGGATCAGCCCAATATTACAATGTCACAGACGGCACAAAAGGCAATGTAGCGGTAGCTGGCACATTTTCAAACGCCAATGTAGAAAGTACCCAATGGTATAACGACAGGATGCTGATTATTGATCCTGACAAAGGTTATTATTCATGGGATGGTAATAATGTTGTCACTATCGGATCAGTCGGATCAATAGGTATTGTTAATCGGGGTTCTGGTTATACTTCAGCTCCCACAGTTATTATTTCAGCGCCTTCTCAAGCAGGCGGTACAAATGCCAATGCGGTTTCTACTTTAACTGTTGGCGGTGCAAATACCGTAGCTTCCGTAAGCGTGTCCAATGCGGGTTCTGGTTATGTTAATGCTGCCAATACTACGGTTACTTTTGTCGGTGGCGGAGGATCAGGCGCTACTGCGGTAGCCAGTTTAGTCACTTTTGCTACAGGCACAGTATCGGTAGCGGTCATCGATGGGGGTGCGGGATATACCAACGCATCAAATACCACCATTACTTTCTCAGGTGGCGGGGGTTCAAACGCTGCTGCCCAAGCGATTGTGACAGGCAATGTGGTTACTTCGGTCATTATGACCAATGCGGGTACGGGTTATACCAATACAGCCAATTTAATTGTCACCATATCTGGTGGCGGTGCAACAAACAACGCTGTTTTACAAGGCACAGTCCAAACCCAGCAAAATGTGTCCGTAGCGAGCTTTTCTGGCAGGGTATGGATAGCACAAGGGCGAACTGTTTATTACAGCGCTGCGGGTTCTTATAGCGATTTTACAAGCGTTTCTGCGGGTGCGGTTACTTTAACTGACAGTACGCTACATGGAAACATCCAATATCTGCTCTCTGCAAACAACTTTTTGTACATTTTTGGTGATGATTCCATCAATGTGTTCTCAGATGTTAGGGTTACTACTAGTGGTACTACCTTGTTTACCAATACCAATGTGAGCGCATCTGTTGGATCTAAGCGCCCATTTGCTATTTTTCCGTATTTCAGATCGGTGTTGTTTATGAACGACTACGGGGTTTATGCCCTAGTCGGTTCAACCACTTCTAAGTTGTCTGACAGCCTAGATGGTATTTTCCCTAATATTGACTTTAATAGCCCGATCTACGCTGGACAAGTGCTAATCAATAACATTTTGTGCGCTGCATTTAACTTTAGATACTACGATGCTATTTTTACAAACAGCTATCGGTATGTGCAAGCCGTCTTTTTTGAAAAAAAGTGGTTTATTACAAGCCAAAATGACAGTCTAGCGTACATCACCTCTGTTCCTGTAGCGGGCAAGATTACGCTGTATGGCACAACCAACAACCAACTGATTAAGCTCTATAGCGATACTAGCGGTAATGCGGTTACCAGTCGTGTCCAGACAGCTCTGATGCCAATGGGTGATCCTATTCGTACCAAGCAAGCCTTAAAATTTGGTATTGAAGCGACCAGTAGCAACTCTGTCATTATGAGTGCTACGGTTGATAGTGAAAGAGGTTCTAGTCCAGCGTATGCCTTGCAAAGCTCGGTTTACTGGACTAATAACAATTTGCAAACAATTAGTTGGATTAACAATTCTAGTGCGGTTATTTTATGGCTATCTACGGGCTACGAATTGTTCAAATCTGATGCTGCCCAGTATGGAAAATACCTAGGACTTACAGTAACATCTAATAATGCGGGATTTATCTATAACGGTTTTGAATTTGAACATGAATTGAGAGTGAGGTTCTAAATGGGAGTTCCAAATGTCTTTGGTAGTGCTACTACTAGCATACCGTTATCGCAACTAGATCAAAATTTTAATACCACAGCTACGCTTGGAAACACAGCCATTGGTTTAGGTAATGTCACTACAACGGTGGGAAATCTAACGCTAACTAATGTCAATATTGTAAGCGGTACGAGTAATCTTGCGGCAGGAAATTCTACAGCAATCGTTAGCGGAACATCAAATGTAGTGGTTGTTTCATCTGGTGGAAATGTCACAGTAGCTACTAATAACGCAGAACGGATGCGTATTGACACTAATGGAAATGTAGGTATTGGTGGAAATCCTACAAATAAATTTACAATTCTTACAGGAACTACAAATTTATCAGCCCAGTTAGACGGCTCAACTGCATACTGGGGTACATATTCAAATCATCCATTCGCTTTTGCCACTAATGGATCAGAACGGATGCGTATTGACACTAGTGGTAACTTATTAATAAATGAAACTACAAGATGGAGAAGTGTTGGGAAGCTATCAATAACAACTGGTGGTGATGATGGTATTGCTGTTCTTACAGGTGCGGCAGGTCTTATTGTTCGTAAAACATCCTACGGCAACCCTTTTTTATGTCTTTTTGAAAATAATGGCGGTTCTCAGGTCGGTGCTATTACAACAGACGGAAGCACGACAACATACACAACTAGCTCTGATTACCGTTTAAAAGAAAATGTTGAGCCAATGTCTGATGCTCTAGCCAAAGTTTTACAACTAAATCCAGTTACATACAAATGGAAAGAAAGTGGTAAAGATGGTCAAGGTTTTATTGCCCATGAATTAGCTGAAGTAGTGCCTGATTGCGTAGTAGGCGAAAAAGACGGTATGCAGACTAGGAAGTATGAAATTAGTCCAGCAATCCAAGCAACCTATGATGAAGAAGGTAACGAGCTGACACCAGCTGTAGAAGCAGTTATGGGAGAGCGTGAAGTGCCACAATATCAAGGTATTGACACTTCTTATTTAGTAGCTACATTAACTGCCGCTATTCAAGAATTAAACGCTAAAGTAGATGCACAAGCTACTACTATTGCAGAATTACAAGCTAAGGTAGGTGCGTAATGGGAATTAACGCATTTACTAAAACTGGCAATACCGTAACATTTACAGCAGCCGTAAGTGCGCCCACTCCAGTACAAGTCACCAATAGCACTATTGGTGGTAATCAATACCGCATCATCAATACTGGTACGACTGTCGTTTTCTTAGGTTATGGAGATACGGCTGCTAATGCGACAACTGCTTCTGCGAATGTGACCAGTAGTGGAACGGCTTTTCCGTTATTGCCAAGCACAGATGAGATCTTGACTTTTATACCTAACGCTTACTTTACAGGCACAAGTACGGCTAATGCAGTTATTTACATAACCCCTGGCGATGGAGTTTAAAACATGGTTCTCAAGGTTGCTGGAGGTGGAGGTGGCGGTGCTGGTTCAGTAACGCAAGTAGGCGGTAACGGTACTGTCAATGGCATTACCTTAACTGGTCTTGTCACATCTATAGGAAACCTGACTTTAGGCGGTACTTTAGCCAATGTCACCAACGCACAGTTGGTGAATAGTAATGTCACGATTAACGGATCAGTCGTTAATTTAGGTCAAACAGTTACTATTACGGCTGCTCCCTCTGGTACGGCTGGTGGTGATCTTACTGGTACTTACCCTAACCCTACACTAAACACAAGCGGTGTTGCTGCTGGTATTTATGGCAATGCAAGCACCGTAGCACAAGTAACAGTTGATGCTAAAGGCAGAGTAACAACAGCAAGCAATGTAGCCATCACCGTAGCTAACACAGCGATTACAGGTGGCAACATTACTCTTGGCAATACCACGATTGGTCTTGGCAATACGGCAACAACCGTAGGCAATTTAACTTTAAGCAATGTCACTATTCCTAGCGGAACAATGAATGTGACTATTATTAACAGCACAGCCAATACAACGGCTAATGCGACTTTTGCAACATCCAGTTTGTTATTAGTGCCTGCTGGATACATTGTTACTAATTTAAACGGAACTCTTGTGAAAGTGCCATATTATGCCGTCTAATGCAGAAATGATGGATTTGATGATTGATAACACCGAAGCTCGGTTAAACACCCATGAAGCGGTGTGCGAACTGCGTTATGACAGTATTTGCGCTAGATTAAAGCGGATTGAAACTATTTTAGTTACTTCTGCTGGATTTATTGTGGCTTCTTTAGTAGCGATTGCTTTTAAGCTAAATTGATATGGACTTTGAAACTCTTTCTATCGTTAAGTTTGGGGATGTTGATTCCCTGGGAGAGTTTTTGTTCTGTAATGGCACTCAGCACAAGGTTTTTCAGGAAACCTTCATGGATGCAGGGGTTTCTGTGCCTATTTACCCTATAACGGATGCTGATACAAACAATTTGGATGACTGGTTATTGGCTCATCAGGTCGAGCATCAAGCATTTGCGGGCTTGCTAGGATTAAATAATCCGTTCAATATGCTCGATGTGGACTTTAATAATGAAGAAGATTTTTACGATTGGATTGCTTCTCATCTGTACATTCACCAACAAATAGCGTCTGCCCTAGGAATAAGTTAAATGGAACAAAATCCACTTCCCCCCGCCAAAAAAAATTCGGATTTACCGACAACCCAACCCATCAATCAAGATGTGATGGAGCTTGTTGCTGGCGGTGGCAAGCCTAAGCAATCACCTGAAATTGAAAAGGCTAAGAACGATTTGCGTAGAGTAATTAAACAAGTAGGTATTGATCCACAACAAATTATTCAAGCTGGTCAATATGCAGAAGCAGCTTTGAAAAACCCATCAATGTATCCGATGGCTATACAAAATGCTGTACAAGCAGGTTTGCTTACTGAAGATCAAGTTCCTAAAGAACCTGGAATTAACTGGAAATTGTTAGCTCAAGGCATGACTGCTGGCAAATTAACTGCTGAATTAGTTGCGGAAGGAAAACTCTAATGGGTAAAGCTGCTCCAGTCATTATTACCGTTGTAGCCATTGTAGCTACTGTTTATGCTGGTCCACTTGTTGGAGAGGCTATTTTGGCATCAATGGAAACAACTGCTGCTGCTTCAGGTGTTAGCGCTGCTACGGTTGGCGCTGCTGCTATTGGTGGTTCAACAAGCGCAGTAAACGCTGCTATTCAAGGCAAAAATGTTGAGGGCGTATTAAAAGCGGGTGCTATTGGCGCTGCTTCTAGCGCTATAGGATCAGAAGTTGCTGGAGCTGTGGGTGGTGGAGAGCAAGCTGGTCCGTTTTTAGATGCTTCTGGAAATGTGGTTCAAGGTCCAAGCACAGGCGCAACTGAATTATTAGGTCCTTCAGGTGGAAGAATTGCTGGTAGTGGTGCTGGTGGTGCTACAAGCGGTTTTACAAGAAGTCAGTTATCTGGTCAAAATTTAGAACAGTCGTTAAAAAACGCTGAAATTGGCGGTGCTACTGGTGCAATTACTTCTGCGATTGGCGAAGGATTTAAAGGCGTTGGTGGCGATCCCGCAGATGCTAGATTGGCTTCTGCTTTATCAAGTCCTTTTGTTGCTCAGAATGTTTCTAATTTGTTTTCGCCTCAAAAATCTTCTGGAACAACAGGCAGAGGTGGTGCAACAACACAAGAACTCGGTACTGCGCCAACTACAGGACAACCCGCTCCTGGTAGCGCAGCATTAGGTCAAGCCCTTAGAATAGGTGATCCAGGTTCACCAATAGAATCTCCTGGTGGTGGCGAAGCAGCATCAAAACCAGTATGGAATTTAGCATCATTACGGGTAAAAGATGAAACAGGGAGCGAAGCATGAGTAAAGTGTTAATGGAATCGTTAAAGCTAGATTTGCCAGCACTAGCAGAGATGATTAGAGCTAAAGGTCGGGTAAAAGATACCGTACTTGCTCACATCTCTCCTAAAGAGGCTGCTCTTTTAAAGCGCAGAGGCGGTGCAGGAACAATTAACCCAGATACGGGTTTGCCTGAATTTTATGATGGTGAAGATTATTTTGGTGGTTTATCTGAAAGCGCACCAGTTGATACAGGCTATTTACAAACTGCTGCTGATGTTCCTTCTGTTCCTGTTGATACAAGCGGATATGGATTAAAGTATGGTCAAGCTCCAGTAAGTACAGCTATTCCTCTAGATGACGGTTACAAATATTACCCTGGAACGGAAATGCAATCTTTTCCAACTCCTGGAGTGTCTGCTGCAACGCAATACGGTATTCAAGCAGCCCCACCAAGCCTTTCTCCTCAATTAGCACAAGCTCCATTTGGCGCTATTCGAGGTACTACACCTCAAGTTGGAGCTGTTCCTACCACAACAGGAGAAAAAGATTTTTCACAACAATTAAAAGAATTGGTTACACCTACTAATATTGCTCGCTTAGGTTTAACAGGAGCTTTAGGTGCGTTTGGTGCTGGACAAGCTAAAAAAGCTGCTGGACAAACTCAAGCTGCTACTGCTCAACAACAAGCTATTGCACAACCTTATACAGAACAAGGAAAAACTCTAGTTGGCGCAGCGCAGCGTGGTGAACTAACACCCCAATCACAACAAGTCTTGGCAGCGTATAAAGCGCAACAAGCTCAAG
>Ga0164294_10005845_pt1 | contig 10535 bp, 8 predicted proteins | sample GEODES005metaG_FD_111479 | JGI IMG/M metagenome (GOLD analysis project Ga0164294, IMG submission 111479) | Oligotrophic lake water microbial communities from Sparkling Lake, Wisconsin, USA - GEODES005 metaG | ecosystem: Environmental > Aquatic > Freshwater > Lake | place: USA: Sparkling Lake...
AGCAGCGAGATCGGCCGAGGCGACGAGCGCAGCGCCTGGGAAGCGGTTGTCCCGGGCCAGGAGATAGCCCGGCGCGGCGGTCATGGCTTCCACATTCTGCAAGCCAGCGCGGGTGGCGGTGCCGACCGCAGCTGTGACGTCCGGCGATTGCATCAGCACCTGGTCGGAGAGAATGCGGCGGTTGGAAGGCGAACGCACTTGGGCACCAGGCGGGTAGAAGACGAGCTGGGGCATCTCGCCCGTGCGCGTGGCGATGGCTTCGGCCTCACGCAGCAGTCCCTCAGCATCCGCTTGAAGCGGAATGGAGACCACGCGCTGCCGCGGGTTGGGCAGGCTGCGCAGATGCAGCTCATCCCGGGCCAGCTCCCACAGCCGCACTTGACCGCGATCTTGAAGGCCGAACGGCTGGGCGAGCAGCGTGGTCAGGCGTGCGCGGGGCGGCAAGGCGTTCCAGTTGGCGATGTCGTCCCACGGGCGGCCATGCTCCGCGCCGGGCACTGGCGTGGGTGCCATCAGTGGCCGCACGGCTGCGCTGGGCACTGGCTTAGTCCCTTTCGTGACTGGCTCCGGTGTGGCGGTTGCAGGCTGGGCCTCTGCTGCGGCTGGAGCAGAGGCCATGACGGCCTCCGTCGCTGGCCTACTCTTCATCCACCACAGGGCGGCCCCGGCAGACAACAAGGTAAGAATGGCAACCAGGGGCAGTCGGCGACGGGCAGTCTTCATGCACGTGGACTGTCCCAGGAGACTCGCCTTACGGCAAGGCTGAAATCGCCCGCTCAAACAGAAAGACGCGAGACGGCGATGCGGCCACTGAAGCACGTTTCAACATCGGACCGCGCATCCTGCGGACGATCCCGGTAACGCGCCGTGTAGTGGTAAAGCGTGGCCCCAGACTCGGGCTCGCTCCGAAAGCTGACGTTCAATGGCGAACGCGCAGGCTGGCATTGAACACGCTCGGGCAGAGGCAAGGGCGCGGGCGGAAGATGTGGGAAGTTCACGTTCCAAAAGCTGTCCGCGTCCAGCGGTTGGTCTTGCAGCTCCGGCAGCAACTCCTGCGTCCAGTGCGCGATGCGGTCCCAGTCGATAGCGATGCCGCTGATGATGTAGTGGGACAGGGCGATCGCAGGCACACCATGGTAGGTGGCTTCGCGCGCGGCGGCGACGGTGCCGGAGATGATCGTGTCCTGGCCAAGGTTGCCGCCTTGATTGATGCCGGAGAGCACCCAGTCCGGCTTCAGATGCAAGCCAAACAAAGCGATGCGCACGCAGTCGGCTGGCGTGCCATGCACGGCATGATGACGCGGGCCGCGCTGCTCCACGCGCAGCGGCGAGTGCGTGGTCACGCGATGCCCGCACATGGATTGCTCGGTGGCGGGCGCGACAACGGTGACTTCCGCCCCCAGGGCTTCCACAGCACGAGTCAAGGCCTTCAGGCCGGGGGCGTCGATACCGTCGTCGTTGGTGATCAGGAAGTGCATGGTCAGAAAGCCATGGTCTCGCCCGGGAAGGCGGGAGTGACAAGCACCAGCCTCAGGCGCTGGCGGACTTCAGCTCCTTGAGCAGCAAACGGTAACGCTTCTCCACGTTCGGCTCGGCCAGCACGGCGCGGAGCACCGCGTTGCGGCGGACAAAGTGGTAGGCGAGGATGTCGCAGGCCATCTCGGCATGGTTGCACGCCCGCAACTTGTCGCAGAGAAGCTGAATGGCCTCTGCCGCTTCAGAAGGGCAGTCCGGCAGACTGGCCAGAGCTTCGGCCTTCAGCGCCTGCAGCACCTCCGGGTCAGCCGGCTCCGAGGCCATGGGCTCGATGCTGGCCATGAGGAAGGGCTTTTCCTGAACCCAGCCGGTGAAGCGCACGCGGCGCAGGCCCATCAAGATCAGGTGCGAAGTGCCGTCGCTCTGCTTCACGCAAGAATGGATCAAGCCAGCGGTGGACACGCGCATGAGCTGGTTTTCCTGATCATTGCCGCCGGTGCGTGTGCCGATGCAGAACATGCGGTGCGTTTGCAGCGCGTGGGCCAGCATGTCGCGGTATCGCTGCTCAAAAATGAACAGCGGCAGGAAGCAGCCGGGGAACAAGTAGCAGTCAGACAGCATCATCACCGGCAGCGTCTCGGGCAGGGCGAGACTGGCGCATGCCTTCTGGTCGGTGGCGTTAGTGAGGTCCATGTGGAAACGGGATCGGAGAGCACACCAAGTTACGCCGGCGTGGCAGAGAGGGGCACAGGAAAAATCTCTTTCCGTCCGGCACCGCCTGCTGCAATCATGCGGGCTAGTTTGATCCTTGTGCTGCGCGACATGAAATCCTGGTGGCTGCCTCTGCTGTTGTGGGCCGTGCTGTGGCTGGTCGGCAGCTACTGGTCGGCCGTGGGTTTGCAGCAGGATCTGACCAGGGCCGCCCAGGCAGCGCTGCAGCAGCCCGAAGGCCCACGCTTGTCGGTCGAGGCGAAAGGCCGCCAGCTGGTGCTGCGCGGCACCGTGCACCGGGAGTCGGACGTGCTGCGCGCCCGAGAGAAGCTGGCCAGCGACGTTCGCCTGCCCGGCGTGCTGTCGCTCGCCTCCCGTATCAATCCGGTGCAGTCCGTGCGCAGCGAGGTGGTGATGGATCTCAAACCAGAAGGCTGGGGCCTGCTCGTCGCCACCAGCCGTCAGGCGCGGCTCCTCGGTCAATGCGGATCACCATTTGAGAGCCAGCGCATCGAGGGCAGCCTCACTGCGGGCGGGCGCTTCACCGTGCCGCTGCGCAATGATCTGGCGGTGGATGGTGACGCGCTGGTGGAGTCTGATCGGCTGGAGGTCACCACGCAGTCCTCCCTGGAGATCAACGAGCAAAGCCTGAGGCATGGCATCATCGCCTTTGCCCGCTGGGGCAGCGCATGGCAGCCGTTTGATTCCACCCTGCCTGCCGAGACGCTGCAACAGCAGCTGCTCGCCGCTGGCATGCCCGCCCAGGCATGGCCCGAGGGCGTGTCAGACGAAGTGCAGCGCGCGCGTGTGGCCCACAGTCACTGGATCGCGGCGCAGCAGCAGGAGAAGCGCCTGGCCCAGCTGCCGCCCGGGCATGTGGTGCTCGCCCAGCGTGGCGACACCTTGCTGCTGCGCGGCGAGCTGGGCACCCCACAGCTCTGCTCGCTGGTCGCCGGGGCGGTGATGAAGACCGCGCCCGACCGCCGCCTCGTGGACGAGCTGGTGCCCAGCGTGCATCGCCGCCCGGAATCGGACGCCAGTCTGCTGGCCTCCACCGTGCCTGCCATGGCTGGCGGACTGCTGAGCAAGATGCTGGCGGTGGGCACCCCCGCCTCCGGCTGGCGGCGCATTGACCTCGCCACGCTCGACATCCAGGATGAGAGCACCTTTAGCCCGGATCTGCTGCCCCTAGGCCTGGACCTGCGGCTGGTCCTGCCCGATGTGCTCACGGCCTTGACCTGGCTGCACTCGATCAACAACGAACCGCTCAAGCCGACGGAGGGCAGAATTCTGCCTCACCTCGTGCTCGCGGCGGCGGGCGACCGGGTCTTCCTGCGCGGAGCCGTCGCAGAGGAGTCGGTGCGGGCACAAATTGAGTCTGCCGCAAGACGCCTTTATATCGGGCGCGTGGTGGAAACCAACATTCGTCTGGACAGCGCGTGCATGCCCGCCAGCACGATTTTGCAGACCGTCACCTCCCTGCCCGACCTGCCAGCGCAGAACACCACCGGCCTTCTCGGCATCGCGGTCGCGGGGCAGGTCTGGCAGTCGCGCCCGCTGCGCGCCGCATGGCTGGATGAGGCTGGCATGGCCGCCTCCGGGCTGCTGCCGCCCCATGTCACGGCCGCGCAGGTCATGCCGGATCTGCTGGAGATCGCCGGTCCCCTGGCTGCGCATCTGGGCAGGGTCAGCCAGTCGGCCCCGGGCATCCCCCTCCAGAGTCCTTGAAGAACCCGCTCGCTGATTTGCCCTCATGACCCCTGAACTTCTTCTGCTCAGCACCCGTGTCGCGCTGCTTGTGCTCGCAGCATCGGCCCTGGCGTTCGTCATCGGCTGGCGGCTGCGTGGTAGCCGCGCCCCAGCCGCGCTGGAGCAGCACAGCTTGGTCCCCGTGAGCGGGGCACCGCAAGCACAGGCCAGCGCAGACCTCCCCACGCACACGGAGGTCGAGCCTCTCAAGGCCGCTCTCGCCAGCGCCGAGCAGCAATGCCTGGACGCGCTCGAGCAACGCGACGAAGCGGAAAGGGTGGCCCATGAGCGCGCGCGTGAAGTGCGCCGGCTCACCGAGGAGCTGGAGGCCTTGCGGGCCGAGCACCTGGCCTTGGCACAGACGCAGGCAGTTGCCTTGCCCACGGTGGTCAACACCTCGCCTGCGGAAGCTCCGGCCGCCTCCCTGACCCTGACCGCGGAGGATCTGCAACCCGCCCGCTCCCTGGCCGAAACACTAGCGGCTGACGTTCAGGCGCTGGAAGATCAGCTTGCCAGCTTGGCGGCGGAATATGACCACGCCCGAAGTGGCCTGGCAATCGTCTCCGAAGCGACACCGGTCGACAAAGCCGCGCTGAAGGCCGCCACCAAGCAAAGCAAAGACACCGAACGACGCCTTGCCCAGGCCACCGAAAGCCTGGCCCGCAAACGACGCCAGCTGCGCGCGGTGACCCGTTCACTGGCAGCCGCTGCCGAAGGCTTGACGGCCGATGACCTCACCCGGATCAAGGGCATCAAAACCATCCTCAACGCCCAGCTCCATGACCACGGCATCTTCAGCTACCAGCAGATCGCGCAGTGGGATGCCGAGGACATGCTGGCCTTCGGCGAGCTGCTGGCGTTCAAGAACCGCATCGTCAAGGACGGCTGGCAGGAGCAAGCCCGCGCCTTGCACCAGGCCGCGCATCCAGGTTCGCCCGAGTTGTGATGAAATGAAAAAAAGAGTGGCGCGGTTCCGATGCGTGGCTAAAACTGCGGTCCGCTAAAAACTCGCGCGATTAGCTCAGCGGTAGAGCATTGCTTTCACACGGCAGGGGTCGCAGGTTCGAACCCTGCATCGCGCACCATCCTTCCTCTTAGAATTGGGGAATTCGGAGTGAAGCGGCAAGATTGGTCTAGTTCTTCCGCCACGCATCACAACCTCTCGTTCCTGGCTGGGGTGCTCTTCAAGCGGTGAGTAGGATTCGTGATTATTCACGGTGATTTGAGAGTCTTCGCGTTGAGAAAACGGGCGGGTGCACGGAATGAACGCGAATGGGCACGAACGCTCACGCATCGCTTTTCTCAGCTTAGCGTGCTGAAGAGTAACTTCCTTGCCATCCCTCGCCCCCTCCGCTTTCATCGCGCCCACGCATGTCCCACCCCGTCGTCGATTACCTGCACGAGCTTTACCTCATCTCCGGCGTCAGCGTGCCTGAAACCAGCGGCTATCCGGCGTTATCAAAACTTCTCAATGCCGTCGGCGACTCCCTGAAGCCGAAGATCACCGCCGTCATTCATCCTTCGAATAACGGCGCGGGCATCCCCGATGGCGGCCTCTTCTCCGCGAAGGAACTCAAAAAGCACGGGCCGGACTCCCCCGCGCTTTTCCAGCTCAAGCCCGAGCGCGGCGTCATCGAGGTGAAAGCGCTCGATGCCGACCTCTCCTCCTTTGAAAGCAGCCCGCAGGTGCGGAACTACCTGGAGCACTACGGCCAGATCCTCCTCACGAACTACCGCTCCTTCGCCCTCTGGTCCTGGCGTGGTGGCAAAGCGGTGCCGGGAGAGCGCTACAGCATCGCTCCCAGTGCCAAGGAGTTCTGGGACAAGACCCACACCGTCCGCAACGATCCCAAGCACCCTGAGCACGAGCGCCTCTGGCAGTTCCTCCGCCGCGCCCTGCTCAGCACCGCCCGCATCGCCACGCCGCAGGATTTGGCGCTCTACCTCGCCAGTTACGCCCGCGAGGCCCGCGCCCGTATCGAGATCGCCCCCATGGGCACGCTGGAGCCGGTGAAAAACGCCCTCAGCGAGGCCCTCGGCGTCCGCTTCGAGGGTGAGAAAGGCGTCCACTTCTTCCAGTCCACCCTCATCCAGACCCTCTTCTACGGCATCTTCTCCGCCTGGGTGCTCTGGCATGAAGAGCACAGCAAAACCACCGACCGCTTCCAGTGGCGGCTCTCCGCCCAATACCTCGGCCTGCCCATCCTGCGCACCCTCTTCGTCCAGCTCGCCGGTGATCCGAAAAAAGTCCGCGCCCTCGACCTCGAAGAAGTGCTCGACTGGACCGAGGACTGCCTCGCCCGCGTGGACCGCGCCAGCTTCTTCGCCCGTTACGACATGGGAGATGCCGTGCAGTATTTCTATGAGCCCTTCCTCGCCGAGTTCGATCCCGAGCTGCGCAAAGACTTCGGCGTCTGGTATACCCCGCCCGAGATCGTCCGCTACATGGTAGGCAGCGTGGACAAAGCCCTGCGGGAAAACTTCGGCCTCGCCGATGGCCTCGCCGATCCCAGCGTCATCGTGCTCGATCCCTGCTGCGGCACCGGCGCTTACCTTGTCGAGACCCTGAAGCTCATCCGCCGCCGCCTCGTCGAGGGCTATGGCGAAAGCCAGGCCGGGCTGAAGATCAAAGAAGTCGCCAAACACCGCCTCTACGGCTTCGAGCTGCTCCCCGCGCCCTACGTCGTCTCACATCTCCAGATCGACCTCATGCTCACCCGCTGGGGCGCGGCGTTGGATCATGAAAAAGACGAGCGTGCCGGCGTCTTCCTCACCAATGCCCTCACCGGCTGGGTGCCCATCAAATCCCCCAAAGACCTGCCCTTCTCCGAGTTCGCCGCCGAGCGCGATGCCGCCGACCATGTGAAGCAGCAGGAGCAGATCCTCGTCATCCTCGGCAATCCCCCGTATGACGGCTACGCAGGCATGGCCGTGGAGGAAGAGCGGAATCTCAGCGAGGCCTACCGCGACACCAAAGAAGCGCCCAAGCCCCAAGGCCAGGGCCTCAACGACCTCTACATCCGCTTCTTCCGCATGGCCGAGCGCCGCATCGCCGAAGGCGTCCCGCAGAGCGATGAACTGAAGCCCGGCCCGCCGCGTGACGATGCCAAAGGCATCATCTGCTACATCAGCAACTACTCCTGGCTCGACGGCCTCTCCCATACCGGGATGCGGGAGCGCTTCATGGAAGTCTTCGACTCCATCACCATCGACTGCCTGAACGGCGACAAATACAAAACCGGCAAAAAGACTCCCGACGGCCAGCCCGACCCCAGCGTCTTCTCCACCGAGAAAAACCGCGAAGGCATCCAAGTCGGCACCGCCATTGCCCTGCTGGAAAGACGGCCCACCAATCCCAATCGCCAGCCCATCGGCGAAGCCTACTCACCCAACGCCGAACTCGGCTTCCGGCATTGGTGGGGGAAGGAGAAGCGGGCGGAGTTAGAGGCTTCGATGGAGAGTCCAAAGCAACCGCTTGTTCTCACTCCAGCACTCAAGTTCGGGCTAGCGTTCATTCCGCTCGGAGTGCGCGAAGACTATGAAACTTGGCATCTGCTTCCTGAATTGTTCAGCGCCTCGTTTGCAGGCGTGAAAACAAGCCGCGATGACTCGCTAATCGACATTGATCGCGGTGCTTTAGAGCATCGCATGAAACACTACTTCGACGAGAAGGTGTCATTTGCGTCGCTTGCAGGAAGGCTGTCTGGTTTAAAGGACAACTCTGGTCGCTTTGACGCCAAGAAGGTTAGAGACGAGTTGCTGAATCACGGCATCGAAAGCGGACGCTACTATCGGTATCTCTACCGCCCATTCGATACTCGTTGGTTGTATTGGAATCCGAACACGAAGCTGTTGGACGAAAAGCGCCCCGAGTATGTGAAGCACATCTTCGCTGGTAACTATTGGATTGAGGCGAGGAAATCAGAAAGCCGTGATGGATGGGATCGTGGCACGGTGACAACCCTGCTTGCGGATAACTTTGCGAATGGCCTCTCGAACTTTTTCCCTCTTTATCTTCAGTCTGCAACCTCTGACGAAAGCACCGGCGGAGCCCAACCCGACCTCTTCGCCCCCGCGAAGCCCAGCGGCCCGCAGCCGAACCTGACGGACTATGCGCGGGAGTATCTGGCGGGCCTGAAATGTGGTGCGGAGGACTTGTTCTTCCACATCGTCGCCGTGCTGCACGCGCCGCTTTACCGCGAGGAGAACGCCGGAGCCCTGCGGCAGGACTGGCCCCGCGTGCCCCTGCCAAAGACCGCCAAAGTCCTCAAAGCCGGAGCCGACCTCGGCCGCCAGATCGCCGCCCTGCTCGATCCCGAAACCCCCGTCGAAGGCGTCACCACCCTCAAAGTCCGCCCCGACCTCAAAGGCCTTGGCGAGCTGGCCGTCCGTAGCTTGGCTCTCCAGAGCCGAGACGAACCACCCAAGACGCCCAGCCGCCGCAAGACCCACGCGGCTTTGGAAAGCCACGCTACGTCCCCCGACCTCGCCATCGCCGCCCGCTGGGGTTACGCCGGACAAGGCGGCGTCACCATGCCCGGCCCCGGCAAAACAACGACCGGCACCCGAGGCGAGGGCTACCTCGACATCCACCTCAACGCCACCACCCGATGGAAGGACGTGCCCGAGCAGGTGTGGAACTACACCCTCGGCGGCTACCAAGTCCTCAAGAAGTGGCTCAGCTACCGCGAGTCCGCCCTCCTCGCCCGCCCCTTAACGAGCGACGAAGCCCAACAATTCACCCACCACGTCCGCCGCATCACCGCCATCCTCGTCCTCCACGAGAAGCTGGATGCCCACTACGGGGCGAGTGTTTGATGGATCGAAAAGACGACTGCCCAATCGAAACTCTGTGATAGAATCCGTTCATGACTGCCACCTTTGACTCTATCCGTGACGCCGTGCTCCATCTGCCCAAGGGCGATCAAGTGCGCATCCTCACCCTTGTGGCACTGGACGTTGCGGATGCACATCCTGGCATCGACTTTCAGGAGAATGTCTGCGGCGGGGCCGCCCGAGTTATCCGCACGCGGATTCCCGTCTGGCTGCTGGAATCCCTGCGGCGGGGCGGCAAGACAGACGCAGAACTGCTGGCGGCCTATCCTTCGCTCAACGCCGAAGACCTCGCCAACGCTTGGAACTACGCACGTTCGCATCGGGAGGAAATGGACCGGGAGATCGCCGCCAATGGAGATGAGTCATGACGGCGCGGCTGTATTCCAACGAGAACTTTCCGCTGCCAGTGGTCGAAGCCCTGCGCATGAAAGGCCATGATGTGCTGACCACACGGGACGCTGGCAAGGCCAATGAAGGCATCCCGGACGAGGAAGTGCTCGCCTTTGCCATCGCTGAGAAACGGGCCGTGCTGACGCACAATCGACAGGACTTCATCCGCCTGCATCGGCTGAATCCCGAACACGAAGGCATCATCGTCTGCACTGACAATCCTGATTTTCCAGCCCTGGCGGAGAAGGTGCATGAACAACTGCAAGCGGTGGAGTCCCTTGAGGGGCTGCTGATTCGAGTTAACCGAGGCCAATAACCCTCCATGCCCATCCCACCCGTCACCCACTTCCGCGTCCCACTGCTCCAGTTGCTCGGAGATGGCGTGGAGCGACCGCTGCATGAGGCTGCCAATGCATTGGCGGATGTTTTCAAACTTACGGAGGAGGAACGGAGTGCCGTGCTGCCGAGTGGTTATCCGGTGGTGCGGCATCGCACGGGCTGGTCAGGCTTTCATTTGCGCAAAGCGGGTCTCGTGGATGACTCCAAGCGCGGCATTCTGCGCATCACGGAGGAAGGCAAGAGGCTGCTGGCCACAAAGCCCACCAGCCTTTCCGAAAGCGTGCTGATGCAGTTCCCCAAGTATCAGGCCTGGCGGAAGGCGGTCTCGAATGCGGCTCCTTTGCCCATCCCGGCCGTCGTCGAAGCCGACGAGGAAACCTCACCCGAAGAAGCCATCGCCAACGGCTATGCCACGCTGCGGGCCAACCTCGCTGCCGAGCTGCTGGAGCGCATTATGGCGAAGCCCTCTGGCTTCTTTGAGAAGCTCGTCGTCGATCTCCTCCTGGCCATGGGCTACGGCGGCTCCCGTGCCGAAGCCGGCACCGTCACCAAAGCCTCCGGCGACGGCGGCATCGACGGCGTGATCAATGAAGACCGCCTCGGCCTGGATGCCGTCTATGTGCAGGCGAAACGCTGGGCCAAGACCGTCGGAGTCGAAGAGCTGCGCAGCTTTGTCGGAGCCCTCTCTGCGCACAAAGCCCACAAAGGCGTGTTCATCACCACCAGCGGCTTCGCCAAGTCCGCCCGCGACTACATCTCCCAAGTCGGCCAGAAGATTGTCCTCATCGACGGAGCCCGCCTCGCCGAACTCATGATCGACTATGGCGTCGGCGTCTCCACCCGGGAGACCTATGTGCTCAAACGTGCGGATGAGGATTACTTTGCGGAGGGGTGAGCCGAGGGCCTACTCGGCTGCCTTCTTCTTGCCCTTCCCCTTCTTCGCCTTGCCTTCATTGCTCGGATAAGGCTTCACCTGCGCGCGCTCGGCCCAGGCTTCCCATTCGGCGGCGAGTTCTTGGGCTTTCTCTGGTTGC
>Ga0164294_10005847_pt1 | contig 10535 bp, 13 predicted proteins | sample GEODES005metaG_FD_111479 | JGI IMG/M metagenome (GOLD analysis project Ga0164294, IMG submission 111479) | Oligotrophic lake water microbial communities from Sparkling Lake, Wisconsin, USA - GEODES005 metaG | ecosystem: Environmental > Aquatic > Freshwater > Lake | place: USA: Sparkling Lake...
ATATTCATATTTCAAGATGGATGCGATATCTTAAAATATAAATATGATGTCTTAAAAGACATCATATTCATATTTCAAGATGGCACACGGATGTGCTTCTAGCAATATTTTATTCATATACCATACTTCAAATGGAAGTAATCCTATCATAATATTTGCAATTTTATTATCTGCTTCTTTCATAGAATCAGTATATTCTTCATAATAGGCTTCTTTTGTAGGTGCATGATTATGCATATGAAAACAGCTTGATGCATCACGAAAGTGTCGATATGCATGATCTTGTGCAGTTTTTGCGATCTTATATGAATCACGGTGAACCCATATATTTTTTTTCATGAGAGTAAGAATTTCTGCTGGAAGTTCAAGTGTTGCTTTTGCTTTCGCTTCTGCGTATTCTTCATCACGTTCTGCATGATATATTGCAGAATTATATGCACTTTTGGCAAAGTACAACCAAAGATCCTCGTAAGAGGAAAGTGGTTCATTTGCAATCGTTTTCATAGCATATGCATAACTAGATGCAAAGTCTTCACAAAATCGTTTTTCAAATAATTCTTTATACAGGGATGATTTATTTTTTAGCCGTTCGAGATACGGTTTTATATAGTCACGCGCCATGCTATATTCAGTAACACAACTCGAACTGTTAGTAGCAGTTTCAGTCATATTAATATGAAATAGAATGTTTAAAAAGCTATAGGTATCAATTTTAATCATAAAAGCAAGATCGTGCAGAGCATGATCTTGCTTTTATGATTAAAATTGGTCTCTTGAAAGTAATTTTAATAGTCATCTTCACAATCACTACATTCATATTTATATTTTTCTTCCATATCACGATAGTAGGCTTCACGCGTACGCTCCGTCTCTTCTTCAAATTCGTCTTCGCATCGAGGACACTTGGGAAGAGTCTTCTCAATACGTTCATATTCATTTTCATAGTGATGTTGGCGTTTAATCCATCTGCCTTGCAACCGTCCATATAGTTGTCTAAGTCGTTTTACATTTGTATAAAGACTACTTCTTATTTCGTCAGAACGACTGGCAGGACAATCTTCAAAGATTTCTTTTGCCGTTCGATATAATACGAGAGATTCTTCAAATGTTGTCTTCAAACTGTCACACTCATTGCGGAGCGGTTCCAGTGCAAGAGCAAGATATTGTTTTATTAAATCATGAAATTGATTATGTATAATGAGTGGAATCGGTTTCCAGTCATCATATTTAATTGATATTTCATTAAATCGAAACCATATACTGTTATGCAAATCACGAAGAATGGAACTCATTGTAATTACATATTTTTGTAAAAAAACGAATTTATTCAATTTTACTCATTCATAATCTCGGTTTTAAATGAATTGGCGTAGCCAATTCATTTAAAATCCCTCCATTATGAATGAAGCTTTGCTTCATTCATAATCTCGAAAGGCAATTCCAACAGGAAAGCGAGGAATCCCTCCTGTTGTATGGGAGGCTGCTGCAGAATTGCTGCTACTTTCTTCCGTTAATTCTTGAAAGCGAACAGTTAATTTCTTTCCCACCATAGATTTGGCAATTTTAAAGAGCTCACGGCGTTCTTCATGCGTGCCACGAGGACGTACGGAGAACGAATCTCCCTTCTTTGTCTCACAGATCCAAATAACGCATCCTTTTTCAATTCCATCTCCTTCCGTAAATCCAATCACAGTAAATTCATCATCTTGAAATTCTTTGTATTTTTGTAAATCTTTGGAACGGAATCCAACCTTGTACAGTCCAGCCTTATTCCGTAAGATCAATCCTTCGTATCCTTCTTCGACATATTTTGCATGCAAACGACGGACATCTTCGATAGTTTTGCATTCATCCGTAGGAAGCAGGCGAAGGTGTTTGAATTTCTTGGTAAAGAGATTTTCTAACCATTTCTTTCGATCGGTGTAAGACCCTTCACGAATGGTATCATAGACCCAGAGAAAGATGTGTTGCATTTTAGGAAGATCTTTGGGAAGAAGAGTTTCCTTCTTCACCAATCCAACAATTTCTTGAAAGGTTAAGGTATCTGAATAGAGTTCTCCATCCAAGATCGTTCCTGGTGGTAATGTATCACTTTCAGAAGCAATTGATTCCAAATGAGGAAACTTCTTTCCTTGACGACTGTACAATCCTTTTCCTTGAATCGCAAGACAGCGAACACCGTCCAACTTTTCTTGGGCATAGCAGGGAAACTTTATAGCATCTCCACGCTTGTTGTAATCAAGAGCTAGCATGGGAAGAGGTGGTGTAAAGACAGTTGTGACCATCTCTTCATCTTCCTCTTCATCCTTGTAACCAGCATCTTTTTTCTTATTCCAATCAGATTGCGCTTCCTTCACAGCCTGTTCTACAGGAGTGGTTTCATTTGATTTTCCAATATTTTTACCAACGGTCACCAATCGTTCATTCTCTACCATTTTGCCATCTTCATAGCCATGTTTGGTGACAATGACACCGATGCCAGAGCGATCAATCACTTTAATCGACCAAATCTTGGTCTTTCCTGTAGAGGAACTTGCAGTTAGTTGAGGAAACTTTGGGATTGGCATAGTTATTAAAAAAGAATTCCTTCAAATGAAATACATCATTTTTTTAAGAAAGAATGGATTGTAGAAATCGCCTCAATGTAGAGCCTGCACCATTCCGTATATTGTTTACATTCCTCACGATGAACTGTAAGCTCACGTATCGCAGTTTTCTTGCGAAGATCACGAATCGATGTGGATCCAAATGGAAGACACACAATCTGATAATCATATTCATGATGCGGGAAGTCATCTGCAAGTATTGCTGTGCGGAGGAGTAGATCACGTGTTTCTTCCTCAATTGCCTCTGTTGCCGCATTGAGACGTAGTTCGTCTAACTCGGCGTGTTTAGCTACAAGTACCGGTAAGACAGGAGATATCCATGTAACGAGCACTTCATAAGAGTAACCTGCATCAATCGCCTTTTGAAGAGCCTTGCCAATCCATCCGTATCCATTATGTACATTCAACAATGCAATGCGAACTTCTTCCTCTAATTCAGGTGAAACTTGCATGATAAATGTTCATCGTATGATATATTTAAAAAATATAATTTCATTTTTTTACAAGCATTTGCTTAAACATATTGTGTAAAATTGAAATAAATGAACGCCTATCTGACAGCCATTCGAATTCCCAATGAATGGACAAATGAACAAAAGCTTCAAGCGTTGCAAATCTTGGATCTCTTGCATACAGGATTGAATCTGCCACGAACAAGTGGAAATCATCCATCACGCTTTGCACGTTATTCAACTCGCAACCGTATGTTGGAGGCAATTTATAGTGAAATATCCTGTAAGGAGGGATTACATGAATTCTTTTTTGCATCGACAGACTATCACAACTGGCTTCAAACTGTGATGGATGCCTTTGTGGATCTATTCTAGCTTAAAGATAAAAAGGATATATCACATAAGTAATATGGCAGAAGAACACAAAACCTTTGATACAATGGGGCTTCCTGAGAATCTTCTCAGGGGCATCTATGCCTATGGGTTTGAGAAGCCGTCGCAGATTCAATCTTTTGCCATTGTTCCCATGGTGAAGAAGCGAGATGTACTGGGACATGCCCAGTCAGGAACAGGAAAAACAGGAACCTTTACAATTGGATCCTTGTCACGAGTGGATCCAGCTGTAAAATCCGTTCAAGTCTTGGTGATTGCACCTGTCCGTGAACTGGCAGATCAGACAATGAAGGTGGCAACTGCCTTGTCTGCATCAATGGATATACAGGTGTATTGTGCTACGGGTGGAAAGCCAGTGCATGAAGATATTCGTATCATATCACGTGGAGTGCAATTTCTAGTAGGAACACCTGGACGCATTTTTGACTTATTGGAGCGCAAAGCCTTTTCTGCTGCTACGGTTCGTGTTCTCATCTTGGATGAGGCAGATCAGATGTTGGAGGAGCGTTTCTTGGAACAGGTGCATTGCATTATGGAAAAGGGATTTACAAATGATACACAATGTGCTCTTTTCAGTGCAACGATGAATGAGGAGATTGTAGGAGTTGCCAAGAAGTTCTTACGGGATCCAGTGGAGATTCTTCTTCCTCCTGAAAAGGTGACCTTGGATGGAATTAGTCAATATCAGGTTCAGATGGAGGAACGAGACAAACTATCTGTATTGATTGATTTGTATGAAAATATAAAGATTAGTCAAGCGATGATTTATTGTAATACGCGTGGACGAGCTGAGTATTTGGCAGCAGAAATGAAGCGAAATGGATTTGAGTTGGAGTGCATTCATGGAGATATGCCGACACCACAACGAGCAGAACGCATGCAGCGTTTCCGTAGTGGGGAATGCCGTGTCTTAATCTCCACGGATCTACTTGCCCGTGGAATTGATGTGCAACAGGTATCCTTGGTGATTAACTTTGAATTACCGGATCGTGAGAATTACATTCATCGCATTGGTCGTACCGGTCGTTATGGACGAAAGGGAGCGTCCATTAACTTTGTAACACCGAAGGATAAACATTTACAAGATGATATTGAGGCGCATTACAAAATCAAGATTGCGAATCTTCCAGAGGATTTAAATATTTAATATCAACCATTAGAATGCTGAACGTCTTACTCACATGGTTAGCAATGGTGTTTGTTTCTGCGAGTCAACCCATTGTTACGAACTGTGATACAGGGTCATTCTTCAAGGTAGAAGAGACACGTATTGTGTATGAACCACCTCCTATAAATTCCACCTTGGTAGTGTCGTATATCGTTCCCGACACAATTAATGATGGAGTTGCTACGTATAAATGTACATTAAATGGAATTCCGATTATAAATGAACAGGCAGCCTTATGCCAAGAAACAACGTGTCCAATTGAGGCAAGATTTCACAATGATTCGAGTCCTTTTCAGACCGGTCTTGCAACAGGAACACTCAGTTGTACAATCAAATGGTTAGCAACGGATTCCTCGGTGCTTCGTTGTATTCGAATCGTAGAAATATCATAGATGATCTAAAATTAGGATTGATCTAAGATTATAGTATAATCTTAGATGGAACCATATATAGGAGTCTATCCTAGTCCTGCAACATCCACACCGACCCTTTGGGGATCTGATTTTAAACATTTTTTGCCACCTGTGTTTGCAGTCTATTTTGAACCGCAAGAACGCTTTGTACTTTATGAAACAAATGTAGCAGAGGTATATCATGTATTTCGACCGTACAAGGCAGAACGAACGGAACCCTTTTATTTGCATACAACGGGAAGTCCAGCAACACATCCGTTGGAGGTGTATATGGCAAATGCACAAGTTCCCTTTTGTATCTGGTATCAGCAAGCGTGGCTATGTCGAAAAAATGGAATGGGAATGTCCCCGTTACTCCCCGTGATGCGAGTGACTACACCTATTTGCAAATATAAGAAATACTATTCTGTACAGATCTATGAGTCACCTGCTGCAAAGGAGTGGGTAACACAGTTTAGCACGATTGATCGCTGGTTAAACCGGTTAGCCACCCAAATCTCCAATCCGATTCCCCATCGACCTCCATCTGAATCTCGCATCATTCATACCCTTCCCAGCTTTGTTCGTGATCTATTAATTGATCATGCTATCAAAGAGGGATCCAGTTGTTCGATTACCTTAGAACCGATTCGTAAGGAATCTGCCGTGGTAACATCATGTTTCCATATCTTTGATCGTATTGCCATTACGGAATGGTTGGAAGCGCATACGACCTGCCCTGTGTGCAAACAAGAAACTCGTGTATAAAATTGATAAACATAGAGACTCTATATTGATATATAGATTACAAATACAAGATGGAGTCTTCTGCAGCTGCTACTGTGAAACCTAAAAAACCCACTCTTATAAAAATACCCTATTATATAATAATAAAAGGGACAGATCGTGAGTCTATAGTTCAACGTGTTTTACCACTGATCTTTGGTAAACGATCGTATAATGTTATTTGTAAGAATCCTGAAATTCAGGAGGAGCTTCGTAAGAATCGTTGGATTGAGACACTTCTTAGAATGTTGCATACCTGTCCAGACTATATGCAAGAGTCTTACTTTCAGCGTTTAACGGATTATGTTGCTCATTCAAGCAACTATACCCGTCGCTTGGTTGTATTTAAAGTGATGCCGAAACCAGATGATTTTGCAGCAGCGCGTCGATGGATGCAAAAAGAGATGAAGAAGCGAGGTCTTTAACCTTGTATAAAATTGATCATTTACCCTTTTTTTCATAGACATATTATACTATAATGAGTACGTCTGCTGCTGCAAAACCCAAGACATCTAGAGCAGTAAGCATTCCGCTTCTTCAGGTCAACTCCTTTCGAACCACGGAAGAACGTATAGCCTATGTTCTTCCGAAAGTCTTTGGACGTAAATCGTATACACTCACAGATGAAACTCGTTGGATAAGCGATCTTCTTGCATGTTGGGAGGATGAAGAATTTTCACTTGTTATGAAACGAGCTTATTTTAGTCGGTTAAATGACTTTATACGCCGTTCAAGTGGTTACACACGGCATTTGAAACCCTAAGCGACTAAATAATATCCATGATATCCTATGGCAGCAAAGCCGAGCATAAGGATGAGTTCGCGAAGATACCGTTGCCCTTGGATTCCATAGGCGACTAATGCCGGACCGACCACCAAGACATGGAACAGATTCACCCATAGCGATTCACCATTGCTGTATTTTTGATATGTTCTATAGCCTTGATACAGGATCACAATGACACCAAAAGCAATGACTGCCTGTAGGGGGATCGGATAGCCGATTCCTATGTAGAGGAGAAAGGGACCAAGGATCAAGAGATGCGCCAGATGTAAGAGGGTGTGCGTGTTCATTCTAATTATAATAATGAAAAAAATTGATATATTTCACATTTTTTAATATAACGTTCAAACTAGAATGTCTGAAGCACATATCGAAGAACCTCTTGCCGCTTGGCGAGCAGAACACCCTGATGCTACGGAAGCCAATATAGAATATCGAACTGATATTACAGATGCTGATTTTGTCCATCTGAAAGGAATTAAGATATTGAACATAAGTGGTTGCAAACAAATTACAGATGCTGCCTTTGCTCATCTGACGGGTATCCACACTCTACATATGGACTGGTGCGATCAACCCACGATTACAGACGCTGCCTTTGTGCATCTAAAAGGAATTCATACCCTACATATGAGTAACTGCAACCAAGCTACTATTACAGATGCTGCCTTTGTTCATCTAGAAGGAATTAAAACGTTGAAGATGAGTAGTTGCACACAAATTACAGATGCTGCCTTTGCTCATCTGACGGGTATCCACACCTTAAAGATGAGCTACTGCAATCAAATTACGGATGCTGCCTTTGCTCATCTAGAAGGAATTCACACTCTTTCTATGCATTATTGTAGTCAAATTACGGATGCTGCCTTTGTGCATCTAGAAGGAATTCATACCCTGGATATGAGCGACTGCCGTCAAATTAAGGATGCTGCCTTTGTGCATCTAGAAGGAATTCACACCCTGGACATGAGCGACTGCCATCAAATTACGGATGCTGCCTTTGTTCATCTCAAAAATCTTGATACATTAGTTATGCAAACTCCAATAATATCAACATCTAGTTTAATTACTAATGATGCCTTTGTTCATCTTACACAGCTTCGTACTCTACATATGTATTATTGCTTTGGAATTACAGATCGTGCCTTTGTTCATTTGAAGAAACTTCATCATCTAGTGCTATTTCTTATCGATTCGGACCAATTTACAGGAGAAGGATTTATTCATTTGAAGGAACTTCGTAGTCTCAGTATTGGCGGTGATGGTTTCCCATGTGAAATAAAGAGTACTGCCTTTCATCATTTGAATAAATTAAATGCTTTGTATATACATGATTGTACTCAAATTACAGATACTGACTTTGTTCCTCTGAAACATTTGGAGATATTGAAACTAGAAAATTGCCAAAAGATTAATGGTAGTGGATTTGTTCATTTGAATAATATTAAGCGTATAACATGCATGATTAATGATACAGATACAGATGAGGCATTACAAGTCATTGCAGATGCAATGGTAGCTTTGCATGCGCATGCGCGTGCAAATGCAATCGAAGCCGTAGCTCATGAAGCAATGGTGGCAGTTGCATAAATTTTTTATAAAATTGATAAGATTAGAATTTTATAAAACATTTTTACATTACGATGGACTGTCCAATTCGTGTACAAGCTGAATGGGAGAAAATGAATCCTATTACTCTTTTCCAAGGAACTCTTCCGTATAATATATGTTCTACGCTAGGAGGACATTGTAAATCTGTCTTTGACTATCTTACCTATGAAGATGGAAATGCATTGCGTGCCACCTGTAAGGAGGCACGCGATGCTGTAGCAGAGCATAAATGGATGGATTCTGAAACACGCATTAATGGAAGTCTCAAATTGTGGAGAACCTGCTTTCGCAACGCAAAAGCAGCAATTATACATTTTCGAACCAATCTTACAGATGCGGATTTTATATATCTTAAGGGGATCCACACCCTGGACATGAGCTTCTGCGAGCAAGACACCATTACAGATGCCGCATTTGCGCATCTGACAGGTATCCACACTCTGTACATCAGTGGGTGCAGGCAGCTCACAGATGCCGCTTTCGCTCATCTGAAGGGAATCCACACCCTGAACATGAGCGAGTGTGATCAAACTACCATTACAGATACTGCCTTTGCTCATCTGAAGGGTATCCACACCTTAAAGATGAATGAGTGCAATCAAGATACTATTACTGATGCTGCATTTGTACATCTGAAAGGTATCCACACCCTGAATATGGATGACTGCATACAAATTACAGATGCAGCCTTTGTTCATCTAGAAGGAATCCATACCCTGGGCATGAACGCCTGCGAGCAAGACACCATTACAGATGCTGCCTTTGTCCATCTGAAGGGAATCCATACCCTGGGCATGAACGAGTGCAGTCAAACTACCATTACAGACACCGCCTTCGTCCATCTCAAAGGGATCCACACCCTGGACATGAGCGAGTGCGGTCAAACTACCATTACAGACACCGCCTTTATCCATCTCAAGGGTATCCACACCCTATATATGAACTGGTGCAATCAAGCTACCATTACGGACGCTGCCTTTGAGCATCTCAAGGGGATCCACACCCTGGACATGAGCGGCTGCAATCAAATTACAGATTCTGCATTCGCTCATCTGAAGGGTATCCACACCTTAACGATGATTGAGTGCGATCAAGACACTATTACAGATGCTGCCTTTGAGCATCTCAAGGGGATCCATACCCTGCACATGAATCGATGCAATCAAGTCACCATCACAGATGCAGCCTTTGTTCATTTGAAGGGTATCCACACCCTCATGATGATATATTGTAATCAACCTACCATTACAGATGCTGCCTTTGAGCATCTCAAGGGTATACACACCCTGAATATGAACAGCTGCAAACAACCTACCATTACGGATGCTGCCTTTGTCCATCTCAAGGGTATCCACACCCTAGATATGGGTTGCTGCGAGCAATCTACCATTACAGATGCCGCCTTTATTCATCTCAAGGGAATTAAGCAACTCTATCCTGAAAGGCTGGAAAAAAATGTTGCAAGAGCTATTCTTTCAGCATAATAAAATTGATAGACTTTACATTTTTTAACATCTATTTCAAACTACAATGTCTGATATACTTCCTACAATCTTTCCATTGACCCTCCTTCAAGGAGGTGATCGTCCTGATAATGTGTTTTCCCATCTTGGAGGACATGGATCTCTCATTCTTGCCTTTCTTACCTATAAAGATGCAAATGCATTTCGCGCTACCTGTAAGGAGGCACGCACTGCTGTAGCAGAGCATAAATGGATGGATTCTAAGACACGTATCAAAGGAAGTCTCAAACTGTGGCGCACATGCTTTCGCAATGCAAAAGCAGCAAATATATATGATCGAAAGAATCTTACAGATGCTGATTTTGTGCATCTCAAAGGGATCCACACTCTGGATATGACTGGTTGCACTGGAATTACGGATGCTGCCTTTGTTCACTTAGAGGGTATCAAAACTCTGGATATGAGTAACTGCAATCAAATCACAGATGCTGCCTTTGTCCATCTCAAGGGGATACACACTCTACATATAGAATGGTGCAATCAACCTACCATTACAGACGCCGCCTTTGAGCATCTCAAGGGGATCCACACCCTGGATATGAGCTACTGCGATCAAATTACGGATGTTGCCTTTGCTCATCTCAAGGGTATCCATACCCTTCAGATGCACAGCTGCGATCAAATTACGGACGTTGCCTTTGCTCATCTCAAGGGTATCCATTCCCTGGATATGAGCGGCTGCAATCAAATTACAGATGCCGCCTTTGTTCATCTGAAGGGTATCCACACACTGAATATGGTTTACTGCAATCAATCTACCATTACAGACGCTGCCTTTGAGCATCTCAAGGGTATACACACCCTGAATATGAACAGCTGC
>Ga0164294_10005848_pt1 | contig 10535 bp, 9 predicted proteins | sample GEODES005metaG_FD_111479 | JGI IMG/M metagenome (GOLD analysis project Ga0164294, IMG submission 111479) | Oligotrophic lake water microbial communities from Sparkling Lake, Wisconsin, USA - GEODES005 metaG | ecosystem: Environmental > Aquatic > Freshwater > Lake | place: USA: Sparkling Lake...
AGCACGTTGGGATCGGCATCCCATGCGGCTGCATGACGGATGCCGCGAAAACGGCCATTTCCGGCCGCCATCAAGGCTTCGAGCACGGGCGCCGCCGCATCGCCTAGCGTCATGTCGGCATGGCCGATGATCCCGGCGCAGGGACGGTAAGCCCCATACAGCCCGCTTGCGCCTTGCGCCGCGACACCGTTCACGAATTCGACTTCACCGACCGGCTTCAGCGCGGCATCGGCTCCGGAACGATAGAATGCGCCGCATTCCATGAACACGGTGGCGATTACGTTGTGGCCGCTGTGTGTATCGGCGTGAAGCGCATCGAACGTGTAGTAGGCCGCCGGAACCAGCGTTTCGATAAACGGATGGTGGGGCTGAGGAAACGAGCTGATCAAAGGCCGCAAGTCCCACAAGTGGTGATGCGGATCGATGATCGGCAGATCGGGTTCGATGATGGCTTCAGGCATGAAAACTCCCGCTTGGCTGGGCCTCTACCGGACCGCTCGCTGCACTATGGCAAAGCGGCCGCCCTAAGCCAAGCGGGAGTGTGCCCAGGATCAGCCTGCCGCGTTGGCGGCGCTCAGGATGGCGCGGACGCTGGCGGTGGCGACATCTTCGTCGATGCCGACGCCCCAGACCACCCGGCCATCGGGCAGCGCGCATTCGACATAAGCGGCGGCGCGGGCATCGCTGCCGGTGGACAGCGCATGCTCGGCGTAATCGCGCACATCGAGCGCGATGCCGAAGCTATCCCTCAAGGTTGCGACCACCGAGGAGATCAGTCCGTTACCGCGCCCGCTGACCGACTGTTCTTTGCCTTCGACCGCGATCTTGCCCGCGAACACGCGGGTACCATCGCCGGCGCGGGCTTCTTCGTAATCGATCAGCTGGAAGCATTGATCGCCGTCAAGCCGGTATGCCTTGCGAAATACCGCCCAGATGTCATCCGCTTGCAATTCGCGGCCCACTTCGTCAGCCAAGTCCTGCACATGGCGGCTGAAGTGCGCCTGCATCTTCTTGGGCAGTTTGAGGCCTTGATCCTGCTCGAGCACCCAGGCGAAGCCGCCCTTGCCGCTTTGCGAATTCACGCGGATCACCGCTTCGTAGCTGCGCCCGAGGTCCGCTGGATCGATCGGCAGATAGGGCACCGCCCACAGCTCGTCATTGCGGGTCTCGCGCGCGGTAAAGCCTTTCTTGATCGCATCCTGATGGCTGCCGGAAAAGGCGGTAAAAACGAGCTCGCCGCCATAGGGATGGCGGGGGTGGACCGGCAGCTGATTGCAGTACTCCACCGTCTGGATCACTTCGTCGATGTCCGAGAAATCGATCTTGGGATCGATGCCTTGCGTGTACATGTTGAGCGCGAGAGTGACGAGGCAGCAATTGCCGGTGCGCTCGCCATTGCCGAACAGGCAGCCTTCAACCCGGTCCGCGCCGGCCATCAGCCCGAGCTCTGCGGCCGCGACGCCGGTGCCGCGATCGTTGTGTGTGTGCAGGCTGATCACCGCCTTCTCGCGGCCGGGCAGATTGCGGCAGAAGTATTCGATCTGGTCGGCATAGATATTCGCGGTCGCGGCTTCGATCGTCGCGGGCAGATTGAGAATGATCGGCTTCTCGGTGGTCGGCTGGAGGACATCCATGACCGCTTCGCAGCAGGCGATGCTGAAATCGAGTTCGGCGGTGGAGAACGTCTCCGGGCTGTATTCGAAATGCCAGTCGGTTTCAGGGAAGCGCGCGGCTTGATCGCGCAGGAAGGTGGCCCCGGCGCGCGCGATTTCCTTGATCTCGGCCTGATCCATCCCGAACACGACTTGCCGCCACAGCGGCGAAACCGCGTTGTAGACGTGGACGATCGCCTGCTTGGCGCCGGCGAGGCTTTCGAACGAGGTCTTGATCAGGTCTTCGCGCGATTGGGTGAGCACTTGGACGAACACATCATCGGGGATACGGCCCTGATCGACGAGGCCGCGGATGAAGTCGTATTCGGTCGCCCCGGCGCTGGGAAAGCCGACCTCGATCTCCTTGATGCCGAGCCGCAGCAGCAGATCGAAAAAGCGCGACTTCTTCTCGCCGTCCATCGGATCAATGAGCGACTGGTTGCCATCGCGCATATCGGTGGAAAGCCAGCGCGGCGGCGCGGTGATGGTGCGGCTTGGCCACTGGCGATCGGGCAGGGGGACTTGCGGAAACGGGCGGTACTTGGCCGAAGGGTTTTTGAGCATGGACATGAGATGCACTCTAAGCTGGTTGTATTGCGATGCTGCGATGGTTGTCCCCTGTGCGCACTGCGCGGCGGAAGGGACCGACGCGTCAGTTCACGCCCAGGGGCGGATAAGTCGCAGGGTAAGGTCCAAAGGGCCAGTCATGGCAAAAAGCTATGGTGAAAGCCGGGAAGCTTGTCCACAGTGAAAGCGAGCAGCGCGCAATTGCGCGCGGGAGAGCGCCATGTCGAAGACTGTCGAACCGTATAACTTTGTGGTGCCGCAAGCTGCACTGGATGATCTCCATGCGCGGATCGATAACGCGCGCTGGCCCGAGCGCGAAGCCGTTGACGATTGGTCGCAAGGCGTGCCGCTGGCGGCGTTGCGTGCGTTTGTCGACCATTGGCGGCATCACTATGATTGGCGGCGATGCGAGGACTGGCTCAACGGGGCGGGGCTCTTCACCACCACGATCGACGGCGTTGCCATCCGTTTCCTCCACATCCGCTCAAAGCACGCCGATGCCGCGCCGCTGATCCTGACGCATGGCTGGCCCGGCTCGATTCTTGAGTTTCGCGGCTGCATCGCGGCGCTCACCGACCCCGAGGCGCACGGCGCAACCGCGGCGGAGGCATTCCATCTGGTGATCCCGTGCCTGCCCGGCTTCGGCCTATCGGGCAAACCCGAGCGTGCCGGGTGGAATGTCGAGAAGATCGCACTTGCGTGGGGCGAACTGATGGCGCGGCTAGGCTACACCCGCTGGTACGCGCAGGGCGGCGACTGGGGCGCAGTCGTGACCACGCAGATCGGCGTGCAGAAGGTGGCTGGCTGCGCGGGCATCCATCTCAACATGCCGATTGCACGGCCATTGCCCGAAGATCTGGTTCATCCTGGGCCCGACGAGTTGAAGGCGCTGGCCGGGCTCAAACACTATCAGGATTGGGACTCGGGTTATTCCAAGCAGCAATCCACGCGGCCGCAGACCATTGGCTATGCGCTGGTCGATTCGCCGGTCGGGCTGGCGGGTTGGATCTACGAGAAGATGTGGGCCTGGACCGACAACAACGGCATGCCGGAAGACGCGCTGACCACCGAGGCGATGCTCGACAACCTGATGCTCTATTGGCTCACCGCTGCTGGTGCTTCATCTGCGCGGCTTTATTGGGAGAGCTTTGGCAGCTTTTCTGCGCAGGATCTGGACCTGCCGGTGGCAGCAAGCGTGTTTCCCAAGGAGGTGCTGCCGACCCCGCGCAAATGGTTCGAACGGCACTGCAGCAATCTGGTCCACTGGGGCACGATGGCCAAGGGCGGTCATTTCGCCGCGTGGGAACAGCCCGAAGCCTTTGTCGCCGAGTTGCGGACGGCTTTTGCCAAGATGCGCTGAATACCTTCGGCTTGCTTCACCCACAGCGCATCGTGGCGATCGTGTTGCGCTCATCGAGCATGACGTTGAGCCGGGCTGGATTGAAATCCAGCGTGATCGCCTGGCCTGGAGCGATCCAGCGGACCGGGGCTTGGCCCGCCGCCGACTGGATGGCCTTGCGCACCGCGGGCGTTGCCATCGCGCCGACGAAGCGGGCGAGATTTTCGCTGCCGCATGACGTGATTTCGGCGGTTTCTTCCGAGCTGGGCACCGCCGATTCTGATGCTGGCGGTGCCTGTGTTGGCGAAGCAGATTGTTTGGGCGATGACGGTTCACCGCAGCTTGCCAGCAGCAACAGAAACAGGCTTGTTCCGCGCGTCAGCGAGGCGCCGGTAATCATTGCACGTCACTCCAGAACTATCTCCAAAATGGAATTAGTTCATTGACGGAGGTTGCGCCACAACGATTATCTGCGTCAACTAAGTATTTGAATAAGCGGGCTGACCGGTGAAGCCAGCCCGCTTCTTAGGACCTTAGTTTTTAGCCTTGTCGACCAACGCGTTGGCACCGATCCACGGCATCATCGCGCGCAGCTGGGCGCCGGTCTTTTCAATGGGATGCGCGGCAGCAGCCTTGCGCGCGGCCTTGAGTTCGGGCTGTCCGGCGCGGTTGTCGAGCACGAACGATTTGACGAAGCGGCCCGACTGGATGTCGGCGAGAACGCGCTTCATCTCGGCCTTGGTCTCGTCGGTGATGATGCGCGGGCCGGTGGTGATGTCGCCGTATTCGGCGGTGTTCGAGATCGAGTAGCGCATGTTGGCGATGCCACCTTCATAGAGCAGGTCGACGATCAGCTTGGTCTCGTGGAGGCACTCGAAATAGGCCATCTCGGGGGCGTAACCTGCTTCGACCAAAGTTTCGAAGCCGGCCTGGATGAGGTGGGTGATGCCGCCGCACAGCACGGCCTGCTCGCCGAACAGATCGGTCTCGCACTCTTCCTTGAAGTTGGTCTCGATGATGCCCGAACGGCCGCCGCCGACACCCGAGGCATAGGCAAGGCCAACATCGTGCGCGTTGCTGGTGGCATCCTGATGCACGGCGATCAGGCAGGGCACGCCGCCGCCCTTGACATATTCGCTGCGCACGGTGTGGCCGGGGCCCTTGGGTGCGATCATGATCACGTCGATATCGGCGCGCGGCTCGATCAGGCCGAAGTGGACGTTGAGGCCGTGCGCGAAGGCGAGCGCGGCGCCGGGCTTCATGTTGGCGTGGAGGTCGTCGGCATAGATCGCGGCCTGATGCTCGTCGGGCGCGAGAACCATGAGGATATCGGCCCAGGCAGCGGCTTCGGCGTTCGAGAGGACCTTGAAGCCGGCAGCTTCTGCCTTCTTCGCGGTGGCGGAACCGGCACGCAGCGCGATGGCGACGTCCTTGACGCCGCTGTCACGCAGGTTCTGGGCATGGGCGTGGCCCTGCGAGCCATAGCCGAGCACGGCGATCTTCTTGTCCGTGATGAGGTTCAGATCGCAATCGGCGTCGTAATAGACCTTCATTCTCAGTTCCGTTCTCTATGTCGTTAAAAAGAAAGGGTGTCAGGCAGCCTCTGCGCCGCGGATCATGCCGACGATGCCGGTGCGGCCAACCTCGACGAGGCCGAGTTCCTTCATCAGGCTGACGAAGCTGTCGATCTTCTCGGGCGCGCCGGTCAGTTCGAACACGAAGCTGCCGGTCGTGGTATCGACGACCTTGGCGCGGAACACATCGGCCAGGCGCAGCGCCTCGACGCGGTTCTCGCCCTTGCCGGCGACTTTGATGAGGGCGAGCTCGCGTTCGACATAGGGGCCGACTTCGGTGAGATCGACGACCTTGTGCACCGGCACCAGCCGTTCAAGCTGGGCGCGGATCTGGTCGATGATCGCGGGCGGGCCGTGCGTCACGATGGTGATGCGGCTGACGTCGTGGCCATCGGTGATGTCGGCCACCGTCAGGCTGTCGATATTGTAGCCGCGCGCGGTGAACAGGCCTGCGATCTTGGCGAGAATGCCCGCCTCGTTATCGACGGTGATGGTGAGGACGTGGCGCTCTGCCGCCTCGGTGATGGTCTGGGTCTGGGGCATGTCGGGCTTCCTCAAACCAGCGCCTTGGCGGCGTCGTCCATCGTGCCGGAGACGCTGTCGCCGTAGAGGATCATGTCGGTGTGCGCGGCTCCGCTCGGGATCATCGGGTAGCAGTTGGCTTCCTTGGCAACGAGGCAATCGACGAAGACCGGGCCCGGATGGTCGATCATCGCCTGGATGCCGGCATCAAGCTCGCTTTCGTTTTCGATGCGGATGCCCTTCCAACCGTAAGCCTCAGCCAGCTTCACGAAATCGGGGAGGCTGTCCGAATAGGAGTTCGAATAGCGGCTCTCGTAGGTCAGTTCCTGCCACTGGCGGACCATGCCCATCCATTCGTTGTTGAGCACGAAGACCTTGACCGGCAACCGGTACTGCGTGGCGGTGCCCAGTTCCTGGATGTTCATCTGGATCGAGGCATCGCCCGCGATGTCGATCACGAGCGCATCGGGGAAGCCGACTTGCGCGCCGATCGCGGCGGGGAGGCCATAGCCCATCGTGCCGAGCCCGCCCGAGGTGAGCCACTTGTTGGGCCCCATGAAGTGGAAATACTGCGCCGCCCACATCTGGTGCTGGCCGACTTCGGTGGTGATGATCGGATCGCGCTGGCGGGTGAGGGCATAGAGCCGCTCGACCGCGTATTGCGGCATGATCGCCTCGCTGCGGTGCGGGTAGGCCAGAGACTTGCGCGCGCGCCAGCCGTCGATGCGGGCGAACCAGTCGGCAAGGTCACCCGCTTCGCACTTCGTGTGCTTCCAGCCTGCGATGATCTGCTTCAGAACCTGCGCGCAATCGCCGACGATGGGGAGATCGGCGCGCACCGTCTTGTTGATCGAGGCGCGATCGATATCGATGTGGATGCGCTTCGAATGCGGCGAGAAGGCATCGAGCCTGCCCGTCACGCGGTCATCGAAGCGGGCACCGATGGCGACGATGAGATCGGCGCGGTTCATCGCCATGTTGGCTTCATACGTGCCGTGCATGCCGAGCATGCCGAGCCAGGCGGGATGGTCCGCCGGGAACGCGCCGAGGCCCATGAGCGTCGAGGTGACGGGCGCGCCGGTGAGCGCCTGCAGCTCGCGCAGCAGCGCGGCGGCTTCGGGGCCCGAATTGATCACACCGCCGCCGGTGTAGAAGATCGGGGCCTGCGCGGCGGCGATCATCTGCACGGCCTGCGCGATGTCCTCGCGCGCGCCTTCGACTTGCGGGGTGTAGCGCGTGCGCTCGCGGCTGGGCTTTCCGGTCCACGGCGCAAGGCCGATTTGCACGTCCTTGGGGATATCGATCACGACCGGGCCGGGGCGCCCTTGCGTGGCGATGCGGAAGGCTTCGGTGACGACTTCGCCAAGCTCGGCCGGATCCTTCACCAGATAGTTGTGCTTGGTGCAGTGGCGGGTGATGCCGACGGTATCGCATTCCTGGAACGCGTCCGATCCGATCAGGCCGGTGGGGACCTGCCCGGTGAGCACGACGAGGGGAATCGAATCCATGAAGGCATCGGCAATTCCGGTGACGGCATTGGTCGCGCCCGGGCCCGAGGTGACGAGCACGACGCCGGGCTTGCCGGTGGCGCGCGCATAGCCTTCGGCCGCGTGGGCCGCGCCGGCTTCGTGGCGGACGAGAATGTGGCGGATCCGCTCGTCACCGAACAGGGCATCATAGATCGGCAGCACCGCACCGCCGGGATAGCCGAACACGCATTCGACCCCCTGTGCGACCAGGCTTTCGACCAAAATTTCCGCGCCGCTGCGCTCGTTCTTCACGCTGCAATTCCTTCCCTGCCCCGGGTGCTGCCCGAAGCGATGCGCGGCGCGTTAGCCGCGCCGCCCGCGCCGGGCAAACCAAATTCGCTGCGCTTTCGGGGTCGGACCCCGGGAAGCCTCGCAAAAAATGCGGCCCGGAGCAGAGGCAGACTGCACCGGGCCAGACATGCCGCAAGGCGGGACTGGAATCCTTGGCCTTGCAGTGGGATCGCGGTAGGCGACATAAAATGCCGTGTCAACCACTATTCGTGTAATAATGCTTCAACGAGGCTGTCTGGCGGGGAATTTTGCAACGTGATGCGCGGCCATTCCGCCGGTGGCTGGTGCCGCAGCCAGGTATATTGCCGCTTGGCATAGCGGCGCGTGGCCTGGCTGCCGGCCGCAAGCGCTTCGGTTTCGATCAGGGTTCCCGAGAGAAAGGCGGTCACTTCGGCCACGCCGATGGCGCGCATGACCGGGAGCGCGGGATCGAGTTTGCGCGCGAGCAGGGCCTCGACTTCGGCCACCGCGCCATTCTGCCACATCAGGGCAAAGCGGCGGTCGCAGCGGTCATAGAGCCAGGCGCGCTCGGGCATGAGGATCAGGGGGCGGAGCGCCACCGTGTCGCCGATGCCGCCGACGGTTTCGGCCTGCCAGGCCGCCAGCGGGCGGCCGGTCGAGCGCACGACTTCGAGCGCGCGGGCAATGCGCGCGGCATCAGCGGGGGCCAGTGCGGCGGCGCGCTGCGGGTCCTCGGCGGTGAGGGCGGCATAGGCCTCGGCGACCGGCATGGCGCGCACCTCGGCGCGCACATCCGCCTCGATGGCAGGCACCGGCGCGATGCCATCGAGCAGGGTGCGGATATAAAGGCCGGTGCCGCCAACGAGGATAGGCAGCGCGCCGGCCTCGTGCGCGGCGGCGATCTCGGCGCGCGCGGCGGCGGCCCAGTCGGCAGCGGAGCAGGGTTCGGCCCCGTCCCACGCGCCGAACAGTCGGTGGGGGACGCCCTGCATTTCCTCCACCGTGGGGCGGGCGCTGAGCACGGCGAGATCGGCGTAGACTTGCGCGCTGTCGGCGTTGATGACGACCGCCTTGCCGCCTGTGAGCTGATGGGCCAGCGCGGAGCGCACGGCCAGATCGCTCTTGCCGCTCGCCGTCGGCCCTGCAATGAGCGCGAGCGGCGGCAAGTGGGCCGTGTCAGAAGGGGAACGATCGGTGCTCATCGCAAGGCTGATAGCAGAGCCCGAGACGCTTGGTGACAATCTTGCGCTCGCCATGGAGCAGATCGAGGACGCGGGCTGGGAAGTGGCCGGCGCCGGCATGCTGGCCGAGGCCGATGACGTGCTCGAGATGGAACTGATCGAGGAGGCCAGTGCACCCGACGTGGCGGCGGTGCGGCGCATTCTGGACCAGTGTTTCCCGAGCTCTGACCTCCTGCTGTCGCACGAGGCCATCGAAGTGCCGCGCCTGTTCGTCTCGGACATGGACTCGACGATGATCGGGCAGGAATGCATCGACGAGTTGGCCGACTTCGCGGGCCTCAAGGCGCGGATCGCGGCGATCACCGAGCGGGCGATGCGCGGGGAGCTCGATTTCGAAGCTGCCTTGCGCGAGCGAGTGGGGCTGCTCAAGGACTTGTCCGAAGGCGCGATCGCGCAGTGCCTCGAGGAGCGCATCCGCCCGATGGACGGCGCGCGCACTCTGGTTGCGACCTTGAAGGCCAAGGGCTGCCGCACGGTGCTGGTGACGGGCGGCTTCCATGCCTTTGCCGATCGGGTGGCGGAATTGCTGGGCTTCGACCATGTCGTGGCGAACCGGCTGGGTGTGCATGGCGGCGTGCTGACGGGCGAAGTGGTGGGCGGGATTGTCGACAGTTCGGTCAAGCGCAAGGTGCTGCAGGATGAGGCGGCGCGGCTGGGTGAGGGGGCGGGCTCGCTCGCCACCGGGGACGGCGCGAACGACATTCCGATGCTGGAAGCCGCGACCCACGGCATCGCCTATCGTGCCAAGCCCACGGCGCGGGCGGCGGCGGACGGGTGGATCGAGCGGGGCGATCTGACCGCGATTCTCTCGCTTTACGGCATTGCGCGCGAAGACTGGGTGGCCGCTTGACGCGATATTAACACTGGTGTTAGTAGAGGGTCATCACCTGATTCTGCGGAGACACCGTGTGAACGCTCTGACTGCCCGTTTCGAAGCCGATACGTCGCGTGACTTTTTGCAGCTGCCGCTGTTCGACGAACGCCGCCCGCAGCTGCGGCTGCGTCCGGCCAAGGCGCTGCATCACTTCCGCGAGCTCTTGAAGGACAAGGAAAACACCGAGGAGGTGTTCTACATCTTCGAGGCGCTGCCTTGGCGTGACCTGCGCAAGTCCGGCGAGCGGTTCCTGACCTCGGAACGCGGCATGAACCTGCGCGTGCGCGAGCCCAACCTGCCGACGATCCTCGACGATCACGCCGCGCTGCGCCGCATGCCCGAAGGCTCGCTGGCGCATGCCTACTGCGACTTCATGGAGCGCGAGGGGCTGACCGCGGGAGGCCTCGTCGAGGAATTCGAGCGCTTCGCCAAGGACAAGCCGAAGTACAACGACCAGTTCCAGTGGTACATGAACCGCATGCGCGATGTGCATGATATGCTTCATGTTCTCACCGGCTATGGCCGCGATGCGCTGGGCGAGGCCTGCGTGCTCGCTTTCACCTACAGCCAGCAGCCCGCGCTGGCGCATTTGTTCATCGGCTATATGGCCGGGCTCAACATCGGCAAGCAGGTCAAGAGCAGCGCCCCGGTGCTGCGCGCGATCCGCGAGGCGCAAGGGCTGGGCAAGGCCTGCCCGCGCGTGGCCGAGCTTTCGATCACCGAACTGCTGCCGATGCCGCTGGAAGATGTGCGCGCCAAGCTGAACATCACACCGACGATGCACTACCGCGCGGCGCATGCGGTATGGGCTTCGATGGGGGTCGATCCTTATGATCTGCTGGGGAAGAAGGCGGCTTAAAGAACCCCTCCGCCTTCGCTTCGCTCAGGCACCTCCCCATTTGGGCTTCGCCAAAACGGGGAGGACGAAGGAAGCACTGCCTGGTTGATCCTCCCCATTTTCCCGCTTGGCAAATGGGGAGGTGGC
>Ga0164294_10005850_pt1 | contig 10534 bp, 6 predicted proteins | sample GEODES005metaG_FD_111479 | JGI IMG/M metagenome (GOLD analysis project Ga0164294, IMG submission 111479) | Oligotrophic lake water microbial communities from Sparkling Lake, Wisconsin, USA - GEODES005 metaG | ecosystem: Environmental > Aquatic > Freshwater > Lake | place: USA: Sparkling Lake...
GAGTTACTTTGCCCTGCGCGCATCGCGTCGGGGCGAACACGATCCGGGGTGGGCGGGGAACGCGAACGGCTCTAAGTCTAATAGAGTTCATGCGCGGCTTTTTCATCGGCATCGCGACTCGACCCGGGAACCCGCATGCGCATAGTCGTCTTACCTCTTGCGGCCACCACTCGACTGTCTGCCGCGGTATCTCAGGTGGAGGTGCCCCAAGTAAAAGCTGGTTACAGTAGGAGTACAGAAGCTTCTATCGCCTATGGCTGCTGCAGCCGCAGTTCAAGCGCCGTCGCGTCCACGGGAGCGCAAATACGAGCAGGGCGGTGATAGTCAGGTAATCGAGCCCCTCGGAGACGAAAGCAAACGACGCAGGTGACGAAAGCAAACGACGCGGAACCGCCGTCGCCTCTGCCTTGACCGCCACCTCCGCAGCTTTGGCAGCCTCAACCTCTGGCTTGGCCGTTGCCTGCCCTTTCTTGCTAAGGCGGTCGTCCACGAGCCGTTTGGGGCTGTGGAAGGTCCTCGATCCGTTTGGGGTTGTGGAAGGTCCTCGAGCCGTTTGGGGCTGTGGAAGGTCCTCGAGCCGTTTGGGGCTGTGGAAGGATCGTAAGGTCAGCTCACAGCACCACGCCTCGAGGTCGACCAAATCTTCGAGTCGCCGCCCCTGAGCAAGCTCCGTGCCATTGAGCGCGACGACGACCGTCCGATGCGGCTGCAGCTCGGGGCAGTCGCGTGCAGCGATGCTGTCGACGGCAATCACAAGCGCGCCACCGCCCACTATGCCGTCCGCGCGTCCTGCAAGGGGTGTGGTCGTGACGCCGAGCCCCAATGGCCCTTTAAACTGCAGGTGCAGGTGGCAATGGGTCGTACCGTTGGGCGCTGGGCGCGTCGTGCCACGGCCACCCGATGGCGCCGGCTCCACACCGAATCTGCAAGGGCCGTCAAATCGCCACTGCGCAGCCTCCGTCTTGCTGCGTTGGTGGAAAGCGCGGCCAGCTGCGAGGGTCCGAGTGTCAGCTAATGCGGCGGCGGCGGCGATGCTCTCTGCGCGATCGTGCGGAAAGCAGAGCTTGCCCATGACCTCTCGCATCGAGCCTGCATGCATCACGTCGGAGCAGATGGCCCCTCCTAATCCAAACGGCGATTCCGCTCGAATCCCGACCTCGCCCGCGCTTGGCAGTTCCATATACTGCCCGCCGCTCGCGCCAGGGTGGACGGCCAACACATCTGTATTGTGCCCAAATTCGGCATGCAGCGAGTGCGGGTGCAGATCCCATGGAACGTTGAAGCTCTTGTCCCGTACAGCGGCCATCATGTTGGCGGCGTTCCGCAGTTCCGCGGCCACGCCTCGCTCGCCAATCTCGCGCAATGGTGGCAGCGGTAGCGAGTCCCATGCGCAGCCGCGTGCGGTGCGCCGGTGGACTAGGCAGGGCAGCGTCGGACGCTGTGAAAGGCCCAAACCGCCAAGGTGCCACATGCGATAGCCTGCTGTTCGCAACGTCTCGAGCATGTGTGCGTACGGCGGCAGCAGGCTCCATTTTCTGGCGCGCTCCACGACCCCTGGACTGTACTCGAAGAGGAGGGCGCGCGGCGGCAGGTGGCTCAGTAGTCGCGTCGCACCGCGCAGCACCGACGGCTCGTGACCCTCGACGTCCACCTTCATTGCACACGGCCGCTCTCTGAGGATAGCAGCCTGCTCGGCCGCGCCCCCCTCATGCAGCCGCAGGGCAGTATCAAGCGTCTCCGCGGGCGCATGGACAATACTGCTGCTCCCACCTCCGATAGACTTGTCCACGTTGGTACCGTTTGCTGCCCAGGCGGTGACGAGCGACGCCGTGCCAGCAATGCCATGCTCTGGTACGGCCACGCTCACGGACGGCGCGGACGCGTCGGACGCCACGGACGCACGCACGTGGATGCGATGCGACACATTGTTGAGCTGCGCGCCGAGGGCGAGAAAGGCACGGAAGGTTGGCACAGGCTCCCACGCAATGACACGGCAGCCCATCACCGCCGCCCAGAGTGCATAGTATCCAAAGTTGCTGCCCACGTCAAGCATCAGGCCGCCACGTGCGCAACCTGCTGCCGTGACCCGGTGCCAGTGCAGCGCAAATCCCGGCTCAATCGCACGTCCGGTGTCCATGCTGCGAGACACTCCAAACTCATCCTTCGGGTCTGTGAAGGCCATAATAAATGGTGGCTGCGTTGCGGTCCAGGCTGCCCGGATTTGCATACCTGTCGGCATTATGTTCTCGGTACCGGACGCGTCGTTCTGTTGGCATGCACTGGAATTCAAAATGCAGTCCAATGATGACAGAGAGAAACGGTGGTGTGCACGAGGTCCGCAGTCATGGCAGTCAGTGCCCCAGACACACGTGATGATTGAACTGGCCGCGGCTGGTGATAAAATGTGCGTTCCCTCTGGCGGCGCCCCGCGCACGACAAGATCGCTACCGTCATTGCACACATTGTTGCGGGAGTGCTCACACGTGTCGGAGCATACCGTCGCCATGTCTCCGAACGGGAGCAGAGGGATACTCGGGACCGCACCTGGGTGTGGATGGGTTCCAGTCACAATTGAAACTCGTACCGGTACGTACCGGTAAAGTAGGATGGTCGCACTGTTTTGTATCTGAACAAGCTATCTATATTTCCTACACACCAACCCTACGGTGCTACGGATACACACGTCCATCCCAACGAAACGCACTGGCCTGCCCCCGAGCAGTGCGGAGTGCAAATGGGGCCCTCGCACTTTGCTCCGTGCGATTTTCCGCACTGCTGCCCGCCGACGTGCCGAGCAGTCTGCGTTTGACGCTCGCTCGGTGATTTAAACTGTCACCACACCAACACTCCGCGTCGAGTCTACGACAGAGCGCGCGCACGCTACTCGATTGCAAATTTGCGTGATGGTGATCCGGCGCGGACAGCGGGAAAAGACCTAAGACGCCCTGCCCGCGAGGCGGAGGCCCCGGACCGTCCCCGCTCGTCCCCCCTGTCGCCCCTTAAAAGGAAAAAGCCTCCCCCCCACACGACTCAGGGCCGGGATGGCACCGCCAGCGGTCGGAACAGCCCCGCGGGGCCAAACCAGACCCCAAGACATCGATACACAGCTCACACAGCCACATTATAGCGCTGTGCATGACATGATGACATGCACATGAGATGCGAGTAGACATGCCAGTCGCCTACTTGACACACGCGTCAGAATCGGGCGACTCATGCTGTTATCTGGCGACCTCCAGGTACGCAGTGCCAATCTTTGCACCCCCGATCCGCGTGCGCTGCGGGTGGCAGACGACATTGATCTTTTCGCTGCCCAGATGGAAGATGTTGTCGCCGTCCTGGTTCCCTGATAGAAACACTATCGTGAGAATCGCGAGCTCGAACTCGACTGTGCTCCCGCAGAGGATCGTGCTCATCGGCTTCTCCTCGACCTCGTCATCTGCACCGTCCTCCCACGAAAACTTGACCGTCACAAGGTGCACATCGTCATTGTAGTCCGAGTCTTGCTTGCCAACCCACCCGCTGTAGTTGATCTTGCCCTTCTTCTCCTCCAGATAAAACTGGATCCAGTTGTGAAGGCCGATGACCTTGCCGTGCCTCTCCTCGCCCACGAAGACGTGCTCAAAGCCCGACGAGTCATTTGGACGGCACCTTGTGTACGGTGCAAACCAGAGCTCCGAGACGAGCGTTTGCATGTCGTGCGGCTGTCGTAGGTGCTTGGTCCTCGCGTCCTTCCCGTGCTCCTTGAGGAATTCATACGTGAATTGCATCACCCTTGTCTCACAGAGACGATCAAGGAACACGGACATTTCCTCTCTCTCCTTGGCCGTCACTTGCTCAGCCTTGCCCGTCTCGCGCTCATAGTTGTCGAGCAAGGCGAGGTACGCTTTTGTGATCGGTCGAGACCAAAAAGGGTGTTGCAAGTTCACGTAATTGAACAGCGGTTCCGAACACCTGTCAGCCCCTAAGCGCCCCTTGTTCTGCAGGTTGTAGGTGAACCCGTCACCCCAAGGGAGTCGGTTACCCTCGTCGAGCTTCCACAGATATGAGATCGCGTCTTGCAATGACATCGCAGCCAGACTGGCTGGCCGAACGTCATCACTTGGAGGTTCCTCGCTGAGGTCCTCGCTGGTCAGCAGCGTGATGATCTCTTCGAGAGCCGCATGAAGGGCTGGCACGGTGAGCCTAGGTCCCGGCTGGTCGGTCTTCAGGTCCCACACTGGGGATAGTACTTGCGATATCTTGACTTTGAGGTCCTTCGGTGCAGGCGCGCCTGCATTCCTCAGATTGCGCGCGAACCCAAGCGTGAAGGTCGTGAGCTCGGCGAAGTCTTCTTCGGGAGTCCCGTCCATCAGCGAGCTGGTGGCGCCTTCGAGCTTGTGGATCGCGAAGCTGATTAGTGACTTCAGCTTGCTCTCAGTCTGAGACATCGCGTTGGACCGCGTGGAGGAGCTTCGAGCATGTCTTTCCACTCCCTGAGGGAGCCGGGACACGTGTGTGTATTCCCGCACTATTCCCGCGCGACCGCGACACGACCGAATCCTTGGCCGACTCAACGTACCGGCTCCCCCCGGTGTCTTTTAACCGGTACCCGGAAGTTCTCATCCTTGAAAACCAAATTTCGAGTTTCATCACATGTCGGCCTCCACTATCGCAGCTGCTCGTCTACGCCACCAAGTGGACCGCACTGATCAGCACCAACGCCTTCCTGGGGCACTTGGGTTGCTCGAGGAGGCTCGTGTACGTTCAGCTCTCCTCGCATTCGACTCTGGGCAACTTTCTCTGCCAGAGGCCGCGACGTTCGAGCCGCTACTCCCCACTGGCACGGACATGCCGATATTAGACCCAGCGGCCGTCGAGATATTTGCGTCGCACACGACCTTCGAGATGCCGCGCTTTGGATCGGATGCGGTGGACGTGGCGCACCGCTTCTGCCTGCGCGATGGTGGTGCACGACTTAATCAAGGCTTGAAAAAATACGCGCTCCACTTGGAACGGTACGCGCGTCGCTCCGGAGCCGAGCCGGAGCACCTGATATCCGGCGTTCACATGCTCCCGCACCCTCGTGACCGAAGTGCCTCGGGAGTCCACATCAGCAATAGCGGCGGCTTCCAGTCCTATCCCGACCTTTTCGACTATTTCGATTTGTTGGACTCTGTCCAAGCCTCGGGCCAAGCTGGTCGGTTAGCTCGTGGTCAAGAAAAGACGCCGCCGCCCATCGCCAACTTTGTCCTCAACGAATGGGGGCGGGCCGCGTTTGGTCAGGACGATTTGGATGGTCGACGTTTCTGCCAAGAGCTTCATCGAGTGGCGTTTGCCGCGATTGACGACCTGCAGAGAGCGCGCGGCGGCGGGGCAGGGCCGCCGGAAGCTAATGCATCTCACCGAGCCAATGTATCTCACCGAGCCAATGCCTGGCTGAACGTCAACCGTGCTGATGACGTCAATCTGATGCACGTTCACCAGCAGGGGCGGCTCAGTGCCACGTACTATGTGGCCGGCAAAACTAGTGAGCATTCTCTCGATGGGCGTCTCGTGTTTCGCACCGGCGCTCGCAAGCGGCACAAAGGTGAGGCGTCGCCGTCGAGTCACGCGTATATGTCGGTACCGCCGGTGCCTGGGACGCTCTGGCTATTCCCGGGCAGCGTACCGCACCGCGTGTTCGGCATGAGCGGCGCCAGTGGTCAGCATGATTGCACACGAGGCATGTGGGCGCCTCGGATTTCCGTCGCCTTAAATTTCTTGGACGCCGAGTGCCCTGCATAATGTATTCTTAGTACATCCTACTTTAATTTAGGAGTTCAGGCCAAATTCATGCCCCAAATTCACAGCACACCCCCGGGAGCATTTGCGTGTGTGCCGAGCCGCAGACGTGCACCGCAGACGGCCATGTCCTTTGCGTCCTTCGACCTCACGCCGCCGTCGCCAGCAGTCATACTAGCAGTCACACTCGGCTTGTGGACATTGACGTCATACTTCGTGCTCCGCGGCAGCGGTGACGACGAGCCGGCGATGGCTAAAGACGAGCGCAACAAGAGCAGTGAGTACTTCAGTGCTATCCTGAAGGACAACCTTGACAACATGGGCACGCGCGGTGGCACTGAGCGCGACTTTACCTGGTCGCAGACGGACAACGAGATCGTGGTCTGTGTCCCGATGCCAGCTGGTGCGCGGGGTCATGATTGCGTGGTCAAGGTGTTGGAGGACAAGCTGACGATAACCATCAAATCGACTGTGGTTGTCCAGGGCAAGCTGTTCCGACGTGTCAAGACAGACGACACCGATTGGAGCATCGAAGACGTTAACGGCGAGCGTGTGCTCAAGCTCACGCTGGAAAAGCTGACACCCACCAAAGGGTCGCTGCATTGGAAAGCACTCTTGTCGTGAGACGAGAATCTGGTGTACTTAGGGATAGCGTAGATTCGTCCGAGCGCCATGACGCCTGCTGGTCTGACCGGGGAGCGGGCCTCCTATTTCCAAATTAAACTCGGTATTCAGTGACCGAACTGACCGAACGCTGACTCGGAACGAGGGCAAGAACGAGGCGCACACCCCGATGCGCCCGCTGGCGCGTCGGGGCTCGGGCGGTCGGGGCCGTCGCGCGTCGGGGGAGGGGGCCAGGGACGAAGGTTCACGAAACAAAAGCCTTTTCCCCGTTTCGCGTTCGTCGTGCACGCAGACTACACTTGCTTGTTCTCCATGTCTAGATGTCTTCCGTGTATACTGTACAAGAAGTAACTGCAGGAACAAGTGCAGGAAAATGTCTCTCTTGATGTATCTCTCTCAGCAGCCGGACGCTCGCAAGTCTGTATTGATGAAACCGCATGCAACTTGCACAACGCAAATTGCACGCGGTTAGGATTGCAAGTTTGCAACACTCTTTAAATTTAGAGATACAAGTGTGAGACCATCCTAACGGCATGCCGAAGCGAAGAGCGAAGGCTGGCGTAAGTGGCGCGGCTGTCTCCATGACTGCGTGCCATTTTCTTGGTGCCACCGTCATCTGCCAGGTTGTGCTCAGCATCGTCTGGCAGAGCCGACGCGCAGAGACAATTTCGGATGCATCAAATCGCCGGTCGCCTCGCGTGGAACGAATCGAGGCGCGAGTGCGGGTGGACCAGGTGCTGCTGCACGGAATGGCACCATACCCGTGCGCAACACTCGACTGGTGGCCTGCGGACAAATGCGATGGCGGCGACTGCGCGTGGCGGAACGCATCCATTCTGACAGCTGACCTCAGCGATCGATTGCTGATCAATGCGGTGAAGGCCCTGTCGCCACTGACGCTGCGGGTCGGTGGCTCGCTCGCCGATCAGGTGATCTACGCTGGCGTGCCTGGCGTCGACGACGCCGTGTCGCCGCGTCACTGCGACGGGCTGGGCTTTGCGCGCGACGATGGCCGTCGCATCGGCTTTCGCGGCGGGTGCTTGCCCTGGGCGCGATGGACAGCACTCCTTGATTTTTGCCAAAGTGTGGGCTGCCACGTGCTCTTTTCGGTCAACGCGCTTCATGGGAGGACGCGCGACGCGTGCCCAGTAGGAACGGCTTGCCGCCGCCTCAAGGCTACCGTTCGGCCTTCATGCTGCACCAGCTACGCGGGAGCTTGGAACTCCGCCAACCTGCGGGCATTGCTGCGGGCGACTGCGGCCGCCGGTTACCACCTGGCGGGCCTCGCCTTTGGCAACGAGCTCGTCACCGACAAGGGGATTGGGGCACACTTGCCTGCCGACGAGTACGCGCGCGAGGTGCTCGAGTTTGGCAGCGCGGTGCGCGGGGTGTGGCCCTCAAGGGGGCAACGGCCCTTGCTCCTGGCGCCGGACGCCAACAGCTTCGATGAGGAATGGTTTGGTGCCTTTCTGTCCGTACTCTTCCCTCTGCAGCCGAGCAGCAGCAGCAGCGGCGGCGGCGGCGGCGGCGGCGGCGGGCCTCTCGACTACGTCTCTCACCACATGTATCCGCTGGGGGCGGGCGACGGCGTGGCGATCATGCATGCCAAAGTGCTCGACCCGCGCAAGCTCGAGACGAGCATCAGCGACCGGCTGCGGAAGGCGAGCCAGACCGTGCGCAACAAGACGCGGGGGCAGGCACGCCTGTGCGTGAGCGAGACCGGCGGCGCGTACAACTCGGGGCAGAGTGGCGTGACCGACTCCTTCGCGTCGAGCTTTTGGTGGCTCGACCTGATCGGCAACCTCGCGAAGCACGGGCACGATTTCGCATGCAGGCAGACCCTCATCGGTGGCCACTATGCGCTGCTCGACCTGCAGCGCCGCCAGCCTGCACCCGACTTTTTTGCGACGCTGCTCCATCGACGGTTGTTTGGACCCCACACGCTGCGCGCCTCCAAGCTGTGGCCGAAAGGTGGCGGCGTGAATGGCACGCACAATGCCAGCGGCGGCGGCGGCGGCGGCGGCACAGTGTCGTCCTCCTCCTCCTCTGGGTCCTCCTCGTCGTCGGCAGCAGTGGCGGTAGTCGCTGAGGGTGGTGTCGTGACGGATGTGAGGGCGAGCTTGGCGATGCTCCGAGTGTACGCGGCATGTGCAGCTCCGCCTGAGCATCGCGTGACGGGCGGCGTGGTGGTGCTCCTCATCAACCTGTCGTTGGAGTCGCGTTACGAGGTGCTTGTTGAGCTGGGCGGGCAGCAACGCGCGCTCTCGGCCTCTGGTGACCCCGACGGCACGCGCGTGAGCCGCCTCGATTTTGTCGTTTCCGCGGACGCGCTCAGCTCGCAGACTGTGCGGCTCAATGGCGCCGAACTCCGAGCCGAGCCGGACGGCGCGCTCCCCGTGCTCGAGGGCGAGCCGCATGTGGGACGTAGGATCAGCGTCCCGCCAGTCAGCTTTGGGTACTTCGTGTTCCCCGAGGCGGCGAACGCGCAATGCACGGTGCAGGAAGTCGGACGCGTGCGGAACGAGCCAGCAGCAGCAGGAGTAGCAGCAGCAGGACAATCGCCAAAGAAAAAGCTGAAGTAAAACACAACTCAAACATGGAATGTACCGGTAGCCGAAGTAAAACATAATTCACAGCCAATGTTTATATTCACAGTGAAAGAGTAAGAGGGAAGTGTGAGGGAGTGATGTGCTCCCAGGATCAGTTCGTGGTCTTGGCGGACTGGGCCGCTCGTTCCTTCCTGCGCGTCGAGCACAACGGTCGAACGCGCTGGTGCTTCCTGAGCGACCTCGAACGTACTGGGATGCCTGACATGGTAGCACAGTTTGTGCGGGAGGCCACGGAGGATGAGCAGGAAGTGGCCGAGCTGGCACGCAAAGCTCTCAGGAAAGGGGTGTTGGGCGAGTACCAGCAAATGCTTTCGACGCACGATGGGCTCGCACAGCAGCGTGCGCGCATCATGGACCGCTTTCTTTCGAGCAAACCTCTTGACGTGCAGCGCCGGGAGCTATTCGAACGTGCCTTGAACAAACACGTGGAGGACCAAGCGACAAGGCTGCTCGGTGCTACGTGGGCGCGCTTTGGCATGAGCGCGCTCGCGCAGCGTGTCGCCACGGGCCTCAAGCGCGAGCATCACGCCGTGCTCGACGATTTCCTCGACGTGCTGACGGCCGCAGGGGTGCGACAGCTGCTGCGCGAGATGCATGCGAGTGGCGAGCTCCTTCCTGGCGAGGTACACGTAGGGCTGAAGCAGCAGCAGCGGAGCGATCTCATGTGCTGGCTGCCCGTGTCGCCCGAGCAGGTGGTCTTGCGACAGTTGCTCGGCGCACTCGAGAGTCTGCTGCTCGCGCTCGTGTGCAGGCCCGAGTGCGTCGACGAGCTCGGGTCGAAGGTGCCGCTCATGCGTGGGGAGGCGCAGTGCACCTGTTATCCGGGAGGTGGCGCAAGATACGTCAAGCACACGGATGACACACGCACGCAACGGCGCAAGCTCACGTGCATCTACTACGCCCAGGATTCGAGCTGGGTCGAGGCCCATGGCGGCCAGCTCCGCCTCTACCTTTTGAATCGGCCGATGAAGGATGTCGCGCCGCTGTACAACCGACTGGTGATCTTTTGGAGCGACAGCCGAGTGCCCCACGAGGTTTTGCCGACGCACGAGCCTCGATACGCGGTGTCCGTGTGGTACCATGACGCAAACACTTATAACTTATAACTGCTTGAGCCAGGCTAGTAGCTTTGGCTAGCATGCGCGGTCCCGGCGCGCGGTACACCCGCGACCCGGGGCCGGGCACCCCGCACCCCGCGCGCCGCGGGGGCGGGCACGCGGACCGTTCACCGTAATTCCGTATGACTATCGGTGCGGCTTGACGTGCCGCCCCGGGCTGGAGCATGACGAAAATGGTTCCAAAGTAATGTAAACCGTTACGTTTCGTTTACGTTATAAATGTTTTGCCACTGATCCACCAAACCATCGCGGCGGGCCGGGCGGCGAGGCGGCCCCCTCCGCCATGGTAGTCGCGGTACAGTAGGCAGAGCCTCGCAGCCCAGAAGATTCACTGCCCAGTTCGAACGCTATAGTTGCGGCTAAGTTTGCTGCCGTCCTTCCCAACGCTCGCCGTCCTGATTTACAGCGCTCGCTGCGTAC